>Ga0137394_10003202_pt1 | contig 12256 bp, 10 predicted proteins | sample czobulk116metaG_FD_108278 | JGI IMG/M metagenome (GOLD analysis project Ga0137394, IMG submission 108278) | Vadose zone soil microbial communities from Angelo Coast Range Reserve, California, USA - czobulk1.16 metaG | ecosystem: Environmental > Terrestrial > Soil > Vadose zone | place: USA... | reverse complement strand
TTTCCCACATTTCCACAGGCAATCGTAAAGAAAGAAAAAGAACCAAAAAGAAAGAAAACTACGGCGGCGGTCCCCTTACTTTCTTCTAAACTCGCTATCGCGAGTCGAACTATAAGGGGAATAGCACCCCTATCGCGATTCAGCCACCCATTCATAGAGCGGCGCGAGTGTGATGGTTACAGGCCACTAGGAGCCCCGAAGTTTCTTTGCGTCTGCTGCAAGCCGCCTCAGTTCCTGTTCTTCAGTCCCGCTGTAATAGCCCCGGATTTCTCCCTGCTTGTCGACCAGAACAAAACGCGTACTATGAGCAATGGGCTCTGCGGGGGTCCCGCCTTCGGCGTCGAGCGGGAGCTTGAATCCTTTCACGCAAACATCGTAAAGAGTTTCCTTGTCGCCGGTCAGGAACATCCATCGGGCGCGGTCCGCGCTATGTTCCACCGCATATGCCGCTAGAACCCCTGGCGTGTCTCGTGTTGGATCAACGGTGAACGACACCAGGTGAATGTCCGGGGGAAGCGCCTCCTGCAGCTTGCGCATCTTTTCAGTCATCAGGGGGCAGGTACCGCCGCAATTCGTGAAGATGAAGTCCGCGACCCAGACTCTTCCCGCAAGATCGTGAAGCGTGACAGGTTTACCGGTTTGATCCGTGAGTGAAAAATCCGGCAGCCGATAATAGGTCGGAAGGTTGCTCTCGCGGCTGCATGCGGGCAATAGTGAGACCAGCAAGAGAATGCACGCAAACCGTTTCATCACGTTGTTACACCTTGTCCAGCATCATGAGGACGAGGAGAGCGGGCAAATACAAAACAGAAACACGAAGCAGGCGGTGCGCGTACGTATTGGAGCGGAACAGCGCAACTGCAATGCCGTAGCCGAGATAGATGAAACCCAGAAGGATCGCGCCGACCAGATAAGTCATGCCGGTCAATCCGAAGACTGTGGGCAGAATACTGATCGGAATTAGCGCGCAACAGAAAAAGATAATTTGGCGGCCCGTTCTTTCACCGCTGACGTGGATGGAGAAGCCGGCGCGGGTGTAGTCTTCCGTGAAGATCCATGCGATGGCAAAGAAATGCGGCATCTGCCACAAAAAAAGGATGGCGAATAACGAAAGCGCCACAGCATCGACTTCGCCGCGGGCCGCAGTCCAACCCATCACCGGCGGTGCAGCGCCCGGGAACGCTCCGATCAACGTGCAAAGCGCTGTGCGTGTTTTCAGCGGCGTATACACCAAAATATAACCGGCCAGGGTTGCGGCGCCGAGGGCAGCCGTCAAAGTGTTTACAAAATAGAGCAGGTATCCGACACCGGCGGCGGAAATGAGTCCTGAAAAGACCAGCGCTTCATTCGCCAATAGCCTCCCGTCCGGCAGAGGACGATTGCGCGTGCGCACCATTCGCGCATCGAGGTCGCGTTCAAAATACTGATTGAGCGCGCTGGCTCCGCTCGCGACAAGGCCCGTCCCAAGTATCGTGTGGAACAGCAGCAGGAAGTTCAGCCCGTGGCGCGACCCCATGTAAAACCCGACGAGAGTCGTGACAAGCACGAGAAATGTGATGCGGGGCTTGGTTAGCTCCATCAGATCGGCAACGCGAACCCAACTGTAGCGGCGGTATAGTACGGCCGGTTGTGGCGCGCTCATAGAGCGCCCCTGCAATCAGGCGCAGTCTCGGCTAACATCGCATAGGCCCTTAGTGTCAGTAGAAATGAAGTTCCCAGGACCAACGCACCTGTGACCACGTGTGCAGTCGTCGGAATAATTCCTTTGGCCGTCCACACTGTCAACGCACCCAGCGTGAGTTGAATGGTGACCAGTCCCCCTACGAAGATCAGAAATGCGGTGCAGCAGGCTGCGAAGAGGACGAAACGGTGAAGCCCGAGGTTTTGCCGGTCAGTGTTCATAAGAACTGAGCGGAATTGTGGTCGGGTGGCTGATTCCCCCGACCACACATCGAAGTTAGTCGGCAGTGCCCTTATCGTTTGCGCTAAAGGTGAAGTTGACTTCCTTCTTGTCGTTGTCCCCGACCATAACCATCATCGTCTTCTTACCGAACTTCTCGTGCCAGGCGGTAATTTCGTAGTTGCCCGGCGGGAGCTTCAGCTCAAAGGTGCCACCTGACTTCGAGATAGTGTGAAACGGATGGTCGAATACGCCGATAAACGCGCCCATCCACTTGTGCACATCGCAGCGAACCGGCAGGGGTACTTCGGGATTGGCAAACTTCGTCTGGCTGACCATGTCCTTTACCGGCTGGCCGACGTTGAATTGCGGATTCTTCTCGGCCCACGCATGAATGTTGTGAAGGGTCATGTCGCTGTTCTTCACCTTCAGCGGCTGGTTCGTCATCATGGTGAAGACGTGCGGAATGTAATGGCAGTTTTCCTGGTTGATTTCAACAGGAGTTGTCGGTGTCGCATATGCCGCGCCGGCCGGGAGACCGGAGCTGACGTAAATGATGACATTTTCCAAACCGCCATCACTGACTTTGACAGTTTCGGTAGTCGGGTTTTGCGCGGCATGCTGAGCGCAGTACGGATCGGCCGACATCTGAATCCTGTCGTTCGGGGGAGCCGCTCCGTCGAACGTAATTTTGCCGCTTACCGTAGCGTTGGCTTTCGACATATCAAATGCCGCACCACCGCCGGGTGCTGCGCCGCCGCCCGGAGGTGGAGGGGGGGCGTTCGTCTCGCCTCCACCTCCGCCGCAGGCAGAAACCAGCGCAACAATCAGAAGAGAGGCGCAAAGGAGAAGCAGTCGTTTATGCATGTTAGGATCTCCAGGTTTAAGGTTGGTTATCAGTAGAAAAGTCCAACATTTCAATATATCCCATCTCCATATATTTTTTTAGCCACAAAAAAGAAGGGGGATAATTCGGGGACAGACAACTAAATCACCCAAATTCAACCAACAGCTCTTAAATCGAATTTGGGTGATTTAGTTGTCTGTCCCCGAATTATCCCCCTTCTTTTTTGTGGCTAATTTCTACTTCGTAACCGGAGCGCTACGCGTCGCGCGTTTCCCGCCGCCGACGGTGATGAACAAATGGTCACGAACCGCCAGGATCTGAGCGGTCACGTCACCACCCAAAACATTTGGAAACGGACTTACAGGGACACCCTTGTCGTTTGCCGGGAAGAACGTTGGCATTCGGGTTCCAGGAAAGATCTTTTGTGGATCCCTCACCCACTGCAGCACCCAATCGGGCCGCAAGCGATCGTGTGCAAGCTGGAGATTCGGCGCGAGATCCTCGGGCGATTTGCCGGGCGGAATCGCGTTGCTGGTGGGATGACAGCTCGTACACTGTAGTTTCATGAAGAGATCGGCGCCGACACGCAACCTCTCCGCGTCCGTATCGATATCGGTCGAAATGAATGGATAGTCAACTTTATCCAGCGCCGAAAAATATCGTTCGATGGTTGCAGCCTGTTGTTCCGTGAAGTGGAATGTCGGCATTCGAGCTGTCAGCCACGGGCGCAGTTTCACGCTTCCTGGATCCTTCAGGAAGGAATGCAACCACAGCGGCTGCGTCTTGAAACCCTCCGTGTTGAGGTTCGGAGGCCATTGCGCCTGTTCTTTTGTGGGCCGAATATCGCCTCCTGCACCTTCGACGAGATGGCACCCTCTGCAGTTTTTCTCGGCGATGAGCTGCCTGCCATCGACAACGGCCTGGGGCGTCTTGTCGCGCATTTCCAGCGGGACGGGATCTTTCACCAGGCTGACAAGCACACCCGCGATCGATTCCACATCCTTCTCAGCGAAGCGGAAGTTGGGCATTTTCAAAAGTTCTTCCGGCCTCTTGACGCGGCCGACATCGAAGATACGCGGATCTTTCAGCTTCTGTTCGTACCAGGCCCGGCGGGAATGCTCGATCGGCAGGAATCCAAAATCGAATTGCGAAATCAATTTGCTTCCCGCTTCCGTTAATTCGGTTCCAATTGGCTGGGCCTTTTCGAAACCGGGAATATTGTGACAACCGAAGCATCCGTAGCGGCTGATGAGCCGTTCGCCGGTGAACAGATTTTTCTGGTCCGGCGACATGGCCTTCAGCTTTTCGCGGGCTTCGATATCAGTTGAATTTGTCCGCAGAAGCTCGAGAGTGACGTCGTCCAGCGCGGCCTGATCGATTTCCGGAAGCGGCTTCTGTTCCCACTCGGGATTTTTCAGTGATGCCAGGTAGGCCGCAACATTCGCTGCTTCTTCGTCAGTCAATCGCAGGCTTGGCATCTTCGTTTCCGGCCAAACCTGCGCGGGATCTTTCACCCAGTTATAGATCCAGGACTGGCTGACTTTGCTGCCCTGATTTTCCAGGTTGAATCCGTGCCGGCGGCGAATTTGACTCTGGTTTGCGACTTCCTGGATAGGACCAATCGCGTGACAGCCGAAGCATCCGGCGGTCTCCACAATTTGTTTGCCGGCCGCAGGATTACCATTGGTGCGTCCAGCCGGTAATTCCTTCGGTTTCGACTTGGACCAGAGATACTCCGCGATGGCATTGATTTCCGCAGCATTCCGCTTGTCCCAGTTAGTCGTACCAGTAGTACCGCTGTTGTTCGAGTTCCACCAGAATTGCGGCATGCGTGCCTGCGACTTGAATTCTTTCGGACTGGCCAGCCATTTCCGAACCCATTCCTTCGTAAGTTTTCCAGAAACAGTCGAGAGATCGGGGCCAACCTTGCGGATATTTTCGTAACCGGGAAGTTTGTGGCAGCCGAAACAGCCGTAGATGCGGATAAGGTCGCGTCCAGTATTGAGAGCAGCTGCTTGAGGCACTTCAGGACTGGCGTTATGGCACTTATAGCAGCCGGACTGAATATTGTTCATCGTCAGCATCGGCGTCTCGAGAAATTCCTGTTCGTGCCAGTCGTATTTTTTCTGCCATTCCTTGCGCTGCTCTTCACTGCGAGGCATATGTCCCACGTTCTGGAAGCTGGTTGCGCGATCCAGACCTGCATGACATGTCGTACAGCCGAAAGATTCCATCGGATGCGGTGATGCTGAAGCGAGGTATAGATCCAGATTGGGATGTGCCTTGAACGGCTGAGGCGCATCCTGATAAGTCTTCTGATCGATCCCTAGATGGCACGTCGTGCAGCGGTCCACACGCGGGATGGCCTTGAACGGCTGATCGTTGTAAAGGTTATTGACAATGATCTGATTGATGCGCTCGGACGGATTCATGAAATCGAACACCGGCGCATTGCGGAATGACGTCACAATCAGGCCCGGGTTCAACGTATTCAATCGAGTCTGGAGCCGTGTGTAATCCGTCAGCATGGTCTCCAGGTCCTTCTGGATTTCGTTCCGCTTGCCGACGTACTTGTCCAACTCTGCATTAGCTGCGCGAATGTCCAGCGTCAGTTTCTCCGACTGCGCCTTGTAGTCGTTCATCCGCTTCTCGATTTCCTTCAACTTTTCGGCAAGCCTTGGAGCATTCGAACGCTTGGTGGCGGCAGCTTCTTCGTACTCGTACTTGCCGCTATCGTAGACGGCTTTGGCGAAGCGATAATTTTCGTCTGCCGCGTAGTATTTCGCATTGAGATCGTCCAGCTGTTTCTGGATTTTGTCGATCTGTGCTTCGTTTTGTTGCTGCTGCGCCCGTGTCTGCTGAAGCTGCTGCTGCAACTGCTGAAACTTGGCGCGATCCAAAGAAGACGAAGCCTGCTGCATATCCCTTTGTGTTCGCTGAATCTGCAGCCGGACAAATTCGCGCTGATACTGCTTCCATTCGCGCGAATAGTCCACGAGTACCATCGCGACCGTAAACAGGAAGAGCAGAATGCTCGAGATGGCGAACCACTTGTGCAGGTAAATGACCTGGTACAGGCGATCGCCGCGCCTCTCGATGTTCAGCGCGGGAATTTTCTTCGCAGGTGTAGGAATAGGCGGCTTCTTGTGGCCGCCCTCATTGGGAGTTTCGCTACTCATTTTTGTCTCAGATATTGAAGAAGTACTCGGGAATTCCGATGATGTACTTCAAGTTAAAGAGCCACCGCAGCACCATTTTGATAGGCAATGCCGCCATTGCCAGCAAAAGGAAAGTCATTACATGAAACCGAATCGGTCCGAGTGTCTGGTAAAAACCTTTGAACCACTTCTTCGCCAGCAATGGTGGAATCAATAAGAAATAACCAAGAACGACGATAAATCCGAAGATCTCGCGGATCAAAGGGTTCTTGGGCAAGCCCGTACCCAGCGCCTTGACCCAGATGTACTCGGACAGATTGACGTTCACCAGAGCTTCCAGTTTGTGAATATCCCAAAACTCGTAAGGGCCGAAGAAATTCCAGTTAGGCCCGCGAAGGAACGTTCCGAGAATCACAAGCAGAATCCAGAGAATCAGGAAACCGAAAAGAAATGTCGTGATTTCCCAGCGCCGTTCTTTGAGCGTGAAATATCCGTTTCCTTTCGGATTGGTGTCTATATAGGGAACAGCCATCAACCCCACAATGATGAGTCCCGGAAAAACTACGCCTGCCAGCCAGGGATCGAAGTACACCAGCATTTCCTGCAATCCGAGGAAGTACCACGGTGCCTTCGATGGATTCGGCGAACTCGACGGATTTGCGGGCTCTTCAAGGGGAGCCTGCAACGCCATCGACCATCCGATCAAAATCACCGTCAGGACGACCATGCAGATCAGTTCGGTGTAAACCAGGTCTGGCCAGGTCAGCACCTTGTCTGAGGTCTCTTCCTGTTCGATCAGTGGCTTGCCTTCCGCGATCCGTTTGTCGTTTCTTACCGCTTCACGCAGCGAGAACCATGTGAAAAACGGCACCAGGAAAAGCATACCGACAATCGGCACGTTGTCGGCCTTGGTGACGATCTTGCGGAAGTTCGGGTCGATGATGCTGATCCCGAGGAAAGCGAACATACACGCAAACACGATAGCCGCAGATTTGTTCGTATAGAACTTGTCTGGATATTTCAGCGAAACCAGAAGCAGGATGGCCGCGGCCGTGATCAGAAAATATGGCGCGGTAAGCGCATTGATAATATCTTTAATAAACATTTCTCGTTCTCCGGTAGGCGCGGTCTATTCTCGAGGCTGCGCGCTATCGCGCTTGCGCTTCGCGGACCGCGCTGGGCGCTCATAGAGCGCCCCTACAGTTTCTATAGAGGTCCGGAAATACCGCCATCACGCCGGATCCGCCAGAAGTGGATGGCCATCAGGAAGCCCGCCACCAGCGGCAATCCAACGCAGTGAAGAACGTAAAAACGGAGCAGCGCCGCTTCACCCACGAAGCGTCCGCCGAGCAAGGCAAATCGCGCGTCGCTCTGGTTATTCACGAAAGATATGTCGCCCAGTTTCAACAAAGCGGAACCAGGACCTTCGTATCCGGCAAAGGGTGTCGCTCGCGCCATGTTGCTGCCGACCGTGATTGCCCAGATGGCCAACTGATCCCAGGGAAGCAGGTAGCCCGTGAAGCTCAATAACAGCGTCAGTACGAGAAGAATCACCCCCACGTTCCAATTGAATTCACGAGGCGGTTTGTACGAGCCGGTCATAAACACCCGATACATGTGGAGCCAGACCGCAATTACCATTGCGTGCGCGCCCCATCGATGGAGCTCACGCATGATGCCGAGCGGAACCTGTTCGCGAAGGTCGCGGATATCGACGTATGCGTACTCGAGCGTCGGCCGATAGTAGAACATCAGCAACAGCCCCGTGAACGTCAGTGAGAGGAAGAGGAAGAAAGTAATTCCACCCATGCACCACGTGTAGCGCATACGAATGCCGGACTTGCGCACCTTCACCGGGTGCAGGTGAAGGAAGACGTTGCCGAGCATCACCAACAAACGTTTGCGGTCCGAATCCGGTACACCCACGCGAAAGATGGATCGATAAACCTGACTTTCCTGGATGTATTCGCCAACTTTCGCCGGCGACAGAGCCTTGAAAGTCTCCTTGAGTCGATCGGTGAAATTCGCCATATGTTTTGAAGAAACTGGTTATAGTTTTAAAAACGCTGCAGGATTGTTCCACTCACCTTTCTCCTCCTGGAATTTCCTGCTTTTATCCACGAGAATCTGTCCATCATCGGCGAGTGAGATTGCATATCGTTCCAGTGGTCTCGGCGTCGGTCCTTCGAAATTGACTCCTGTCTTGTAATAACCGCTGCCGTGGCAGGGACACTTGAACTTCTGTTCCGCTTCCAGCCAATTCGGCGTGCAACCCAGGTGCGTGCACACGGTCGAGAGGGCATAGATGCCCGATGCCATTCCCCACTCATCGTAGGCTGTACGCACCAGCCACACGGCGAATCGTTGCTTGAATCGTTCGTCGACCTGGCCGACCTGAATCTCGTTCGGATAACCCGCTTTAAAGGTTGGAGGCGGTTCGAAAAGGACGTTCGGAAACATGAATCTCGCCGTGGCCGTCACCGCGGCGAGCATTGAGGCCGTGAAGGCGACCCAGGCAAGCGTTACCCATGACATGAATGAACGGCGTGGCACGGTACCCTTGGCTTTCGCGCCGCCTGCCGCAGGTTTTGCCGCAGCTGGTTTGGGCGGTGGCGGTGCTGCCACTGCAGTAGGCGGTGAGGTGGATGACTTGACGGGAGCGGGTTCTCTTGAGTCTTCTTTACTCATTGGAATCTCCCAATAATTACGAACTAATGGATGCGCCGGCTGAGCGGCGCCGACAATTAAAACTTTTTCAATGCTTCCAATGAAGCATCGCGGACTGCCAGATCAGGATCGCTCTGGCTAAGCACAAATATTTTATCCTTAGCAGGTTGAAATTTCAGTAATCCCAAACATTTAACCGCATTTATCACCAGCTGGCTTTTCTGCTCCGGAGTCATGCCTTCGAGCTTGTTGACGTAGTCGCGATCGAGTAATTTCGTCAAAAGTTCGCTTCCCGACGCATCATTCAATTGCGCCAGCGCTATCGCAGCATTCCATCGGACGTCTTCGCTCGAGTCATTCAGCGCAATTTTCAAATCGTGAATCGCCCGAGGATCCTTCAATGCCCCCAGGACATAGGCTGCTGTTCGGCGTATTGCGGGATCCTTAGCATCGAGCTTCTTCGCAATGTCCGGACCGGCAGCGGAATCGCCGATGGATCCAAGCGCCCACAGGTTGTAAATCTGATTGTCGATGTCGTTATCGTTCAAGCCGTCGAGCAGCGCAGGCACCGCGCGAGGATCGCCCAGATGGCCCATGGTGAGCGCAAGATAACGTCGAACGCGAGGATCTTCGGTGCGGGAAGTTTGATAAACCTTTACCAAGTCATTAACGAAGTCGTTGTTGCGCAGCCTTTCCCTTTGAGACGAAATGATGTTCGACAGTTCGTATGCCGATTGCCAACGGCAGCAAAGCTCCGATCCCGTTCGAACGTCATTCAAGTACTCCTGCGCAGTCTTTTGTTCGTAAGTCAGATAACCGAAAAGAAGAAAGATCCCAATGCAAATCGCGATGATGATCAGGGGGAATAAGAAAAACTGCGCAATCAGAAGCGAAGTTGGCTTCTTGACTTCGACCAGATCCTCCAGAGGGGGCACCGGCACACTAGTCGTTTTGGTTTCCATAAGAGAACATTGAAGAATATGGGATCAGCGACCGTGAAATCAAGGGCACTTGGTGAGTAGCGATTTGACGGGAAGGGAAATTTCAAAATTTTAACGAACTGATCACGCCGGCTTCAGCGAGCCTGGCGATTTCGTCCGAGCTATATCCCAATTCCGACAACACCTCCCGATTGTGTTCTCCGAAGCGGGGCGGCGCATTCTTCACAACCCCGGGCGTGTCTGATAATTTGAACGGAATGCCAAGGACTCGCAGAGGTCCGTACTCGGGATGCGTCAGTTCGACGACCATTTCGCGTGCGTGAATGTGTGGGTCCTCCATGATTTCGCCGACGGTATTAATCGGCCCGGCGGGGATACCAACCGCCGACATGCGGGCGATGGTCTCCGCCCGGCTCATTTTCGACACAACGCGATCGATCATCGGCCTCAATTCCCCATAGTGAGAGAGCCGTGCTTTCATCGTTTCAAATCGCGAATCGGTAGCGAGTTCTGGGAGCCCCAAAACGCTGCAGAAATTCTCCCATTGCTTTTGATTGGTCACGGCGATGTTGACAAACCCATCTCTGGCCTGGAAACACTCGTAGGGAACTATCGAAGGATGCCGTGTTCCCAGGCGCTCCGGCGATCGCCCGGTCGATAGATAGATCAGCGCCTGGTAGGTCAGCGTCGACACCATACCGTCCAAAAGGCTGACATCAACGTGTTGTCCTGTGCCGGTTTTATGACGCGCAAGGAGCGCCAGAAGAATGCCGTTCGTGGCGTACAGGCCGGCGACCACATCGGCGAGCGAGGCGCCCAGCTTCGCGGGCGGTCCCTCCGGGTAACCAGTCAGATCCATCACCCCAGACTCCCCTTGAGCGATGACGTCGTAACCGGGACGATCGCGATATGGACCGGTCTGGCCGAACCCGGATATCGAACAGTACACGACGCGTGTATTCGTCTGTGCTACAGCGTGATATCCAAATCCTAATTTCTCCAGGACGCCCGGCCGAAAGTTCTCGATTACAACATCCGCTCGTTCAATGAGTTTCCAAAGGACGCGCCGGCCCTCATCAGTCTTGAGGTTCAGTCCCAGACTCCTCTTGTTTCTATTGATCGACAGAAAGTATGTGCTGATGCCCCCAATAAAAGGCGGTCCCCACTGCCGGCTATCATCACCTGAGGGCGGAGGCTCTACTTTTATGACGTGCGCTCCCATATCGGCGAGAAGCATGGTGCAGACAGGGCCCGAGAGAATCCGGGAGAGATCGACCACAAAAAGATCATCCAATGGCTTCATTTCTTTATCGATCCTTCATAAAACTGGCCCGCGACAGCCTATCAACTTTCTGGACACGATACAGTGGCTTTTGGAAGACCACTTCAAAACAGGTAACAAAATGTTTCCTTGTCGGACCCGGCTTCGTTACAATACGCGCCACTACAGACATTGTTAAAGCTTGGATCATGAATTGCTCAACATCAGGTGGGCTATTTATGCTAGTCGATGGATACAAAGCGGATCAGGTGTGGAAGACACGGACTTATCCAGTGCCAATGCCGTCCCGAAAAGGGTTTCAGTGGAAGGCATCTGCACTTCGCCGGCTGCATCGATTTAGCAATGGAATCGGGCCCGCTCGACCCGCGACCATCATGGTTCCAGCTCTCTTCAATTTCTTGCCTGCTGAGAGTCTCGCGATGGGCTGGTTGAATGAAATCGAAGCGCTCGTGACGATCCGGCAGCGGATGATTTGCGCCGCAAAAATTACCGGCTGGGACGTCTTTACCTTTCATACGCTTCACAACCTCGATCATTACTTTGATACGACGATTGCAGCCGTTCGCGACACGTGGTTGAAAGAAGGAAACCTTTCGCAGGCCGCAGTTCTGGAAACGAAACGGCGATTCAGCAAACCGTACGATTACTTCCGCATTCCGGCGCGCCTGGTTGAAAACCTGGTGTTCCAATCGTCGTTGCTGGATTGGATGGCGCATCGTGCCTCAGATGTTCCGTTGCGGGTTCACGCGATTGGCACCGCGTTGTTGTCGGCGCTCGTCTCGTCGGGTTCGGTTCAGTTCCAGGCTGCAGTGAAATCCGCTCTGAAGTTCGGCGGCCGGTGGGATGAGACGATGGACGGTATGACGCAATCGAATGCGGGCGATGAAATCGGGTGGTTGAGATTCGAACGGCTGAGAAGATTGATGGAAGGGCGTTCGGTGACGGCACTTGCCGTTGCGCGCGAGGATTTGCCGGAAACGGTCGCCCCGTTGAGACCTTTCTGGTACTCACCAACGGTAAAAGATAACCCGGTTCTGATCAGCACAGCTCAAGACGCTGCGGCCGCACTGGAAACGATGAACCTGTCGTCGTGGGCTTATGCTTCGCCCCCCGCGTTGAGTGCCGACGAATCGGTTCGAGGATGGCTCATCAGCCCGCTGCATCCCGTCGCCAGGCTCTGCCGTTGGACTGTGTCAAATTATCTGCTGGCCACGCCGGCTTCGGTCAGCCTCTTCCTTGACCACATCGCGACACTCGGCCGCGCGCCTGTCATTCAGCTACCTCCAGAAACAGGTCAGAATCGCTTGCGGCTGTCCAGAATGAAAGTGACCGGGCCCTGATTCGTCAATTCGACGTCCATCATGGCTTGAAACACGCCTGTCGCGACCGGAACTCCAAGCGCCGCGATTTCATTGACGAATCTCTGATACAACGTGCGGGCCACGTCCGGAGGAGCCGCAG
>Ga0137394_10003201_pt1 | contig 12262 bp, 10 predicted proteins | sample czobulk116metaG_FD_108278 | JGI IMG/M metagenome (GOLD analysis project Ga0137394, IMG submission 108278) | Vadose zone soil microbial communities from Angelo Coast Range Reserve, California, USA - czobulk1.16 metaG | ecosystem: Environmental > Terrestrial > Soil > Vadose zone | place: USA... | reverse complement strand
GTGGGGGCGGCGTCCTCGCGGCACGCCTCAATCGAGGAAGCCGTGGCTCCGCATCCATGCGTCGTTGTAGATCGTGCTGAGATAGCGGCTTCCCGAGTCGGGGAAGATCGTCACGATGCGGGCCGGCCGGTCGAGCGAGGCCGCGAGCTTCCGAACTCCCCAGAGCGCCGCCCCGCTCGATCCACCGGCGAAGATCGCCTCCTTCCTCGCCAGCTCTCGCGTCGCGAGAAAGGCCTCCCTGTCGGTGACCTGGTACATCTCATCGATCAGCTCGAACTCAGGGCAGCCGATGACCTCCTCGTCGCCGAGCCCTTCGAGGCACGACGGTCCGGGTTTTCCCGGGCGCCCGGTCTTGAAGTAGTCGTAGAAGACGGAGCCGACCGGATCGACGGCGATGATCCTGATGCCGCGATCCTGCTCCTTGAGGTAGCGCGCGACGCCGCAGACGGTTCCCCCTGTCCCCATGCCGGCGACGACGTAGTCGATCCGTCCCTCCATCTGCTTCCAGATCTCCGGGCCGGTTGTCCGGTAGTGCGCCTCGTTGTTGGCGCGGTTGTTGTGCTGATCGGGGAACCAGGCGCGAGGCGTCTCCCCGGCCACCGACTTCGCCTTCCTGTTGTAGCTCTCGGGATGCTCGGGGGGGAGCGTGCCATCGACGAGGATCAGTTCGACCCCCATCGCCCGCAGCGAGTCGAGCTTCTCGGGGCTGGTCTGGCGCCGCACGACCATCGTGCACCGCAGATCCTCGAGGACCGCCATCATGGCGAGCCCCATCGCCGTGTTGCCGGAGGAGCTCTCGACGACGACGTCGCCGGCGCGGATCCTTCCCTCCGCGAGCGCTTTCTCGATCATGAAGCGCGCGATCCGGTCCTTGACGCTTCCCGTCGGATTGAGGAACTCGATCTTGGCGCGGACCTCGGAGGCGCTCCCGATGACGGATCGAAGGAGCCTGACCATCGGAGTCCATCCGACGGCGTCGGAGATCCGGTCGTAGACGCGCAGATCGCTCACGAGGGCGAGTATGCCACCATCTCTTCAGAACCTGAAGATCGCTCCGAAGACGGGGCCCCGAAACCGAAGGTGGTACGAGTTCCCGGGCTGGACTCGATCTGAATCCACGTTCGTGGCGACATAGCCGCCCCGAAACCCCAGGAACCGGACTCGCTGGAAGGGGTAGTAGTCCACGACCGCGTTCCAGCTCCTGAAGGTGCTGTCGATGTTCTTGTTGGACGAGGCGAATCCGCCCGAGACGAGCTCGGCGCGGGCCAGGACCCGATCGCCGGCGAGCCGCAGTCCCGGCGCCAACCCCCACACCGGGATGAACTGTCCCTGAGATCTTCCACCCAGGTCGACTCTGTAGCCGAGCACGCCGAGGAGGAGGTCGAGATCGAAGTGACGGCGGTTCACGATCGCGGCCGTGAACTGCACGCGGGAAAACCTCTGCGTCGCCTCCGCGGTCACTCTGCCCCCGCCGAACGTCGTCTGTCCATCGGGGTTGCTCACGACGACGTTGGAGTGCTCGAGCACCATCCCGTACCGGACGCCGCGGACGATGAACTGATTGTCCCTGCCGATCTCCGGCCCGCCGACATCGAGCTCGTCACCAATGTCATCTGTGAAGTTGCTGCCGTTGTTGACCTGTCGTCCATCGGCGCCCGCGTTCCAACCTGAGAGGACGAAGTGAAACCGCTCGGGAGTCGAGACGCCGGCGGCAGGTGCAGCCGCCACGGCGAAGCCCGGAATTGCGACGACGAGGGAGAGAGCCAGGATGCGGACGCGCGGGTCGCTCACGAGAGCGAGTATGCCACCATCTCCGGTGCTCTTCCGCGCATCCGCGGGGCGCCCCCGTTGGCGGCTCCACTGCCTGGAATAGAGATGGCTTGCCCCTCCGGATCGGCGTATAGTCCGGTCGCCACTCAAGAAGGAGGATCGCCATGACGCATCCCTCTTCCCCCCGCTGGGTTTTCCCCCTTCCCCTCCTCACCTTGACTCTGCTCTGGGGCGTCAGCGTGGAGGTTCGCGCGGCCGACTGCACTTTCCGCTACCAGGTGACCGGCTCCATCTCGAATCAGGGCTTCGGCTCGGCCGTCGCGACGATTGGCGACGTCAACGGCGACGGCTTCCCCGACTTCGCCGTCGGGGCGCCGGCCGTACAACCTGGCCCCACACAGATCAAGCCGGACGTCTACGTCTTTTCAGGGCGGGATGGGAGCTTCGTCTACAAGCAACCCGGACCCGGTGGGAGCGAATTCGGCTCGGCGATCGCCGCGCTCGGCGACATCGATGGCGACGGCGTCCGGGACTTTCTCGTCGGCGCGCCGGAATCGGTCGGCCCGGGCGGAGGGTGCATCTTCACTCTCTCGGGCACGTACGGGAGCGGCGTCTACACGGTCGTCAACCCCGGACCGCCGGGCACGCGGTTCGGCGCCGCGGTCGCCGGCGGACCGGATCTCGACGGCGACGGGATCGCCGACTTCGCCGTCGGCGCCCCCGGCGCCGACACGCTCGCTGGACCGGGCTCCGGCGCCGTCTTCGTCTACTCGGGGAGGGACGGCCACCTGCTGTACAGGAGGGACGGTCAGGCGGCGGGCGATCGCTTCGGCTCCTCTGTCGCTCTCTTCCGCGTCGGCACGCAGCCCGGCCCCATCAATGCGGCGGCCCTTCTCGTCGGCGCGCCTGGGGCGGACGTGACGAACGCCGCGACGACGCTCGCCGACGCCGGCGCCGCTTATCAGTTCGCGGCGAGCACCGGGATGATGATCCGCAAGCTTGATGGAGAGGGCGCCGACGATCACCTCGGCGAGTCGGTCGCCGGGCTCGGGGACGTCGATGGGGACGGGTACAGCGATTTCGTCGTCGGGGCGCCGAACGCTCTCATCGCCCCCGGGCAGCGCGGCGGCCACGTCTACGTCTTCTCAGGGGCCAGCGGAGCCGAGATCTTCGTCCATCACACCACCATCCAGGGCGACGCGTACGGTCCCGCAGCGGGCGGGATCGCTGACGTCACGGGCGACGCTGTCTCCGACGTCCTCGTCGGAGCGCCGGGAGATCCGGCGGCGCCCATCGCGCTGCCTGGATCGGTCAGCGTCCTCTCCGGAGGCAGCGGCCTCGAGCTCTGCCGGACGAACGGATTCTCCGGCTCCGCGGAGCGCTTCGGAACCTCCGTCGCGGCGCTCGCCGATCTCGACGGCGACGGGTTCCCGGAGTGGATCGGCGGCGCCCCCGGATTCTCGCCGGGCCCGCTCGCCGCGATCGGTGCGGTGCGGACATACGGCGTCGCTCCCGGCCCGCCCCCCGGACATCCTCCCTTCATCGAGATCGACAACCGTTTTCCGTTCACTCTCAACCTGAAATGGAGCGCCGTCCCCGCGACGTGCGCCGGCGTCGATTACGCCGTCTACATGGGGACGTACCTCCGGACGGGCCAGGGGCTGACGAATCATCTCGCGGACACCTGCTCGACGGGAGGCGCGACCGATATCACGCTGCCGGAACCGGCCAACTTCCCGCCCGGCTCCGCTCTCTACTTCATCGTGACGGCGGAGACGCCGAACGAGGAAGGGTCGTACGGGGTGGGGACCCTCGGCAATCAGCATGCGCCATCCCACCGTCCGTGCCGGGTCTTCCTGAACACGGAGAGCTGTTTCATCCCCTGAAAAACAAAACCCGCCCCCCGGGCTGATTCTTCGCGGGGGGCGGGTCTCCATGTGGAACCGGTCACGACCTCGCGGCGGCGTGTTTCAGCCGGCCCGAGTCGTTTCCGAGATAGGGCTCAGTACATCCCGCCGCCGTGCGGCATCTGGGGCATCTTCTTGCTCTCATCCTCCGGGAGCTCGTGGATGAGCGCCTCGGTGGTGAGCATCAGCCCCGCGATCGACGCGGCGTTCTGGAGAGCGGAGCGGGTGACCTTGGTCGGGTCGATGATGCCGGCCTCGAACATGTCCACCCACTTCATATCCTGGGCATCGAACCCTTCGGTCTTCTTCCGGCCCTTCGCCTCGTTGACGATGACGGAGCCCTCGACGCCGGAGTTGTTGGCGATCTGCCGGAGCGGCTCCTCGAGCGCCCTCTTGACGATGTTGATACCGGTCTGGATGTCGTCGTTGTCGCCCTTGAGCTTGTCGACGGCCGGGATGGCGCGAAGGTAGGCGATGCCGCCGCCGGGGACGATTCCTTCCTCGACAGCCGCCTTGGTCGCGTGCATGGCGTCTTCCACGCGAGCCTTCTTCTCCTTCATCTCGGTCTCGGTGGCTGCGCCGACCTTGATGACCGCGACGCCGCCGACCATCTTGGCGAGCCTCTCCTGGAGCTTCTCGCGGTCGTAGTCGGACGTCGTCTCCTCGATCTGCGCGCGAATCTGCTTCACGCGGGCCTCGATCTCCGACGCCTTGCCCTTCCCCTCGACGATCGTCGTGTTGTCCTTGTCGATCGTGATCTTCTTGGCGCGGCCGAGATCCTCGAGCTTGATGTTCTCGAGCTTGATGCCGAGGTCCTCGCTGATGCACTTGCCGTTGGTGAGGATCGCAACGTCCTCGAGCATCGACTTGCGCCGATCACCGAACCCGGGCGCCTTGACCGCCGCGGTGTGGAGCGTCCCGCGGAGCTTGTTGACGACGAGCGTCGCGAGAGCCTCGCCCTCGACGTCCTCGGCGATGATGAGCATCGGCTTGCCGATCTTCGCGATCTGCTCGAGCACGGGAAGGAGGTCCTTCATGCTGGAGATCTTCTTCTCGTGGATGAGGATGTAGCAATCCTCGAGGATGACTTCCATCCTCTCGGGGTCGGTCACGAAGTAGGGGGAGAGGTACCCGCGATCGAACTGCATCCCCTCGACCACGTCGAGGGAGGTCTCCATCGACTTCGCCTCTTCGACGGTGATGACGCCGTCCTTGCCGACCTTCTCCATCGCCTCGGCGATGATGCCGCCGATCGTCTCGTCGTTGTTGGCCGAGATCCGGCCGACCTGCGCGATCGCCTTTCCGGTGACGTTCTTGGAGAGCTTCTTGATCTCGTCGGTGACGCACTCGACGGCCTGCTCGATCCCGCGCTTCAGATCCATCGGGTTCGCGCCCGCCGTGACGGATTTGATCCCCTCGCGGAGGATCGCCTGGGCGAGCACGGTGGCGGTCGTGGTGCCGTCGCCGGCGACGTCCGAGGTCTTGCTCGCGACCTCGCGGACGATCTGGGCGCCCATGTTTTCCTTCGGGTCCTGGAGCTCGATCTCCTTCGCGACGCTCACACCGTCCTTGGTGCTGGTGGGTGAGCCGAATTTCTTCTCGAGAAGGACGTTCCGGCCCTTGGGGCCGAGCGTCACCTTGACGGCGTCGGCGAGCTTGTTGACGCCGCGGAGGATCGCCTGCCGGCAATCCTCGGCGTACACGATATTCTTGGCTGGCATGACTGTGATCCCTCCCCGTTACTCGATGATGCCGAGGATTTCGTCCTCGCGCAGGATGATGTGCTCTTCGTCGTCGATCTTGATCTCGGTGCCGGCGTACTTCCCGAAGAGGATCTTGTTGCCGACCTTGACCTCCAGCGGAATCCTCTTCCCGTCGTCATCGAGCTTGCCCGCGCCCACGGCGACAACCTTTCCCTCCATCGGCTTCTCCTTCGCCGTGTCGGGAATGATGATCCCGCCCTTGACCTTCTCGTTGGCCTCAAGGCGCTTGATGAGAACGCGGTCGTAGAGTGGCTTAACCTTCATGGTGCTCACCTCCGTGCAGCTCTAAATGAAGTTTCACAAGTACTTTAGGTGGGTTTGTTAGCACTCGCTGTTAACGAGTGCCAATTATAAGGAGGTCGTCCCCCGCTGTCAAGCGACGAGCTGCGGCGCTTTCTTGATTTCCCGAAATGGCCTGCCTGACCGGCACAATCGAATGTGCTCGTTGCTCGATTCGGCTCACCTCTGTATATTCGGTCACGTCCCGGCCGCGGGCCCCGGAGCGGAGTCAGCAGGCGCACCCTGATCGCCTCGACGCTTGGTTCAGGGACCGCGGTCGATGCGGGAGGATATGAGGGAGGTTTCCCGACTGGACCTTCCCGACCGGGAAGGGATTGAGCAGAGAATCCGCGAGGTCGTGGATCGGCTGACGCCGGAGATTCGGGTGGATGACCTCGAGCTCGCCCACCTCGCGGATATCGTCACGAACCACGCCCTCCTCCTGAACGACCTCTACTCCGCCCGACGCATCGATCAGATTCTCGGTCAGGATCCCGCTTCGGTTCTTCACTCGTTCCCGGAGCTCGTGCGCCGCGACGAGGAGATCTCATCGGAAGCGATTCACCAGATCCGCAGCATCCCCGACGATGTCCGCGTCGTCGGCGACAAGTGCCTGTACGATGTCGGCCTCTTCGGCCGCCAGGACTACCAGGGCCTCGACCTGAGGCAGCTCGGCGTCCGCTGCTATCACCTCGCCTCGGAACTGCTCGAACACCTCGCCGATGATCGCCGCCTCCGCGACTACTTCCGCCAGAACCGAATGAGTCCGATGCCAATCGAGGAAGAGGTCGTCTTCCTCCGCCAGTGCGCCACGCGGTTCACGGTGTACGCGAGCCTCCTTCGCGGCCTGCGCATCTTCGATCCGATCTCCCCGTCCACCTCCGGCTTCGCCGCGGCCCGGGTCACACCGAACACCCCTCCCGTTACGACGTTCCGACCCGACTTCGAGGGCGCCGACGAGGCCGAGCTGGAGCTTCCGACCGACGAGGCGCGGCGGAAAGGGAAATCGGAAGCGCTCGAGCCGCTTCACGCCGCGGCCAAGGTGCCCGGAGCGGAGAAGCTTCCGCGACGGGATCTCCTCTCGCTCTATGAACGGCTGGTTCTCTTTTCGAACCTCGATGTCCCGGGGCTGCGTGAGGAGCTCGGTCGTGTCGTCGTCGACCAGACCGACGCGGTCGCGGCGCTGTGCGACGAGCTCTCGCTCTACGCCACCGGTACCCAGAGCCTCCTGAGGCCGGCTTCCTTCTTCTTCGTCGGCCCGACCGGGGTGGGGAAGAACCATCTCGCGGAGTGCCTCGTCCAGTCGCTCGAGGCGCGATGGGGGATCGAGATCCCCTTCCTGCTCCTCGAAGGGCCGTCATACACATATCCCTCCGACATCAACGAGTTGAAGGGCGCCGCGCGCGGCTTCATCCGGAGCGATGAGGAGGGAATCCTCACGGAGTTCTATGAGCGGGCCTCCGGGGCGCCGCTCTCGATGATCCTGATCGACGAAGTGGAAAAGGCCCATCCGCAGCTCAGGAAGTTCTTCCTCGGCCTGATGGATCGCGGCACGACGATGGACAACCACGGCGACACGCTCCACTTCGTGAACACGCTCTTCGTGTACACCTCCAACATCGGTTACTCCAGATTGCAGAGCTCGACCCAGCCGATAGGCTTCGGCGATGCAGCGGCGCAGGAAGAGTTCAAGCACCGTGAGGTGATTCAGGATCTGAAGAAGAACCTCACCCCCGAGTTCGTGAACCGCGTGAGCGTGATCCGTTTCAGGCCCCTCACGCGCGCGTCGGTCGAGAGGATCTTCGACCTGGAGTTCGAGAAGGTCGCCTCCCGCTATCGCGAAGTGCAGGGGATCTCTCTCGTCCTGACCGCCGCGGCGAGGGAGGAGATGATCCTTCGCGGCTACAACCCCGAGTACGGGGCGCGGCCTCTGGCGCGGCTCATCAACACCGTGGCCAACATCGAGGTCAGCAAGCGGCTCAAGAAGGACGAGAGCCGGCGCGGCCGCGAGACGGCCGATCTGCTGAGCTGGCTCCGGGAGGCGCGGGAAGGAAAGCGCGCCCTCGACCCCGCTGCCCTCTCAAAGGTCATGGACCAGGCTCGCGTGCACGTGGCCTACTCGGCGCTCGAGATCGGCTGGGACGGGAAGGAGTTCACCTATTCTCCCGTGGCGCGGCTGCACTGACGGCGCGGATGCCGGGTCAGCCTCTCCTCGTCCAGCTCCAGAGGCTCATCGAGAAAACGTACGACCTCGACACGGGCCTCGACGACATCACCCCCTACATCATCGGCGACGAGGGATACGAGAGATTCTACGCAGGCCGCCCCATCCTCCAGAAAGTGGATGTCCGCTCCGCGCAGGGCGATCCCGCGGGCCCGACCGCGCGCACCCTCCTGCGTGAGGGGCAGGGCGTACTTCACGTCGCGCTCTACTATCCGGACAGACTCGTTCAGAACCTCGAGCGCCACGATCCCGCCCGCCGCCTCGGCGACGACAACGTCGATGACTTCGCGACCTTGATCGAGGAGCTCGATCACTTCCTGACGATCGCCGATCGGCATCGAGCCAGCGGCTCGATATCGCTGCTGGAGCTGGAGCTGCACGCCAACGTGACGAAGGCGCTGACGCTCGAGACGTTTGTCGCGAGGATGCGCGGCGCGACGAGGCTCGCCGCGTCCGACAGAGGGTGGGTGCGGCACCATCTCTTCGACAAGAACGAGTACCGCGAGGACGATCCGGAGGTCGGCGCCCGCTATCGTGACGCGGCGGCGCTGGCCGTGAGATACCTCGAGTTCCTCCGCGATCTGCCGCCCGCGGCGCGACCGAAGGAGCTTCGGCTCTTCCACCGCCGCACCCACCACGAAAAACTCGCGCAGATCACCCGGCTCTGATCGGACGACGGAGCCCTCGCGCCTGACGGCGGGAAAGGCGGCTCCGGGGAGGAGGGATCCACCCGGAGCCGCCCCCCACGACCCCCGCTCCTCCTCTCCGGGGGCCGAAGCTCGTGCACCTGGCGCCACACGCTTGTGCCCGAAGTGTGGGCACTATGGGTAAAGCGCCTGAATCCCGCATATGTCGGCCGCCTCGAGGGAGCGCGGTCCGATGTTGTTCCAGTACCCCGCTCCGTACATCGTCAAGGAGCGGCACCCCGGGTCGGTGATGTCGTCGAGAAAGAGAAAATGACCGAGCTCATGGGTGATCACCGACTGGACGTCGTACTTCCCCGCCTGAGGCAGCGGGTCGCAGCTCCAGTGGATGGAGTTCTTGTCGACCGAGATAACCGTGTCGTTCTCGAGCATCTCGCCGGTGTGGAAGTTGAACCAGAGAGTCGTGTAGGCGAGGGAGCTGCTTGCATTGCCGACGTAGATGACGTTGTTGCCGTCCGGCTGTTTGCCGCGATTCGTCAGGTTCGCCGTCCCGCCGTAGTCGAAGACGAACTGGGCGAACGCCGCATTCCATGTTTCAGCGGAGGCGGTCACCGCGCTCAGCCACTCGCCCTCGGTGCATCCGTCCATCGGAATCGGGTTCACGATGTACGGTTTTCCCATCGCGGGCTGAGGCCACCGGAATATCGGGGTCGAGGACGCGTCGCAGAGGATCGAGCAGACCGCCAAGGCGTCGCCCCCGGGCAGCCCTCCCGTCAGGACGCCGGCCAGTCTTTCCGGGCTGATGCCGAGACCGCGCACAAGCCCGTCCTGGATCACGAGCTTTCCCTGGCGCCCCCCGTGGACGGTGAGAAATCCTTCCTGATCGGGAGAAAGAAGGACAACCACATCCTCCCCGACATCGAAGCCCGGGCTCTCCGGCACGCGGAGACCGAGGCTGCCGATGTGTCCCCCCATGACGCGAAAGTGGGCGCGCCGCAGGGTGTGGTTGCCTTTCAATGTGCGCGAGACATCGAGAGTGACGTGCGTGTAGATGAGACTCTTATCGGCGTTGCGGGCGAAGCGGGTCCCGATCACCCTTCCCTGAACGATCGACTGCGCCTCCCGGCCCAGGTCGGCGAGCGAGCGAGGCGGGGCGAAGCCCCAGGCCGGGGCCCAAGCCGGGACCTGGACGAGAAGGATGAGGCAGAGGATGGAGAAGGAGATCGATCGATGGAGGTGGCGTGCGGGTTCCCTCATAGTCTCCCCCCGGTCTCTCAGGGAAGTCAGGGCGCCACACCACCGTGGGCCTGGTTCGGCGCCAACATTGGCCCCGGTCCGGCCGGTGTCAAGCCGGCCCGTCAAATCTTCTGTCTAGCGTATCTCCTCAGGCGGGCGCAACCTGCGGAATGAGACGTAGAGGATCACGTCGTAGACGATCTTGAGTCCCGCGCCGGCGAAGAGAGGAGTGGCCAGCGAGACGCCCGACATGAACATCCCGGCGAATGACGGTGCCACCGCCCACGCTCCCATCCGCACGAGGTTGGTCACCCCTGATGCGACGGTCCGCTCCTCCGGCCGCGCCATCGCTATGACGTACGACTGCCGGGTCGGAACATCCATCTCCACGAGCCCCTCGCGCAGCAGGAAGAGGATCGCGGCGATGGGGAACGACGGCGCCCAGGCGACGGTCACGAGAAGCAGGCTCGAGGGGATGTGCGTGAAGACCATCGTGTTCACGAGACCGAAGCGCCGCGCGAGACGCGCCGCCGCGAGATGGGAGAGGGCGTTGGCGATCCGCGCGCCGAAGAAGAGCGGGCCGAGCGTCTCGACGCCGACTCCGAAGCGTTCGTAGAAGAAGTAGGAGACGAGCGCCGACGTCAGGAACCCGCCGCCGAGGCTGTCCAGCACGAAGATGGAGGAGATCTTCGTGAGCACCCTCCGGCTCCGCGGGGAGAGGCGATGCTTCGGCATCGCCCGATCCACCTCAATCCTCGGAGAGAGGCGCAGATAGAAGACCGATGTCACCAGCATGAGGAGGGCGTAGGCGCCGACCGTCAACCGGAATGACGCGATCTCCGGGAGGCCTGCCGCATTTCGGAGGAGCGCCGGCAGGCCGGCCATCAGGCCGCCGAGAGCGTGGCCCACGTCCTGGAGGACGTTGTACCAGGCGAAGGCTCGCGTCCTCTCGGAGGCGGTCGCGGTCGCGGGAAGGATCGCCTGGTCGAGCACGAGCGCGGCGCCGCGATCGCGCCCCATCCCGTTCAGCATCCCGAAGAAGGAGGCGATCCCGAGGAGGAGAGGGCTCGACGCGACGGCGGCGGCCGCGCCCCCCGCAGCCCCGGCGATCGAGAGCGCAATGAGGAAGCGCTTTCGCCCGAAGCGGTCGGCGAAGATCGTCACCACGAGCGCCGCCCCCGCGCCGCCGGCGAGGCCCAGCCCGATGATGACGCCGATCTGCGAAGGGCCGAGATCGAGACGGGCGAGGTAGATCCCGAGAAGGACCCCGATCATTCCGGTCGCCAGCGCTCGAAGGAAGGCGACGGTGTAGAGGATCGTCCGGTCCGTCACCCAGTGGACCTCTCAGCTCTCTCGAAGGGCCGGGAAGTCCGACTTGAGGAGGATAGGCTGATACGAAGCGGCGGGGACACGCGCCCTGATCGCATCGCCTCCCCCTTCTTCACGATCCACGAGGGGGATCACGGCTGCGATCCTCAGCCCCGCCTCCTCCGCGGCCCCGATCGCGTCGAGCGTCGAGCCCCCGGTGGTGACGACATCTTCGACGATGACGACTCTCGAGCCTGGGGGTGGCGCGTTCTCTATCTTTTTCTGCGTGCCGTGCGCTTTCACTTCTCGCCGCACCATGAAGCCGGTCATCGGCGTGCCGCGCGAAGCGCTGAGGAGGACGACGGCGGCGGTGATGGGGACAGCGCCGACGATCGCCCCGCCTATCGCGTCGGGTCGCTCGGGGAGCGCGGCCGCCTTTTCGAGCACGATTTCGGCGACCAGCGGGAGGCCTCGCGGGTCCAACAGCGCGACACGGCAGTCGAGGTAGTACCTGGAGATCTTCCCTGACGCCAGGCGGATCCCTTCCGGGCGATGAATGAGGCAGCGCTCCTCGATGAATCGGCGAAGCTCCTCCTGTTTCGGCGTCATGACGTCCTCCTTCGCCGAGGCTAGTCCGGGCTTTCCGGCAGTGTCAACACGGGCCGCCTCGCCGGCCGCGTGGTAAAGTCGTAGATACATCTCGATTCCGGACGCGCATCACCTCCGTGGAGGCAGGGGCGGCTTCCACGGGAAGACCCGATCCCGTGGATCGGGTGCAGGTCGGGGGGAGGGCGATGGTTTTCGGCCGCGCACGGAGAGCGCCGACTCTCGCGCTCTGTATCCTTCTCGCGCTCGCGACGCTGCCCGGCCGGGACGATGCGTTGGCGGGTGCGGCCGTAGCGCAGGGCGGCCGGGGCCAGCTCTATCCGCCTCACGTTCCGGGCGAGATCCTCGTCAAGTTCAAGGCCGGCGCCGGTCCGAACGAGCGCGCGTCCCTCAGGGCCCAGCTCAACGCGGCGAGGAAGCGCACCTTCCGCAGCGGCGCGGAGCACTGGAGGCTGGGCGCAGGAGTCACCACCGAAGAGGCGATCGAGCGCCTGAGGCGCAACCCGCACGTTCAGTACGTCGAGC
>Ga0137394_10003200_pt1 | contig 12266 bp, 9 predicted proteins | sample czobulk116metaG_FD_108278 | JGI IMG/M metagenome (GOLD analysis project Ga0137394, IMG submission 108278) | Vadose zone soil microbial communities from Angelo Coast Range Reserve, California, USA - czobulk1.16 metaG | ecosystem: Environmental > Terrestrial > Soil > Vadose zone | place: USA... | reverse complement strand
TGGTCCCACACTCCTGGTACTGCCGCCGCACACAAAGTTGAAACCCGCGAAGACGCAGTTAGTAAGTTCCACGAGTGGCTTTCGTCCCAAATCGACAAAGGCGAAGGTCCGGTCTTTAGAGCTATCCAGCAGATCAAAGAACGTGTCGCCATCGGCGAAGAAATCAAACTCGCCTGCAGTTGTGTTCCGCAACTCTGCCACGGCGATGTCATCAAAGGAACGATAGAGCTCCTAATCCACAATGACCGTCACCCGGCACAAACGTTACAGCTTGAGCCACGACAGATACAGCCATCACAACCAGCTCTCGATAAATCCACCCAAGCCGTTCCGGCCGCCACCGAACGAATGCCGGCCCCAGCTTTATCCGGCCGCGCGGAGCAAGCACACGCCGAGGTCATAGCCACCGATACCATCAGCGACGATCTTTTCGCCCTCTATAACGTTCAAGAAGGGATGACCAGAGCCGAGCACGCTAGTCATCTCAATTCTATCGACCAGTTCGCTCGCGAGGCCTTTGAACGTGGAGCCACCCTTAACGAAGGTGTCCTTTCTATACCGAAAGACCCCGACGCTCGCCCACGCGATGACACCAAAGTAACTATCGGCACCGAGGCGCATGCCATCAACTTTGTCCGCGGCTTCATCGCCGACCCGACTGTTGCTACCGAGAAAGGCCGGTTGCTCTTTGAACTCGGAAACAAGGTATGTGGCCAATGGATGGATTCTGATGGAAGACTTACCGTCTTCAATCACATCTATACCGCGATTCGTCAGGATGAATCCGGCGCTTACCGCTCCAATGAAGAAAAAGCAGAATGCATAGACAAGGTACTCGAAGAAACTGCACTCTGGGCTCAACAACTACCTGAGCCAATACCGGAACCTACTGCCGAACAAGTCCACGAGTACACACTCGCCCTGGCAGAAGAAAACCACGCCCTCACCATGGGCCAGATTCCAGACCATGGCGCGGAGCTTCAAACTCTCGGGCTTGAACCCGAACCACCTTCTCTCTACCTCGAACATCTCCAGTCCAGCTCCTATGGTTTGGCCACCATCGGAGAGCTGTCAGGCTTTAGCGATCTACAGTTTGATGCTACGCTCGACGGCTCTGACCTCTCGATTGATGAAAACCAAATCTATGCCAACATATATGAGATGGCGATCTCTGATCCGCTGGGATTCGCCGCTCCTGAAGGAGACCACTTAGGCGCGGAACGAGAAATCGGCACCAGCGTTACGCTTGATGCCACCTTCGACCGAATCAATCTCGCCGCCCTGCCGCCACAGATCCCCGAGAGCCTGACTCTTGAGACGCAAACAGAATTATTCGAGCGCGTACTTCCATCCGTTGACACTCAACTCGAAAACGGCGTCAGCAAGAAAGAGATACTCTCGCCTATCTATGAAACCAATAGAGAGATCGCGCAGCGCGACTTCGAGAACCGCGTTACTGAAACTTTCGCCCGCGCCGACACTAATCCTCTAAGCGAAAGAATCGTATCTCGAGCAGAAGAATTAAATGCCGTTTCTTCACTCCGTATCCTTGTTGGCGCCGAATACCGACACCAGACAAAGCCCTTCAGCCGCCAAGCCATCCAATGGGCCAAAGAGAATTATCGAGTCAATCCCGACTGGCTTCGCTCTCAGGGCAAACTACAGAAAGGTGAGTATCAAAGAATCGTAACCGCGCAGAGCGATGCCCGCGGCGCCTGGCTAAAAAATAACCCTGGCCAGCAAGCGCCCACCCGCGGAGAAATCGCCTCGATCAACAGACTGGAACAAAGCGGCCATCAACTAAACGCAGCCATCGCCGGCATCAACCCCACTCCACAGGAACACGCACAAACCCTCGATCTGATTCAATCACGGCTTGCGTCCGCTACTCTCACCGCAGAAACACTCCTGCAAAACTACGAAGCCGCTGAGCAAACCTCTCAGCAGCTCGCCGTCGAAGCCATCCAATACGCAGACAAAGTGCGCGCCAGTTCCGAGTTTCAGGAACTCAAAGCAAGTATACAAACCGAAATCCGCGAAAACTCGATTGATGAGCGACAAGCCCTTATCCGGGCGAATAATCCGCGCTTCAATACCCCTACAGAACTCCCCTCCGAGCGCCGCGGCTCCAACTATCCTGAGCTAACCGGCGATGCCCGGCCGCTATCCCCTTATGCCGAACTCTCATTGAGCAACAACGTCACCCAACGTTCCGCACTACAGACCCTCGCCGATTTGCTCGTCAATCCGAAGATTGAAACCGCCCTAGCCCTTAACAACGCGCAGCTCGCCAGCTACAACGAACTTTGCAATCACCTCACCGGCATCACCATCACCAACGCCAGTCAGGCACGCGAGGCAATTACCGCTAAGCTCCAGGGACTCGACAGGGCCTCCACTATGGTCGACGCAACGCGGACGCGCTTCGGCCTCCAGGGGCAGCCTAAAGTATTAGTCGACCTGTCACCTACGCCCGCTTACCTATCACTCACATCCAGTCCCAACGCACGTGTGCCCGTAGAAAACCAACGCGAGTACGATGTCGTTCTCACCACCGCAGAACAATGCCGACTGGACACGTCCACGTGGTCCAGCCTGTACAACCCACACGCGATCGCCGGAGTAGACCAGGAACGCGCGGACCTGGCCCGCTTTGTTTCCACGTATATTGATTTCCGGCTTAAGGACCACACGACCCGGGAGCTTTCCTACAACCCGACTTTTCGCAATTACTCCGTGAGACTGTCGGTCGCGCGGAATCCCGAAGAGCTATTGCAAACCAGCGCCCAAATCAAACTCGAGAATTACGAGCTTCACCAACAGCTCATCGCGCACCGCGCCGACCCCATGAATGTTGCCGCCCCAGACCGGCAGCCGCTCACAGTCATGGAAATGCGCGAGGTATTTCTCTCTTCCACTCCAAGGGCCGCCACCACGCACGCGGACCGAGATGAGATGAGAGACATTCTCCGGTCAATGGCTGTCTTCGGTAAGGAAAAGACAGAACGCGTACAACTGTTGGCCCAGGGCAAAATCGCTCCTTCTCCAACCCTTTCCAAGCTCCTCGCCAATCTTGAAACGCGTCAAACTGTGCGCGCAGTCAATCACTTTTACAGCAGCCTGAGAACTCCAGCACCCGAGCTCCTTACGCAGAACCGCTTCGATCTGCACAAAGCCCATGCTCGCCTGCCGCAGTATGAAAGGGACTTTCTTCATAATCATGCGCTCGCTCAAAAATACGAAGCCGTTAACAGCAAACAACAAGGCCCACAACTCACCCCTGAGCAAACAATCAAGCCTCTAATCCCTACACTTGAACGGACTGAGCCAGCGGCCCCGATTCCGTCAAAGACCGACTTCTACCGTGAGTATTACGGCCGCGCCGACTGGCTTGAAGCTCAAAAGATTGTTACCGCCGCCGGCAATCTCGAAAAAGGCGCTTCCTCCAATCTCGACCGCTCAACTATCATCCCCGAACTAAAAGACGTAGAAGTCCAAGCCATCAACTACGTCGTAAATAACTTCGACGGAACCAGACAGCAACTAGTCACCGAGCATCTGAAGAGTTCTCCCGACGAACATCAACAAGCGATCGGCGACATGATTACGATCGCAGCCGAAATCAAAGTAGCAGGCGCCGCTCCCAACGTTAACGAGATAGAGCTTGAGTTGCCTGCTTCTTACTCGCTCTCACCGGATTCCGTAACCACAATTGTTAATTACACGCAACAAGAGTCCGGGCGCGCGACGGACGCCGCGCGGCTCCCAGCTCCGGAACTCTCCGACCTCAGACAGGAAGCCCAGGCCCAGGCTTGGCGCGACATGGAACGTGAGGTAATCAAAGATCCGGCCAGCATACTTGACGCGCACGCAGAAGTGCTTTACCACGCGCAGGAGTTAGCGCACGGCATCAACCAGACCGCCGCCCTTCAAGAACGCGCGCGCACCGCATTCCAGACTCTCAATGCTCACACTACGGCCTGCGTGAATAAAGCAGAGCAGGTTGTAGCCCAAGAACAATCCACTACACAGCCTTTCCGATCCGCCGAAGAACAACAAACGACGCGTGAACTCGTCAAAGTCGCGCTCGATCCGGAACTGCAGCAAAGCAAGGCAGGACTGATTAAAGCCAACGCCCCTGAGTACGCCCTCATACAGCAGACCCTAACGCCAACTGATAGAGAACGCGCGGCACAACTCAAAGACTATGCCGCCAATACTCGCTCCGACTACCTGCGCAGCTTTCCAAACCTTGACCGTGACCAACAGGTCCTGAAAGCTCAAGAAACCCGCGCGAGTGTTGAAACGCGCACTGCCGGCATCACTCAAACAACCATGGACCGGTACACAATCGCCAGAGACGAGATCGCGCGTACTGATCTCGGCGAAAAGGTACAAGAGATGGTCCAGGCTAAATCTCTCCCCGAGATCGCGCCAGAACAGATCGCGCCACTTACCGTCAAGGATCTACTCCCTGCCGAGGTCCGCGAAGCCGCAGTCGAGCAAGCACGCGAACCCGCCTGGCAGTTGCTTGAACCCCAGGAACTCCGTGACGTTGCCGCTGGCCGTGAAGTCCCCGAGCCCCTGGTCACGCTCGCCGACGAGGTAATGGACCGCGTTGCCGTAGCTCAAACCGTTGAACTTGAACTGGATGACAAACGCGCCGACCTCACCACTTTTATTGCCGAGCAGGTAGCTCTGGTAGAAGCCCCAATTCAAGAAGAACGCGCCACCCTTGCCTATGACGAGAAGTTTCGCGAAACCATTACCGCTATCGCAAGCGATAACAGCCAGAGTCCGGAGCGTATCGACGCCGCGAACCAGATACTCGAAACCCACGATCGCGCCGAACTCGATCCAGCAACGCTCGTCAGCCAGGCTATTACCCATGAGCTCGATTTGGTTCCTGCCGATATCGTGCTCGAGGCTAACACAGCCGCAACTACGCTCGCTCAGGACGTTCGCGAACTACCTGTATTTAATTCCGTTGAAGCGCGAGGAAATATCCAACAGCAAGTGATTGCTGAATTGACGGGACCCGCTGCCGATCGCTACACGGAACTCCGCGCGGCTGTCGAGACAGTTCAAGAGAAATTCCAATCCTCCGTACACGACATCGACGAGAAAATTACCGAACTGGATCTTGCCCGCGCAGACATCACCAAAGAAATAAAGCTTCAGGGATTCAGAGAGATTTCCCGCCCGGCCGCGATAGAAATCAACACCTACTTGAAAGACACTGCCCGCGAAGAAGGACTGCCAGCGCTTCTCGACCCGGACCGCTTCGACCAGCACGTTCAGCAAGTCGCTAACGTCATTATTGAGACAGCCAGAAACAACGGCATCACCCTTGGCGCAACACGCGAAAGCGCGCAGGAAATTAACCAGGTAGCCGGCAACCTTTTCAACACTCTCGCTTCCGGAATGGAACGCGCAAATTCAGAACATGCCATCACGCACCAATTGACTCATCAACATAACGCTTCAGCAAAACTAACCGAGCAGACCTTCAACCAACTGGTAGCCACTACACCCCCTATTGCCTCAAACGGCGATCATGCTGCTCATGCTTCCTTTGATCAGCGCGACCAACAGCGTCAACGCGAAGAAACCGACAGACAAAAACAAGGCGCTTCACCCACTAAAATTCAGGATCAATCAGGCAGAGAACCAAACGCTCAAGAAGTCGCTAAAGCCCAAGACATCACAGCACCAACTTCCGGCGCCAGCATGACAGAGCTTGGCGGAAACGCGGCTGAACTCGGCGGCAGTATCGAAGATATCGCCGCCGCAGTTCTCGCCCTCTAATCTTAAAGCCAACAGGCGGCCGTTTTGATTTCTATCCAGACTGATAGAAAACAACCAAGCTCAGATTTCGCAACAATCACTAGGCAGATTAAAATAGAAGCGGACAGCGCTACTCGCGCTCATCAGAGAGCAGCATTAGGAGCAGAAGAATGAGATTTCTACTTGGAGTACTCGTTGGCTACAGTATGCGCGGGAAGAAAACACTCCTGATAACAGTACTCGGGATCGCGGCTGTTATTGTTTTCATAGTATTGCCGGCTATCGCACTCTCCCAACTTGCTTTGTCTGTAGAACGCGAACGCTTGTCACGCCCAGCTCAAACACGCGTGCCCTCACTCAAAGGATTAAGCTATGAAAACGCCGAGGCAAAGCTTCGCGCTTCTAACTTGAACATCCGCGTCCTAGCAACACGATCCGATCTGCCGCTTCAGCCCGGACTCATAGTCGATCAGTCTCCACAACCTGGAGAGCAAGTGAATTACGGCTACCTGGTTGGCGTTACCATTACCAAAGGGCCTGATCCGTAATTGTAGCAATCTGTCCTACACACACCGGGCAGCCAGATGCGCAAAAATGATTCGCGGAGCCTATCAAATGAAGCGACGACGGACTCATAGTCGGTCTTGAAAAACCGAGAGCCGCGACCTTTGGGATCGCGGCTCAACCGGCCTTGCACATTTAAGTGCTTGTGTGGTCACTGTCCTCACCCCAGCAACCACTATGCTTTCAGATTCACCGAACGCACAAGTAGGCGAATCCTACACAACAGACCGGAATACATCAATTCAACAAGAATTCTGGTAGTGCTCTCTATTAGTGTGTTGCTATTTTTCGAATTCTCTCAAGACGCATGAATTCGCCCCGAGCCGAATAGTCACTCTAGGAGGTGCAGTTACGATGAATAGTGAAGCGCCAGCAAGAAAGACTTCTAACGTGCCACTTGAGCGCATGAACGGCGGGGTTTCAAGCGACCAAGAGAATTCGATAGCTGATTCGTTGACACCGACAACCGAGGCGTCAATTTGCATTACCCGCGCCCCTGGGGATGAGAAGAGGTCGAGTCGCAGCGGTGTGGACGAATCCCTCCATTCACGGAGCCGCTCAAAGACCTCTGGCTTATTTTCGTCTTCGCCTGATGAGTCGGATGCAGCCATGTTTCTCTCCTTGATAATTTCTGAGGGACCGGAGAATGCTTGCGCCATCTTTAGCGGGTCCAGGTGGGACATTCCCCACGTCTCGTCCACGGCTAAGAGCACTCGCAGACGCATATCACTGCCCGGAGCGAAAGGGAAGGTTGGTTAATCGCTACGTTTTGGCGCATTGCTACTTGATATCGTTTGCCTTCTTGTAGGCTTTAATAAACTCACGGCAATAGTTATCAACTGGGTTACGCTCCCACTTGGAGTTTTGAACGTCATCGAAGGAAAGAACGAGCCGATCCTTGCCACGAGCGTTGATAGCAACAACCACTCCAGTCCCGGTGCGCTGAGTCTTTGTCTGCGCGATTACAGTAGAACCTATGACGCTCCCGACAACTTTTCTTGAAACCGATCCAGCACCATAACCTAAAAGAATCTCCGCGTCCTTTTCATCGTCAACGATTTCAAAATCGAGTTTTGAGTTTTTCAAATTCTTGATGATGTGGTCGCGGTTCTTTGTGTCAGGGCCAGTGTCGATATAAACCTTTTTCAAGCCCTTTAGATCGGATGGTTCGCCGTAAGCGTAGGAGTCTCGCTGAGCGCAGCAGGGCGCACAGAATGCGAGCACAGCTAAGGTGAGAATAAATGGTTTCATGGCCCCAGCTTATATCACCAATCGGCTTTGGCTGTATAATGCGGCCCACACTTTCGGCTCGCCTCAACTCTGTTTTTACCCGGCCAGGTAAGGCAGAGGACAAGACGCGATTTCCTGCACGCTTCAGGCGGGCCGATTACTTTTTCCAAACAGAACAAGACCAGAATTCTGGTACTGTCAGTTAGTCCTAATAGATCAATGCGGCCCTAACTAACTATCAGAATTCTGATCAGCGGCGCAAACGATGTCTTCACACTTGACCTATAAATGCTTTTTCGGAATGAGGCAAGGCAAAGACATGGAATCTTGAGCATCTGCGGGGACCATCTAGAATAAGCTGGGAGTCATCCCCAGATTCGGCTCTACAGGTCTCACCAAATGCTGATCATCGATCTTCGGATGGTTCACATCGTAACTCACTGCGTGGCTTGTCATTTCAGACGCTGGAAAGGGCGTCAGCACCTTTTTCAACTCTGCAGGCTCAGAGTCACCAAGCCAAGTGGTATGAGAGTCAAGATGCAGTATCACAGGCATTCGATTATGAATTGGTGCTAAGAGTTCGTTCGCTGTGGTAGTGATGATGGCGCAGGAACTTATTGAGGTTCCATTTCCGCGCCACTCGTCCCAAATGCCGGCGAACGCGAATGACGATTCGCCTTTCATCTGAAAGAAGTAAGGCTGAGCCAATTTCCCTGACCTGTGCCACTCGTAAAAACCATCTGCCGCTATCAAGCACCTTCGCCTTTGAAACGATTCGCCGAAGCTCGGCTTTTCCTCAATTGTTTCGGAGCGCGCATTGATGAACCCTTTGGCTTCTTTGCTCCAGGATGGAATGAGACCCCACTGCAGCAACACGGCTTCGCGCTCAGCCTCACGCTGAACTATTGCCAGGACACTCTGACTGGGAGCGATGTTGTAGCGCGGAACCAGCGGCCGTAACTGTGAACGATTCACTCCATCAAAGTTAATTCTGCCGGGTGATTTAAGGGTAAAGCGGCCGCACATGAGATCAAGAAGATACAGTAAAGATTTGTAATCACCCAATCATTACTAGCCCGGCGAGAATGAAAGCGAGGCGGGGTCGGGGAAATGCCTGACGGCAAGTCTCCAAAGGACCTTTGCCTCGCTCCATCCAATCTCGGCCCCACGGCCGAGTCTGGGCTCGCGAACAATAATACTGGCCTGCTAGCTAAGCAAATCATTGAGAGTCCGGCGAATGAGTAAACTTGATAGAAAACTGAGGCCGCCGCGTCCTCACCCCACGGCGGCCCGTCGGCACTGGTTGCTCCACCTATCTGGGCAGGAGGCCGTGCCAGACTCAGTCGGTTATCTCAGCGGGTTCTCTTTCGAGCAGGCGCATGATTGTTTGAGATAAGTCCGGCCATCTCTCCGGTCTTCGTCATGAATTTATGTGAGCCAGCCTTGCTAGCGCGTCATGATCTGTAAGTGAGGGTCCACATGAATGGAAACGACCTCGAAAAACGGATGATCAAAGCAGGCGCGTTCTGTTATGCTCTTGGGCGCTCTAGTCTTTGATAATTTGCAACGGCCAAATGCGTAGCTCACCATCCCGTCAATTCGAGTGATGAGCATCGCCGTTGAGCATGGAAGGGTCCAACTCACGGCGAATCGAAGGCGCAATGTCACGCTAGATACCATCGTATCTAGCAAACGGGAGGGTGTCAAGGTCGAGTCTTCAACGGGAGGTGTCTCCCGATGAAGAAGGCCTCTCAGACTAAGTCAGGCCGTCTAGCTGAGAAGCTAAGAACGATTCGGCTGGGGCTTGAACTGTCTCAGAATGAGATACTTGAACGCCTAGGCTTCAGCGAACATCTTTTTCGCAGCAACATTTCGCAATATGAACGTGGAGATCGTGTTCCATCTCCACTGGTACTGCTGGGATATGCGCGTTTGGCTAACGTCGACCTCGCAGTTTTGATCGATGATGATTTGGATCTGCCACAGAGGCTTCCAAGTCCAACGAAGAGTCAGGGGATTAAGCGTCCAGCCTCGAAAGTTAGAAAGCGCTAGCCCCGGCAGTTGAGCGATATTGTGCTTGTCTTGTCTGACAACCGAGCATGGATCAACGAAAGATCAAGAAGGCGCCAGGAGCCCGGAAAGCAAAAATACCTCGGTTCGTTCCACCCCAACTTGCTACCCTAGTAAAAGACCCACCATCCGGTGACGAGTGGCTTCACGAGTTGAAGTTTGATGGCTATCGAATGCTCTGTCGGATCGACCGAGGCGGTGTGACTTTCTGGAGCCGAAACGGCAAAGACTGGACAGAGAAGTTCCTGAACGTCATCGAAGCGATCAAATCGCTTAAGGTGACCAGCGCGATTCTCGACGGCGAGATTGTCATCGTTGATGCGCAAGGAAGATCGAGTTTTCAAAAACTTCAACGGGCTATGGGCAAGACCGTGACGAGCGGATTTGTTTATGAAGTGTTCGACCTGATTTATCTTGAAGGGTTCAATCTCACTCAAACTCAATTGAAGCACCGGAAGCACCCTTGAAGGATCTCTGTAGCTCAGCTCCTCGGCGCGATGTGCTTCGCTACAGCGAACACTTGCAAGGAAATGGCGATGCATTCTTTAAGCACGCATGCGAGTACGGAATCGAGGGAATCGTTTCTAAGCTCGCCGACTCACCTTATGAATCGACGCGCAATCGAAACTGGCTCAAGGTCAAGTGCAGTAAGCAGCAAGAGTTTGTGATCGCGGGATACACACCATCTTCAAAAGGACTGCCAGGATTCGGCTCGTTGGTTCTCGGCGTTTACGAAAAGACCAAGCTCGTTTATGCGGGACGCGTGGGCACAGGCTTCACATTCAAACAGCGTGGCGATTTGAAGAAGCAATTGGAGAAGATCTCGCGTGCGACATCGCCATTGGTCGTCGTACCGAAAGATCCTGGGTTACGGGAAACTCACTGGACTGAACCCAAGATAGTCGCAGAGATAGCATTTACCGAATGGACTTCCGATGGATCGATCAGACATCCATCTTTTCAAGGATTGCGCGAGGATAAGAACCCAAAAGAAATCGTGCGCGAAGTGCCGGCGGGTAACACCGGCAAACCGAAAACGCGATCAAGGTCTCCACGACTCCGTCAAGAGTGAAGCCCATAGCTTGTCTTTCGTCTTACCTGACCCGACTATACTGCAATCTTAAATGTTTTAAGTCTCAAGGCCGCAACCACCCTACAGAGACTTCTTATCCGATGATCGGACCGGTAACAACGAGGATGTCTTGCTCTCTGGTCGCTGATCAATGATCCGCTGCTCAGTCATACCCAGCATGTTCAATAAATCCCCTGTCGGCGCCGACGAAATCTTATCAATATCTCCTTTTGAGAGCGCTGGCCCTTTCCATCGCCGAATAACCTCAGGCGTGATAACAAGAAAATGCGTGGAACCCTCTTCCCGCTTCGGCCCCGAAGGGATTGCCCATATTGTGCAAATCAAAGGATCAGTCTTGGCATAAACATAGTAATAATTCGCAACTGTAAGCGTCCGCTTGCTGGGGCCAAAATCAGGATTTTTTGAGTGTTTCCAAATTCGCTCCTCGAGCGCACCGAAGTCATCCGGAAACTGGCCAGTCTGGCGTTGATACTGTCTCAGCGCCTTCATCATGCTGTCGGCAGCCAGTCGCGGCACCATTTCCTTTTCGCGCTGCGTCCTTGCCCAGGTGCCATACGCAAAACTAATAACCAAAACAATGACCGACACCCCAAGAATAACGAACGTTATCTTGAACTTCTGTTTTCTGGCGCCTTCAAACATGACTTAATAACCTCTCTCCTGCTTCTCTTCAAAAGTGTTATCGCAAACTATCGTGATGCGCGCCGACCTCACCCACAGGCCCACTATTCAAGATTGCATCATCAGATAAAGGAGTATTTCCTGGGGCAGTTTTCCTTACTGGAAATATTCGAACTGAATCCCCGGGACCCTGCCTGCCAACAACTGCTGTAACCGAACCGAGCAATGCTTCCTCAACAGCCTGATCCGAAAAAGATAGGATTGCTTGATTAGGATTTGCCAGAGTCACGACCTTCGCGCGACGACCTTTAGTATCAGTACGATCTGTCCCAGTCCTCGCCCGCGCGCCAAACTCCTTGCTACCTGCCGTGCCAATAGAAGCCCCAGCATCACCAACCTGAGTCGTAGTCCCTACTATGGCGACCGACGGAACGCTGCTGCCATCAGGCTGGTAGTTCAATCCTCCATCAATTGTTTCGGGCAACAATGGCGGGATCCCGTCCGCACCCTCCGTCACACGTCCAGTACCATTCGCCGGCTCGCCGCCTTCTCCGGCCTCCAGCTCCTTCGCCGCCTCCTCAAGTTCCTTCTTCCGGAGCTCCACCTCCATCCTCTGGGCAAGGACCTTCAAAAACGCCTCTTCAGCTTGCAACAATGACACCAGCTTCGGCTCCCCGTACTCAGCCGCAATAGCACGTTGCCTCAAGACGGCATACGGTGGATAACCAGCCTTAATCGGCGGCGAGGTATCTATCACCACCACGCACTGCTGATGCTTAACCATCTGCCGAACTTCCGTTGGATCCATCAACGCCCGGCCAGTCTCTGACTGCCGCTCGTTATCCAATTTCTTTCCCTTACCATCCACCGTCGTATGACTCCAAACCGTTGTCTGGCCAAT
>Ga0137394_10003198_pt1 | contig 12270 bp, 12 predicted proteins | sample czobulk116metaG_FD_108278 | JGI IMG/M metagenome (GOLD analysis project Ga0137394, IMG submission 108278) | Vadose zone soil microbial communities from Angelo Coast Range Reserve, California, USA - czobulk1.16 metaG | ecosystem: Environmental > Terrestrial > Soil > Vadose zone | place: USA... | reverse complement strand
TGGTCCACGGCGGGGTTAAACCCGGCGGGGAACTGGTTCGCTCCACGCCGTAGCAATCAGAGCAGCAGTGAAGGCAACGAGACTGCTGGACAAGACTGGCAAGATCTTCTAGCCAGTTTTGAGTTCGCACCCAGGGAAGCGAGAAACCAAGCCAGCTGCGGTTCCGGAGAGGTCAGCAATAGAAAAGAACGGCCAGTTTTTCGTTCAGATTTCGTGGAATCCCAAATCATGAACCTATCGTTGCGGACGCAAAAAGCGGACAGTTTTAGGTTCGCACCCCCTCGCGAAAAACTGGTGTATTGAAACCCTTTTTTGGGCTATGTCAGGAGTTCTGAACTTACGTATATTCAACAACCGTGAATATTCCGATGCCCCCGCCGGCACCAATCTTTGCGTCCCCTATCGATCCGGATCGGCCGTCGTAATCCAGCGCTTGAGCCACTGATTTCCTTCCACGACAATGCTGCCTACGACCGTCCCTAGGACGAACAGCGCCAGAGCCAGGCGGTTATCCATGCCGGTGACGGAGAGTGATCCATTTGGAGGCAAGAACCAGGCAAGCATTACCGCGGCAATGCCCGCGGCGGCGATACCGCGGCTAGACCCCCCGAGTTTCGCGATCAATAAAACCGAGAGCAAGAGTGCAAGCAGGGCGCTCTTCTCCAGATCGAGCGTGTAACAAACCCCGCAAACGACCAGAAGCACTAGGGCCGCCAGAAAAACTTTTCGGTTCCGAACCCGACCCTCGGCGGTGTTCTCCAGACCCCTTACGCCTGCCACAATCATCAGCACCAGAAGAGTGACTACCACCCCGATGAGGCTGCCCGTGATCAACCCTCCGAGGAAACTGCTCATGAATACCCCCGTCCGTATCGTGCCAAAATAGCTTCGCTGTGTTTCCGCGTCAACCCGCACGGTTCGGCAATTTGCTCGATCCGTCTCGCATCCAGCGACAGGCCAGATGGATTCAGACGTAGTATGCTCAACTCCCATCCTGACGCATAAACTGCTCGAAAAGACACTGAGAGGATAGCTTAGGAAGCAGTCTACATGAGCCTATCGGTTCGAGCTGAGGAGCAGAAGCATGAATGATCGCGCGGAAGCTTCAAGCATTCTGCGTGAGTCTGCTGTCATCGTATTCGTCAATTCCGTGGCTGGCGGAGGCCGGGCACGCTTTTGCCTGTCACAAATCCAAAAACTATTCGAATCGTTCCGCATTCATGCGCAATTTGTAATGACGAACAGTGCCGCGGAACTCGGGTCGTCCGCGCAAAATGCCATATTGCGAGGACGGCGCGCGCTTTTTGCGATGGGTGGAGATGGAACATTTCAAGCTCTAGCGAATGCGGCATTCGGGGCCGATACGCTCTTGGGTATCCTCCCCATCGGAGGAGGAAATGATTTCGCCACAGCGCTCGCGCTGCCCGATGATCCCGTCAAAGCGGCTGAAGCCATCCTGCGGGGCAAGCCGCGCTTTGTTGATCTTGTGAGAGTACGCACGGCCGATGGGCGAACGCGATTTTATGCAGGTGGAGGAGGTGTTGGACTTGACGCAGAGGCAGCGCGCTACGCGAGTGGTCCGTACCGTTGGCTTCCCGGTCGATTGCGTTACATTGCGTCAGCGTTACGAGCGCTGGTGGGGTACGTGCCCCTCGAAGTCCGCATCGACTTTCCGGAAGGCCCTCTCATCTCATGCAAAGCGAAAGCGTTGCTGGCAGCGGTGTTGAATTCCCCGACCTATGGCGCCGGTCTGAAACTGGCGCCCGGCGCCAGCCTTGACGACGGGTCGCTCCACGTTGTCCTGATCGAAGATATCGGTACGTTTGGAGTGTTGCGGCTACTGCCGCGGCTGCTGGGGAGTGGTGAACTTGGAACTTCACGCGTGAGACGCTGGCGTGCGCAACGCGTGCGTCTCACCACAGAGCGGCCATGCATGTTCCACGGTGATGGGGAGATTCTGGGGCCAACGCCGGTGGACATCGAAGTCGTGCCAAAGGCAGTGCAGGTCCTGGCTCCCGCACTGCGATAGGGCGTTCGCACATGGCCAGCGGCGCCGAGCAACCGCATATTCTCGTGAAAGATTCTGCGACTAGTATCCGCTTCCCATTTCCTTCACCGGACGTTTTCCAATTGAAATGCGGCATCGAAAGTAAGGCGAGCGGCCCGGCCTGTCACCAAGCCATGCCGTCGCTCCACGTGAAAAACTTGGCTGGGGCGATTCGGGGAGCAATTACACAATCGCGGCAACTGGGGACCTACTGAATCAGATCTAATACGAGGCCGGTGTAACGCCGCTGGAAGCCAGCGAACTCGCCAAAGCTGGGAGACGTGACGTTGTTATATACGTCGTGTGGGTTTTGGCGATTCGTGATGTCGGTCGAATATACCCCGAGACGAACCTTGCGAGTCTTGGAACGCTCCGTGTGCGGTATGTGGATGGCAAACTCCCGGTAAAGTCTTACGTCAAGCGAGAAGTAAATGGGGAAACGCTCTTGATTGGGCACACCGACATAGTTCTGCAGAACGTCCACATTTGAAAATGGCAATCCCGAATGCACGTCAGATACGGGGCTGACAACCATTTTCCAAGGAAGTCGGAAGAATCCCGAAGCTACAACGCGATGAGGAACGTCCGAGGAGAGGATACCCGTGGCATTCGCTCGAATGACCGGAACCTCGAACGGGACAAGAGTATCCGACAGCGGGTTGAGGTCACCGCGCCCCCGGCTCCAGGTGTAGGACAGGCTCATATCGGCGCGCTCCCCAAGGCGATAGTGAGCGGTAATGTCAGCCTGGCGATACTGTGAAACCGCCGTGTTCTTAAGAGCCAGCAATCCGCCGCCGCCGGCAGCATTGAGGACCGGATCCAGAAAAAAGAGATCCACGGTATGGCTGTCAAGATAGCTAGCCCGGAGGTTGAGATTCTTGCGCACCTGGTGTTCAAGCACGACATTCCAGCTAAACGTGCGAGGGCTTGATCCAGGATCGCGCGGCACGCCAGGCGCACTGGGAGGCGCGCCCGAAAGAAGATAGGAATTCACTAGAACGATGGGCTGGCCTATTAGTGCGCCAGAGGAATCGAAGAAGTTGAGTACACGCGCCTGATTGCTGGTGAAGTCTGCCGCAAGCAACGGGACATGGCCATAGACCTCGGCAGCACCGGTACGAATTACGGTTTTCCCTTCATTCAGTGAATAGGCTGCGCCGATGCGCGGAGCGAAGGCGGCATCGCGACCGATGGATTGACTGGTCAAACGCGCTCCGAAGTTGAGCGTCAAGTGGCTGTTCAGAGTCCAGTGATCCTGGATAAATTCGGCGACCTCTGTATCCGATACGCTCATCAGGCCTGCGCCTTGAAAATCGATCCGTTCGGCAACCGAGCCATCCTGCGCCAGCAGCTCGATTGGATGGGAAATGCTGCTCCCGTCATAGTCACGATATAGGATGTCCGTCCCAAACCTCGCTTCATGGCTACCGTGCCAGGACTTCGCTGAGAGCTGATACGCAGGCAAGACTTCCAATTGGTTGGCCTTACGGTTCCAACTATTGAAGTAATTGCCGCCCCATCCCTCGGGTGAGATTTCCATGTCGGCGGGTCCCTGCCCGTGGGCATTACTGTCGAAGCGGGTGTACCGAACCATGGTGTTCAGCAACGCTCCCGAGACGAACTGATAGGAATCGGAGAAGCCGATGGATGCTCCGCTTCGGCCATAGTTCGTGGACGCGGTTTGCGGGATCAGCGCATTGATGTTGGCGAAGTCGAGTTCCAAAGGGAAAACATTGACGTTGAAATTCAGCACGTGCCGACGGGAAAGTATCGTCTGAAGGTTCGTGAAAGAGGCGACACTTCTCGTCTTGATCTCATTCTCGGGAAACGACAACCCGCGCACAGGCTGTCTGCGCAATTCGTACGTAACCTCCTCGGTGAAATTCATCTTGTTCTTAATGAGCGGGCCATCGAGCTCAAATCGTGGCGTCCAATTGGCGAGTCCCACGAGGCTGTCGTTTTTCCCCCTGAATGCCGGGATGAAATCCCGCAGCTTGTAATCCCATGTGCCGGAGGGAGGCTTCGTTTCGATTGTCGTCAGGCCACCTGTAAAACCTCCGTACTCAGAACTCTCAGGCAAACTGTAAACGGTCATGGATTGAATGATGTCGACGGGAATGGGAATAGAGAAGCTTCCCGAGACGGGATCCACGTTTTCCGCCGAGTCGACCACGAGCATTCCCTGGCTTTCAGCCTGACCCTTGAATGTCAGCTTGCCCGTGGAAGTGCGAATGACGCCCGGAATCAAAGACAAAGCCTCTGTAAATTTCTGCGTAGGTAAAGGTAGACTCTCCAATTGTTCGGTGTTGACCGTGGCAGTTATCGCTACATTCTGCGTGGCAATTTCGGCAGCCTCTCCTTGAACTTCGACTTGCTGATTGACGGAACTAATCTGCAGAACGGCGTCTTTGACAAGCGCCTGGTCCGCTCCAAGGGTTATCGTGGCGGACCATGGCTTAAAGCCATCGGCACTCGCTTCCACTGTGTAGGTTCCGGCGGCAAGATGAGTGAACTCGTAGCGGCCCTCCGCATCGGTCACCGTCGATTGGCCTGCCGGTCCCACGGACGGGCCCGTCAACTTCACGTTGACTCCGAGAAGGTTATTGGTGGTCCCCTCGCCGGAGGCTACCGTGATTCTGCCAGTAACAGAGGCCTTGGAGACGTTTGAATTTGCACTCTGTGGCTGCCGAGCGAAAGTCGGATGGGCGAGCAGCAGCAAAGGGATAGAAATCGCGCAGCAAGCGAGGAACACTACTCTTCGAGCCATTTTCATTGTGGTTGCAGCCGGTCTCCGAAAACGAAAAAGACGTTTTCCGACGAAGACTAATTTTCCACCCTCGACAGATGATTCGACGTTCCAAGCCCCGCGAGAGTTGCGCCATAGTTTTGCCGGTGTGCCGAATTGCCTACCATGATGCGGAAGCCTCTTTTCAGCTGCCAGCCGCGCTGAACTACGGCGTACTCTTATGAAACACCTTGCGGCGAATATCCGGCCAGAATTCCTTCAATTCGTTGTTCATACCGTCATACAGAATCAGAAAAGCCAAAGTGCTGGCATTTCGAGAGGCGGTGCGATCCTCTGGAACATGGTAGACATTGGAGATTGCCGCAGCTACTGCATTGACGATGGATTCGGAGTAGTTGAATCGGTCGTGCCCTGAATCCGCCCGGGTGATAAAGAGCCGGTTGACTGCATGGTAGGCGCGATGCCCAAAGCGACCTCTTCCCAACTGGTAGTACCTGGGATCTTCATGGAGCAAACTGGGGAAGATTGCCGTGGTCATATAGGTGCCTATGCTGTTGTCGGCGAAGGATGCGCCATAACGCTTCCCGTAGGCGTCCCATCCTTGTCCCCATTCTTTTGGATCATTCTTTGCCTGCGCGATTCCCGACAGGATGACGTTGAAGGGATAAGCACCCCAATCAAAAACGCCGGCGGTCGCCAATCTGAATTTCTGGCCGGTTCTGAGCGGCGGAAGATTCTTGGCGTTTTCGACCGTCCCGTAGTTCGGCAGGACCTCGAAGATACGATCATTGATGGTTCCCGTTTCTTTCTCGAGCTTGCTCTTCCCAACCGTTTCGCCGGGTTTGTCTTTGTCCTTATCTTCTTTCCTGTCTTTCGTTTTTTGCGAATCTGAGGGGAGCGGGGCGGGCTGCTGGGGTTCTTGCTGCTGCGCCAGCGCAGGCGAACCGACAAGCAATAGTCCAATCAGAAGTGAAATCACGATATGACCATGCGCCCCATTTTGTCTGAACATAGATAACTCTAATTATCTCCCGGAGGACTTGCATTCCAGCAACAAAAGGGATAACCCCGTTTCCACAATGCTAGGTCCCAACTTAGATTCGCCGCATGAAAAAAGGGTTTTACGCTCGTGCGTCCCATAAGCGGGGGTTTCGCCACCATTACTGATGGTTTCGGGAACGGGCGAGCACTGCCGGGCAGCTCGCAAACATAACTTGCCCAAGCGCAGAAAACTAAGGTCAGCTCTTTTTCTTGTCGATTTTGAGATTCAGAACGATATCCTTGCGACTGTCGAAGCTCGAGACGGTACGAGTTGGGGATTTGGCGCCCTCTTTTTCCGCATGCAATTCGTAATCGGCATTGGGATCCAAGCCGCTGAAACGGTAGCTGCCGGTGTCATCGGTGTAACTGCTGCGGACGGAATTGGTGCGTACGTTTTTCAGAAAAACTACGCTGCCGGAAAGAGGGCTATCGGATTTGTCCGTCACCACGCCGCGCACGGTGCGGAGCTGAGCTTCACGCTTCTTGTCCTGGCCCACAGCAACGGCCGCAAAGAGCGAGAGAACCACCGCTAGACCACAAATGCGTCGCCGCATGTTCATCCCTTGCCTCCCGCAGCCGGCTGCATTCGGAACACCATGCTTTCCTGGTTCCCTCCGGTTTTCGCATCGATCGTGCGCGTCTGCTCGGCGAAACCCTTTACGCGAACCACCAGCTCATAGTCTGAGCCCTGGGGCACGCGGACCGCAAATTCGCCGCGTGAATTCGTGTAGCTCTCCCAGCGGAATTTCTTCTCTCCCGCGCGCCGGATGCGGAGTTGCACGCCCGGAAACGAAAGGGCTTCGTCCGTAAAGACTGTTCCGCGAATCAAGAAATCATTTGCGTGGCCGTATTTTTTCTTGGCCGGTTTGCTCGGCGTTACCGCCGGAGCTTGCGGAGTAGCGGCGGAATTAGGCGGCGGTGGCGCAGGTTCCTGGGCCTCCCCAAATGCTGCGCTTAACGAAGCGACAAGCGCTGCCGTGCAGAGAATCGTGATCCACTGCGGCCGGTGCATTATGTTGCTCCTTGCAAGATTAGATGGCGGCACGAGCACTGGAGGATGCCAGGCGGCGTGGGATGTGCCTATTATTCCTCGTCTTCCTGTTCGTCTTCCTCGTCATCATCATCGTCGATGAGATCGCCATTTTCCCCGGTCTTGCCTTCATCTTCCTCGTCGTCCTCTTCGTCCGAATCATCGGCGATGAGGTTCAGGTGGACGGGATGCGTTTGTGAGACCTCGAGTTCGGATTCGCACTCGGGACAACTCAGGATCTCACCTTCTTCGACTTCGTCTTCGTCGACATCGATTTCGGCGGAACATTCAGGGCAACGGATCACGGCTCCACCCTCCGTACAGTTGTTTGCAAAGTGGGGGTACGAGGACCGTGCCCGCCACTGTGCAGCGTATTATATACCGCGGCGCATGAAGTCAACTCCCGTGCGTGGCGGCACTGCTTTGAACGTCATCGCATCATGGGCAGAAGGACCTTTCGAATGACCACTTCCAGAGAATACCCCGACCGGCCAGTCGTTGGTATCGGCGGCGTGATCATCGATCAGGACCGCACGCTGCTGATCCGCCGCGGGAACGAGCCATTGCTTGGTGAATGGTCAATTCCGGGCGGCACACTGGAGCTCGGTGAGAGTTTGCAAGAAGGGGTTGCTCGCGAATTGCTGGAAGAAACAGGAATCGAGGTTCGCGTTCTCGAACTTATCGAGGTGTTCGACCGGATCTACTTGGAAGACGGGTCGACCGGGGCCGAGGTAGGACCAAGGCCGCGATTTCACTTCGTCATTGCGGATTATCTTTGCGAACGCCTCGGCGGCGAGCCACATGCGGGAAGCGATGTAACCGACGTCGCATTCGCGCGCGAAGAGGAACTCGCCCGATTTCATCTCACGGAGACCGCGACACGCGTCCTGAAGAAAGCGTTCGCGATGGACCGCGTGCGGCGGGCCGCAAAATAATGAGACCCACGATCAAGGAGCTTTGGCGATTTCGATGCTTCCGTTGGAATCAGTGAGCTGAAGCTGGCAGCCGCCTGAACCGATCGTGCCGTTTAGTGCATCGCCCCCGATACTGCCCGTTGAAGTGACCGGCAATTCGGAGGAAATCCGGCCGAAGGAAGTCCTTGCCGTGAGGTTGTAGCCCAGGCCCTCGGGAATGCGCACGCGGATGGATGAAAACGAGGTCTTGAGGGAAATGTCGCGGCAACCGCTGGACGGACGCATGGCCGTCACGGAGATCGCCCCGTTCTGATTGTCCACAGTGATGCGGCCCCCGATCGATTCCAACGTGACCCCAGCGAAGGAGGTCTTCACGCCGGCGTCGCCCTTTACGTTTCTTGCGGCGACCAAACCATTGCTGTTCTCCACCGTCAAATTGCCGCTGATCCGTTCCGCCGAGACACTTCCGAAACTGGTCTTAGCAAAGGTGTCTCCGCCGATGTCGGTGAGCGTGATGCCCCCGTTCCCCGTGATGGCGCGAATTCCCTTCGGGACGTTCGAGGCTTCAATGGCGCCAAAGGAGGACTTCAAAGTGACGGTTCCGCGCGCGTCGCGCACCGTGATTCTGCCGTTGGACGTTTCCGCGTCAACCGCCCCGAAGATCGTCGCCAGCTCGATGTTGCCGAAGGAATTCCGAACGGTGACGTTTCCAGGGCAGGTATTTCCCTGGACGCGGCCGTTATTGGTGGTGATGCTCACGCGGTCACGCACGTCGAGGAACGTTACACTTCCAAAGCTATTGGTGATTTCAACGGAGCCAGCCACGCTCTTAACGTCCACATTCCCGTTGTTGTCGTGAACAATCAGTTCACCTCGAATAGTGCCGACCTGCACATTGCCGAAGGAAGTAGTGATATTCGTGGGCCCTGCATTCATAAGATCAACGGAGCCGTTGCCGCCAGTAATAGTAACTGCGCCTTGAATGCTTTGTGCGGTGATATTTCCGAAGCGGTTGCGCACTTCGAGTGTGCCGCTCACATTTTCTGCGCGAACGGAGCCGTTGTTGTCGCTCAGGGAGACATTTCCCGTAGCCCCCGTGAGTTCGATGCTGCCAAAAGCATTGTTCCACCGGCCGGTGCCCGCGTCACGGACGGTGAGCGTGCCGTAGCCGTTCTCAACATCCGCAGCACCGTGAACGCCTGTCATATCAACGCTTCCGAAACTGTTTCGCACGGTGATCGGCGCGTCGGATGGCATCCCAATGTCATAACTGACGGACCATGAAGAGTTTTTGCTGGAGTGAAACCATTTCCTCTCTTCCTCGGGATAGATAGTCTTGATGCGGACTCCTTCGCCAGTCTGCTGAACTTCAATCTTGATTTTTTGCGCGAAGGATTCTGCCTCCTCGTACGAGCTGGCCTGCGCGCGGATCGTGGCAGAAATCTTGACCTCGCGGCCCGACTCACCGTGGAGCCTGACGCTGCCGAACTTGTGCTCGACGCGCACGGACAGGCCTGCGCCGAGCGCCACCGTCTGCTGGAAATCCCTCGACACTTGTTCCTGCGCGGAGCCCGCTGCTCGCGCGGGTCTTTCTACCAAGGGCAGCGCGGAGAGCATTCCCGCAACCGCCGCGGCGCGCAGCAGCTCTCTCCGAAGTTGGAATCCGACGCGATTCATCGTTGTTTTGCCTCCAAAACCTCTTCCAGAGTGTGTTGCTTCTCCTGGTACATGGCCAGCAATTGATAGCGCAGTTGCGCGTTTGATGGATTCATTCCCGCCTGCGCACGGAGATCCGCAATGGCGCCATCCAGCACAAGCAATTTCTCGTGATAGTTGGCGAGCAATGGCGTCGCGGGATTTTCGAGCTGCGGCTTGGCCTCTGCGGCAAGCTTGTCGATCGCCCGTTCATACGCCGTCTCCGTGCTTTCCACTTCCTTGAGGGCGCTGCTCCTCAAGAGCGATTTATCGCTGTCCACTGGGGCCACAGGCCGAACGATGTATATCCAGCCGCTGGCCATTGTCAGCAGCAGAACAAAGGCTCCGGCTAGAGCGGTTTGCCATCCCAGCGAAAGTCCCGCTAACCGCGAAAACCAGTTCCACCTTTCGCCGCGGCGCGCCTTTCGCGCAGCCTCTTCGGCGAGGGCGCGCTCGATCCGCGGCCAGAACGAAGGACTATTCGAGTAGTCGCGCAGCTCTTTCGCAGCGACACTCAGCGACTTCCAGGCACGAACCTCTTCTGCACAGAGCGGGCAGGTGGCTGCGTGTGCTTGCAGCGCCGCCCATTCGGCGAGCGTGCCGTCTTCGAAAATTCGATCGCGATCGTTACAGGTGATATTCATGATTTTCACCGTGTCTCCGCAGCGCCGCTGCGCGGAGGCTCAAGCATCATGCGAAGATTCTTCTTCGCCTGAAAAAGTGTGTTCTTCGAGGCCGTCTCGGTTATCTCCAGCATCCCGGCGATCTCCGCATGGCGGAATCCTTCGACCTCGTACAGGAGAAAAACATCGCGCTGGTGTTGCGTGAGTTTGGCGAGAGAGCGCTCCAGCGCCATGCGGAGAGAAGGATGCGCTCCAGGCGCGCGGGGCTCATGGCGCGGCGTCTCCTCGGAATCGTCGTTCGCGACTTCTTTTTTGCGTAGGCGGCTGCGCCGCGCGTCGTAGCAGGTGTTGATCAGAATCCGATAAGTCCAAGTGACGAAGCTCGATTGGCCGCGAAAGCTGGCGATGCCGCGCTGCACTTTGAAGAACGTCTCCTGCACGGCATCTTCAGCGTCAATAGCATTGCCAAGAACATTCCGCGCCAGGTTTTTCATGCGCGCGCCATGCATGGTGTAGAGACGCTCGTAAGCGCGCAGATCGCCGGACCGGCAGGCAGAGGCCAGCGCGGCATCCTCGCTCAGGGCATCCATGACGGCCGGGCTGGGGCCGCCGGCAAGATCGGAAGGTTCCACTCGCGTCCCCCGTTCGCGCAGCCTGGAAGAGATTCTAGCCTTCCAAGGCAGCGCAAGTCCCATAGTTCCCATTCCTGGCTCCTGGGGTATAGACGACGGCGCGGGATGAAATGTCAGGGGCAAAAAGGGATGCCGGCTGCACCCGCAACCTTCTTATTGTGAGTAACTTATCGAGCAGTCTTGGTCAGCGATGGAGCGCAACCAACGTCAAAGCAAATTTTCTTGTGCAAGAGACTGTTTTCCTGACCGATAACAAGCCGAGTTTCTGGATCGTCCTCCGTAATCAAGAGCCGGAGTTCCCGAGCATCCTTGGGGACATCGAAAACGAAATCCGTCGTGTAGGACTCCCCTGGCCGGAGCGGTTGTGTGAGTGGTGTGGAGATGCCGCTAGGGCGGGCAAAAGCTGTCTGACCTTCCGGCGATGGCGCGAAGCTTCGCCCGGCGTCGTCTATAAGTATGACCTTGCGACTGTTGGGTGTGAGCGGTCCGTTCCCGCGGTGCGCAGAGATAGTGCGCTCGTCAAACCAAGTCTTTACTCGAACAACGACAAATTCTCCGCGCGCAGTGACCTGTTGCATCTCCGGGCTGAGAGCGGCGGCCGGTTGCGCGCCGATGAGGGAATAGGCAAGGTGGCAATCGATCTCGCAAAAATACTTCCACCTGCCGGGAGGTAAGACCTCCTCACTGCTCGCAAACGAAAAGCCGCCCAGGAGGATGAAATATCCCGCGGCAATCGTGAGCGCCGAGCCCCGGCTGAGCCTTGTGAAGAACGAAGACCGGCAGACCGCGCCGTAGAACAGTACGAGCAAACCGGCGCCAACTAGCAAGACGGTGCCAAGGAATAGGAGCACGACGACGGGGCAAAGTGCGGCCTGAATTCCGACATGATTTGTTCCTCCCTGGCATGATTCGAACTAACCCGCGATGGCATCCGGCAACGCGCCACGAGTGCGTTCGCGTCTGCTGAATTCCTTCACGGCCGCATGCAGATCGGCGGCGGTAAAGTCCGGCCAGCGTTTTTGGAGAAACACGAACTCCGCAAAGGCGCATTCCCACAAGAGAAAATCGGAGAGCCGCTGTTCGCCGCCGGTACGAATCAACAAATCGACTTCCGTCGAGCCCCCGCGGTGGACTTCCGCGAGCACGGTGCTGAAAGACTCGGGCGAAAGCTCGGTGACTTTGTAAAAGCGGCAGGCCGCATGATAAATAGCTTCGCGGGCGGAATAGTCCACCGCGAGCCGAAGGTGCAGACGCGTACCCTTTGCCGTGGCGGCTTCCGAATCGGCGATGGCTTGGCGGAGCACGGCGGGCAAACGATCGCGGCGACCGATAACACTGAGCCGCACACCTTCGTCGATGCAGTGCGTCGTTTCTGCAAGAAGGTATTCGTGAAGCAGCCGCAAGATCGCATCGACCTCGGCAGCGGGACGCTTCCAATTCGCGGAAGAAAGCGCGAAAAGCGTCAGTGTATGAATGCCGATGCGAGGGGCAGCAGCGATAACGCGGCGTGCAGATTCGGCTCCCGCGCGATGACCGGCGGAG
>Ga0137394_10003196_pt1 | contig 12275 bp, 9 predicted proteins | sample czobulk116metaG_FD_108278 | JGI IMG/M metagenome (GOLD analysis project Ga0137394, IMG submission 108278) | Vadose zone soil microbial communities from Angelo Coast Range Reserve, California, USA - czobulk1.16 metaG | ecosystem: Environmental > Terrestrial > Soil > Vadose zone | place: USA... | reverse complement strand
CTGGCCGACAATAGCAGCCGGGACGTCGATCCCGGGCCAGGCCATACAATCGCGGGCGCCGACGGGCTCTATTGGCACAACGGCAGCTTGGTTGCCGTGCAGAACGGCATGGGCTCGCCGCGAGTCGCCGCGTTCAAGCTTTCAAAAGACGGCAATCGCGTGACGCGAGTCACGGTACTGGAGAATCATACGCAATTCACCACCCTTCCCACGACGGGAGCGATCCGCGGCAATGATTTCTATTTCATTGCAAACAGCCAGATTGACAATCTGAACGGGGATAAAATCATGGACGTGACAAAACTCGCTGCCGTTCGAATTGCTGTCGTGCGGCTGCCTTGATTGTTGCTTTTGAAAGCAACGAAAATTGAGTAGGGTGGAAATTCGCACGCCGCCACCGTAGAGTAGACAAGGAAACAAGGAATTTGCGATTCGTGTACTACGGGGAGGCAACCATGTTTCGCAGCAGAAGATTGCTGGGCAGTGCAGCTCTTTGCAGCCTCGCCCTGGCGTTCGCAGTCCTGCCGGAAAGGGCGGCTTCCGGTTCTCCTGCGGGTAAGGGCACGCCGCAGTCCGGGACCGCGGAACCTGTGCCCGCTTATCACGGCCAAGTTCCGCCCGGCGCGCTTCCCGCGACTATGAATCCGGACTTCTTCAGCGATCCCTTTGTGCAAAATGCCTACACAATTGCGGCGCGAATCAAGAAAACGCTCTACCAGCAGCCGTGTTACTGCCACTGCGACCGCAGCCAGGGGCACGGCAGCCTGCTTGATTGCTTCGCCAGCAAGCACGGTGCGGGATGCAACATCTGCATCAGCGAAGATTTCTACGCTTACGAGCAATTGCGCAAGGGAAAGACCGCCGCGCAGATTCGCGCAGGGATTATCCAGGGTGAGTGGCAGTCCGTGGATCTCGCCAAATACCAGAAACCGTTGCCCGCGAAATGATGAATGGGTTGTTGCGCGCAACTGGGTGCAGGAATTTGGAGAAGTTTCTTGTCACGACGCCCGGCAATTCGTAAACTAGTCCTACGCCCAGCCGAACAAAAGGAGGAAGAATGCGTTTTCGCGTGAAGCTGTGTGTGTCGATGCTGGCGATTTCCGCTTTGTTTGTTTCGGCAGGAATCGCGGCGCGGGCCCAAGACAAGCAACATGTCGTTTCTCTGAGCGACCTGAACAAAGACGCCGCACGGCCGACCCAGACGCGTCAATCGAACGAGGAAGCCGTTCGAACGCTGCTTTCTTCCGATCCCGGCCAAAAGGCGTTGAAATCCGTCAACCTCGACTACCAGAAGGTGGATAAAGCCGTCGGGCAATTGAGCGATGAAGACCTTGCCAAGCTGGCCGCGCGGTCCCGCCAAGCGCAGAGCGATTTCGCTGCCGGACGAATATCGGATCGAGATCTGCTCTGGATTATCGTGATCGCCATTGGCATCATCGTTTTGGTTGTGGCCCTTCGCTGATCCTTACACTTCGAAACTGTAGCTTACGACCATGAACAGGGCTGCTCTCGGTTTGCTCCTGCTTCTCTTCCTGGGGCGATTCGTCCAGCCAGCGCCCCAGGAAAAGGCAGGAGTGTGGCTCGATGTGCCGTTCGTAAGACAGAGCGAGGACGGCTGCGGGTCCGCGGCGATTTCCATGGTTCTGCAATACTGGAATGCTCATGGCGCGCGGATGGATCCGCAGCGGGCCGACGCCGCACTCATTCAAAAACAGCTGTATTCGCCGAAAGCCCGCGGGATCTATGCTTCCGACATGGAAGGCTATCTGCAGGACTCAGGCTTCCGTGTTTTCCGTCTAAATGGAGAGTGGAAAGACCTTGAAGAGCAATTGAAACAGGGCCGGCCGCTGATCGTAAGCCTGCAACCGGGGAGCGCCAAAGCTCCACGGCATTACGTCGTGGTCACGGGAATCGACTGGCAGAGCGGAGCAGTTTTCATGAACGATCCGGCGCGAGGCAAACTTCTCCGTGCCGAACGCGCAGAGTTTGAAAAAGAATGGCGGCCGAACCGCAACTGGATGCTTTTGGTGGTGCCCGAAAAGGCCGCGTGATCCTTTTCCTGGCTGCCGTATTGATTCTGGGTTCGCCCGGCTTCGCCCGGGATCAACCCTCTGAACAAGCCCGCCTGGCCGCGGCACAAAAAGCGTTCGATGCAGGGAACTGGGAGGAAGCAACGAAACTAGCGCGTGGTCCCGCGGATCAATCGTCGGATCTCGACTTGGTCATGGGCTTGGCACTTGCCCGCCAGGAAAAATGGAGCGAGGCGAGTCAGTCATTCGAATCAGGCTCCCGTAAAGCGCCGGGGGATCCGCGCTTTCTCGTTGAACTGGCCGGCATCGCCTACAAGCAGAAGGATTTTCGAATCGCGAAGGATCGCTTGTACGCGGCGCTTCGACTCAATCCGCAAGACGCGTACGCGCGCGAATTCCTTGCCACCATCTACTTTCTCGAAGGCAACCTGGAAGCGGCGCTCAAATACTGGAATCCTGAAGACAAGCCGCGGCTGCGGAGCGTTGCGTTTGTGCCATCACTGCATCTGAAAGAATCTCTCAGCAAGCGCGCTCTCGCTTTCAACGCTCCTCAAGTCCTGACCGGGGACGCGCTTCTCGCCACGGAATCGCGATTGGACCTTCTCGGCATCTTTTCTAGCCGGCGAATCGAACTTACACCAGCAGGCTCCGGGAATTACGACGCGATGCTTCATCTCGCAGAGAGAAACGGCTGGGGCGATTCGAAGGTGGAGGGCCTCATTTTGCTCTTGGGCGGCTTGCCTTACGCCACGGTTTACCCGGAGTTTTACAATCTCGGCCACGATGCGGTGAACGTCACTTCGCTAGTGCGCTGGGATTCGGAGAAGCGCCGCGTCGCACTCGCCGTTTCCTTGCCCGTCTACGGAGATCCGCGCCTGCGCTTGCGGCTTTACGCCGATGCACGCAATGAAAACTGGAACCTGACGCGAACTTTCTTCGGCGCGGGCACACCACTGAGGGACCTGAACCTTCGCCGCGTGGTTGCCGGTGCGGAATTTCGTTCCGTCGTGAACGGCAACTGGAATTGGAGCAGCGGCGCAGAGGTCGCCCGTCGCAACTTTCGAAATATACTTGGTCCGCTTTCATCCTCGGAGCGGCCATTCTTTACCGCAAGCACTTCTCTTGCAGCATGGCTCGGTGCCGGCCGTTCTCTGCTGCGCGTCCCCGAGCGCCGCTTCACGCTGGATACCTCGGCTGAATTGCGGGCAGGCCGGGAATTTGCCAACGGTCTCGGTCCGTTTGCTTCGCTGCGCGGATCGCTCCTCGCACACTGGCTTCCCCAAGCGCAAGGCGATGACTACGAGATGCAGACGCGAATTCGCGCCGGCGGAAGCGCTGGCAAAGTCACCATCGATGAACTCTTCCAGTTGGGCATCGAACGCGACAACGACCTCTGGCTTCGCGGACACGCCGGCACCAGCGACGGCCGGAAAGGAGCTGCTCCGCTCGGGCGGCGATACTTCCTGGCAAATTGGGAAATGGACAAGAATATCTATCGGAATGGCATCTTCACTATTAAACTCGGCCCGTTTCTCGACAGCGGCGCGGTCGCGGATTCCTCAGGACTCTTCGGTTCCGAGCGCTGGCTCTGGGATTCCGGCATTCAATGCAAGGTGCAAGTCCTTGGCAGCGTGACCGTCCTGCTCTCGTATGGCCGCGATCTCCGCGGCGGCAAAGGCGTCTTTTACGGGACGGTTCTCCGATGATTTCCGGATTGCATTTTCGCAGAGGCCGGAGCTAATCAACTTCCGCGTAACGCCCCGGCCGTCGCATGCGTCACACGGAAAGATCGTCAGGCGGTTGGATTCCATAACGAGTGGCGGCTGCCGCGGTTGCGCGTTTACTTCAAACAGGGGCAAACAATGTCAAAGCGGCTTCTTTCTGCTGGTTGCATTCTTGCGGTCATGTGTGGCTTGGTGCTGACTCTGGCAGGTATCGGCTTGCGCGCGTCCTCCGGCGCGGCGGATCAGCCGGGTTCGTGGGGATTCGAAACAGCCAATCTCGACAAAACCTGCAAACCCTGCGACGACTTCTATCAATTCGCCATGGGCGGGTGGATGAAGTCCAACCCGATCCCGGCGGAATACTCCACCTACGGCAGCTTCACGCGGCTTGCGGACCAGAACCAGAAAAATCTTCGCCAGATTCTCGACGATGCCGCTAAGGCAAAGGCCGCACCGGGATCCAACGAACAGAAGATTGGCGACTATTACGCCGGCTGCATGGACACCGCGGCGATTGACGCCGCGGGGACGAAGCCTATCGAGCCGGAACTGGCGCGCATCGCGAACATCAAGAGCATCGCCGACTTGCAGGCCGAAACCGCACGACTGCAAAGCATGGGCGTTGGCGCGCTCTTCCGTTTCCCGTCGCGTCAGGACCTCAAGGACAGCACCGTGGTGATTGGCGGCGCTTCGCAGGGCGGGCTCGGCTTGCCGGAGCGCGAATACTATTTGAAGACCGACGAAAAATCCCAGCAGCTTCGCGATGCTTATGTAAAGCACGTTGCCAATATGCTCGCCATGCTCGGTGACCCGGCCGATAAGTCCGCAGCGGAAGCAGCCGTGGTTTTAAAGCTGGAAACGGCGCTGGCGAACGCCTCGACGAAAAATACCGATCTTCGCGACCCGGGAAAAAACTATCACATGATGGCCCTCGCGGACTTGAACACGCTCACGCCCAATTTTTCCTGGGAAGCGTATTTCCGGGCGGCGGGCCATCCGGAACTGCAACGGATCAACGTCGGGCAGCCGGATTTCTTCAAGGGCCTCGATGCGCAATTAACGGCGACTCCGCTCGAGGATTGGAAAACCTATTTACGCTGGCATCTGGTCAACGCCGCCGCGTCGGAACTTCCAGAGAAATTTGTCGCCGAAGAATTCGACTTCCGCGGCAAGACGCTGACCGGCGCAAAGGAAATTCAGCCGCGATGGAAGCGTTGCGTGCAAGCTACCGACCGGACCCTTGGCGAAGCGCTCGGGCAGCTTTACGTGCAAAAATATTTTCCTCCTCAAGCCAAAGCCCGCGCGCTCGAAATGGTGCGCAATTTGATGGCCGCTCTCAACGACGACTTGCAGACCCTGTCCTGGATGGGCCCGCAAACGCGCGCGCAGGCGGCCGCGAAACTCAAAGCCTTCGCCGTGAAGATCGGCTACACAGACAAATGGCGCGATTACTCCGCTCTGAAGATCGAGCGCGCCAGCTATTTGCAGAACACTCTCCGCGGGGCGGAGTTTGAGTTGGCCCGCCGTTTGGACAAGATCGGCAAGCCCGTGGACCGCACCGAATGGGGCATGACGCCTCCCACCGTCAACGCTTACAACAGCAGCAGCATGAATGAAATCGTGTTCCCTGCGGGCATCATGCAGCCGCCTTTCTACGATCCAAAAGCGGACGACGCCGTGAACTACGGCGGCATGGGCGCGGTCATCGGCCACGAAATCACACACGGCTTTGACGACCAGGGCTCGAAGTTCGACGCCCGCGGCAACTTGAGCGATTGGTGGACCGCGGAGGATCGCAAGAATTTTGACGAGCGTGCCAGCTGCGTGGAAAAACAATTTGACGGCTACGAGGTCGAGCCCGGTCTGCACCAGAACGGCAAACTCGTGCTGGGCGAAAGTATCGCGGACCTCGGCGGACTGGCCATCGCCTACGCGGCGTATGAAAAATCACTCGAAGGCAAGCCACGGCCGAAAGAGATCGACGGCTTCACGGCCGAGCAACGGTTCTTTCTCGGCTGGGCGCAGGTCTGGGGCGCGAATCAGCGGCCAGAGGCAGCGCGGCTGCAGACCAAAACGAACCCGCATCCTCTGGGACGCTTCCGTGGCAACGGGCCGCTTTCCAACCTGGCCATTTTCGCGCAAGCCTTCGGGTGCAAGAAGGGCGACGCCATGGTTCGTGAGCAGGCTTGCAAGATCTGGTGAAGGGCGTCCGCGAGAATCGAGGAAATCCTGTGGTGCTTTGAAAGGCTTGTTCTAGAAATGCAGGACCAGCCCAGCGGAAAGCTGGAAATTGTTCTGGTTTTGGCCAAAAAAACTGGTCCGGACGAGGTCGCCTCCGAGGCGGCCGGAAAATCGGTAGTTAAAGTTGTAATCGGCGCCGCCACCGAGTTGGAGAGCGAACGAGTTCCTGCCAACATTCCCTGCCGCTTGCGGCTGTTCGTGAGCTCCGCCGAGGATGGCGTGCAACCAGGGATCCCACCGCTTGTATCGGTGCCAGGCAATCTTTGGTCCTGCTCCGTAGACCAGCAGCTTCACGTGTTCACGGTCAAAAATCTCCGGCGCGAAGCCGGCTGAGATGTTCCCTTCAATGCCAAACCATTCGTTGGTGTTATACGTCACCGATGTTTTCAGGCCCACGGCGCTGGCGTTGAAGACGGAGGAGCGAAACCGGATCCAGGTGAATCCCAAACCTAGCTCCCAGCGGACGATATCGTTCCGGGAATAGAGAAACTTGGGCTTGGGCGAAGGTGCCGCTGGCTCCGCGGCGTCGAACGGCAGGGCCAGCGCCGTCGTGACCAATGGCGCTCCGAGCGTTTTCGTCGGCTGTGCCGCCGGGAAGAAAGACGCACCGCTCGCCGTCAAGGAATTGACGAAAGACGGCTTGGGAGCAGAAACAAACGCAAGGCCCGGCAGCATATTCGTCTTGTCGTTCCTATCAGCAGGGGCCGCAGGTTCCTGCGCCTGCGCCACACACACACTGCCAAGCACAAGCAACGCCGTTGCAAAAAGCTTCATGATGATGCTCCCCTCAGAAGGCTGGCCCCACGCCTGGGAATAGCCACCTAGCTACGGTAAACAACACCGAGGCCCTTTGTCTATGTTCTTTCGCAACGAGCGGGATAAAAGAGAAAATGGCCGACCATCTCTTCCACGGCTGGATACCTCCCGAAGGAGAATGCGGGTTAGCGGCCGTGGCGCAAGTAGTCGTCTGTTTTGTTCAGCCAGTCTTCGCGCGGGGGGTCGAAGACGTCGAGGTCCACCGTATCTTCGAGCGCCCAGGCTTCGTGGGGCATCATCGAGGGGATGCACAGTACTTCGCCGGCGCGCACGACGATTTCTTTGCCGTCGATCGCGAATTTCAGCGCGCCCTCGAGGATGTAGGTCACCTGTTCGTTGTGGTGGTGATGCAGCGGCACGTGCGCGCCCTTCTTCATCAGCACGCGCGCCAGCATGATTTTTCCGCCAACCACCATTTCGCGGTCAATCAGCGGATTCAATTTTTCACGTTCCACGTTTTTCCAGGCGATGTGTTTCGATTGGGCCGGATTGCTCATTTCATGTCTCCATACAATTTCGCGGCGTTGTCGTGCAGGTACAAGCGCGCCAGTTCGATGGCTTTTTCCTCGGTGAACGCGCCTTCGGCGGCGAGTTCCGCCAGCGCCGCGGCCACCGCCGTCCTTGCGGAGCGCACCGCGAGCCAGAACGTTTCTTCCGCGCCGACCGCATCGTTGAATGGGAAAGCGTCCGACGCAAACATGATCTTTTCGGGATACAGCGAAATCCACTGCTTGAGGATGTTTTTCAACTCCGATGGATAAACGTAATAGCCCACCAGCGAGGAGTCGGTGTAAACGTTTTTCGCGGCCGTGAGCCAGATCATATCCAGAGTGTACGGATAGCCGCCGTGGATCAGCACGAACTTCACATTGCTGTAGCGCGGGTCGCGCAAAACATTTTCGAGATTGAGCGGGTTGCCGTTACGCAAGCTGAAATAATCGCCGATGCCGACCGCGCTGTGAAAATGAACCGCGAGCTTCAATTTTCCAGCTTCATCGATCAGCACGCGGAAGATGTAATCCTGGAACAGACGGTATTCTTCCGCGGTGGCAACGCCAGCAGCATGATATTTGGAGTAAATCGTCTCCGCTTTCTCGCGCGGCGGATCCGAGAAGCGGAGCGAACGGAAATAGGCGGCCTCGAATTTCATGGCTACGCCGCCCTTTTTCTGATTGTCCGCGAGTGTCCCGCGGACAAAGGCTTCATAACCTGCCAAGTCGGCCGGCAGGCCGTTCACACCTTCTTGCTTCATGTAACGCTGCAGCACTTTTTCCTGCAGCGGGATATACACGCCCATGTCGCCATTTCTTGCGGCCTGCTCGTGGTTGTCGAAAGGAAACAGGAATGAATCGACGAAAAATACCCAGTGAAAACGTTTGGGGTCCAGGTAAGGAGCCAAAGCCACACGATTCGCAAGGCAGGTTTCTATGTTCATTTTGTCGAGGATGCTGCTCCAATACGCCGTGCCGCCTGCGGCCTCCGCGGCCCTTTTCTTGTCGATCAACCATTTCGCGTGCTCGGGCTTGAAATCGTCAAACGGGTATCCAAACAGCGCTTTCGCCGCGGCCACGAATTCGGGATTCGTATCGCGAAGGCGCAGCACCGTGCTTTCACCGGGCGGGGAGGCCATGGCGTCCATGTCCGAATCGTCGGGAAACGTTGCATGAGAATGATTGTCGTAGATGGGGATGCGGTCGATCTGCTTCAGCAGTCTGTCGTACGTTTTCTGGAGGTCCGCACCGGGCAGAGGCCGTGCCTGTGCTTGCGCCGTTGTTGTGCCGGCGAATCCGAAGAGCAGGGCCGTGCCAAAGTGAAATAAATGTTTCATCTTTCCCGATTCCTCACGACCGCTTGTTTTCTTCGCAATCAGCCAAGAATTGCGAGACGCGTGGAGCACCGCCCCAAGAAAACGGCGGCCTCGAGACTAGCGCGAAACCGCTGCGCGCCAGTGCACGGAGACGCGCTGCATGCGCTCCAACGCTTCTTCGAGCAGATTTCGCGCGCTCACGAGCGAGAACCGCAAATAGTTCTTGCCGCCTGGACCAAACGCAGCCCCGGCAATTCCGGCGACCCCGGCTTCTTCAAGCAGCAGCTTCTGCAGCTCCTCGGCGGAAAGCCCCGTATCTTCGATGTTCACCCACGCGTAGAACGCTCCATCCGGCGGCTGGCAGCGAAATCCTGGAATGCGCGCGAGACCGCTGACGAATGGGTCGCGCCGTTTGCGGTATTCCGCCACCATGGCTTCCACTGCATTCGTGGAATCTCGCAAGGCTTCCATGGCCGCCACTTGCGTGAATTCCGCCGTGCAAGTGAAAGTGTTCAGCACCAGCAGATCCATCGCATCGATCACGCGCACCGGGGCCACCGCGTATCCCAGCCGCCATCCGGTCATCGCGAAGCTTTTGGAAAAGCCATCGATGATGACGGTGCGGTCCGCCATGCCGGGCAGCGCCGAAATGGATTGGTATTCGCCGCCGAACAAAATCCGCGCGTAAATCTCGTCGGAAAGAACCCAGAGGTCGTGCTTCACGGCGAGTTTCGCGATTTGCTCGAGGGCCGCGTTGCTAAAGACCGTGCCGGTCGGATTATTCGGCGAATTGAAAATGATCATGCGCGTGCGGGGCGAAATCTTTTGCGCGATTTCATGGATGTCCGGCTGGAATTTGTTCATTTCTTCCAGGCCAAACGGAACCGCGGCCGCGCCCAGCCCGCGAGTGAATGACGGATAAATCGGGAAGCCCGGATCGGGGTAGAGCACTTCATCGCCCGGCTCGATCAGCGCCATCATCGCCAGGGAAAGCGCCATCTTGCAGCCGGGGGCGACCAAAACCTGCTCGGCGAAAACGTCAAGCCGTCGCGTGCGTTTCAAGTAGTCCGCAATCGCTTCGCGCAATGCCGGCACGCCGCGCGTGGAACAATAGCGATCCCTCCCAGCTGCTACGGCGGCGCGCAACGCATCCACAACCGGTGCGGCCGCATGAAAGTCGGGCTCGCCCAGTTCCAGGTGGATGATGGAGCGCCCCTGCCGCTCGAGTTCTTTTGCGCGCGAAAAAACAGCCAGAGCGCCTTCGCCAGTCAATTGAGAAACGCGCGATGCAATTCGAGTCATGGTCTTGTCCGGGCCGAATCTTATCACTTCATCGCGGGCCGTGGCGTCCCGCCGGAGATGAGCGCAAACCAAAATGGCGTCAAAGAAAAAGTCAGAGGCATCACGGATGCGGGCGCCCCGACTTGCGAACCCATCCCCGTGCTAGAACGCGTAGCGCAGCGAGAATTGGATCAGGCGCGGCGTTCCCACGGTCGAGAATATCTTTCCGAACGGACTGTTCGGCCCGGTCCCCACCTCAACGTCGTTGATGGCGGGATTGGCGAAGTTGACGTGGTTCCAGATGTTGAAGAAATCGGTGGTGAAACGCAGGGACTGGCGGTCCGTGACCTTGAAGTTCTTGATGAGAGAAAAGTCCCAGTTCTGCTGGTGCGGGCCGCGATAGATGTTGCGGCCGAGATTGCCGAAAACGGTCACGGAACCATCGCCGCCGAGCGAAGCATCCAGCAGCGGGGCAGTGGTGAAGTTCACGCCGTTCAGGTAGCCGTTGTTCACGCGGTCGTGAATGTTGCCACTGGTCAAGCCGGCAGAAATGGAGCCGCCGGAGACGAGTTGCGCTCCCAAAGTGGCGGAAGCAAGTCCCGGACCCAGAAACGCGCTGCCGGCGGCGGAGTCCGTGACGGAAAACGGCGCGCCCGACTGGAAAATAGAGATGCCGCTGATGGCCCAATCAGCGAGGGCCGCGTGCTTCCATCCGTCGGCCTTCGAGAAAAAGGGCAAGTCGTAGCGGTAGCTCACGCTGAGACGATGTTGGCGATCGAAGTCGGACAGTCCGCGGGACGAGTCCAGGGTGGACTCGTCGTTGAAAGCGGTGTTGAGAGCGGTGTTTCCGCTCGAGGTTGCGTCCGTGGACTTGGACCAAGTGTAGGCGGCTTGAAAATAGCCGGCGCCCCAGCGGCGCGACAAGGTGGTTTGAAGGGAGTGATAGTGGGAATAGGCGTCGCCGGCAAAGATCTGGAAGCCGTTGTACCCGTTGATGCCAGTGTTGTTGGAGCGCGCCGGACCATTTCCCACCGTGGTGATCTCCACCGAGCAGGTCGCGGTGGGGCTGATGACACTCCCATCGCAATTGGCTCCGGAAAGAACCACGGGATCCAGGGTGCTGGCGAGCCGCGCCTGAATGCTGGTGCGCGTTTCGCGCAGGTGAACGGCGTGCGTGCCGACATAGCCGACTTCGAGGACCCAATTGCGTCCCAAAGATCGCTGTACGGTGAGATTCCATTGCTGAGTGTTGGGGGCGATGAAATGCCGCGGCACGGTCAACCCAAAGATGAACTGGGAGGGCAAGACTCCGGGACTGCCGCCGGCACAGCCGTAATTTGGAAACACAGTCGTGTCGCCACCCGGGAAGCCCTGGAATACGCCAAGGCAGGGAACAAAGTTTGGATCGAGAACGCCCGCCTGAGGCAATGCGTTGATGCCCGTCAGGAAGAAATTTGAAAGGGCGCCGGGGCCGCCGCCGCCAAAGGCGACCGGCAGGAACGGTGCTTGAAAACTGAGCTGGTCCACGGTGCCGACGTCTTCACGGACGAAATAGATGCCGTAACCGGCACGAACGGTGGTCGTTTGACGGCCGAAAAGATCCCAGGCGAACCCGATGCGCGGCCCGAGGCCGGTGGTGTAATTGTTCTTGTAGGTGGTGTTGCTGCCGGTGGCGGTCAGCCCAGTGATACCCAAGCCGTTCACGCAATGACCGAAGATAAATGGGTATTGGCCGGAATCGGCGATATCGACATCGAGATTGCCGATGTGGCATTTGTTATCGTGGAACGCACCCAGCATTTCGACACGCAAGCCCAGGTTGAGAGTGAAGTCGCGGCGAACTTTCCAGTCATCCTGGCCGAAGAAAGCGAAGTTGTTAGTACGATACTCATGGTTGAAAACGCCGCCGGCGCCGAAACTGAAATCGACCTGGCCGTTGAGAAGTTTCTGAAAATCGGTGAGCCCGCCCGAACTCGGGTTCCCGCCGCTGGCCGGAGAGCCCTGAGAGTTGACGAAGAAGAGCTGCCCATTGAAAACCTGGGGGAAAAGCTTGTTGAGGACCACGCGGCTGAATTCTCCGCCGAAGCGGAAAACGTGCACGCCGCGTACCCAGCTCACGGTATCCACAAAGTTGTAGGTGTTTTGCGTCTGAAACTGGTCTGCTGGAGGAGTCGGGCCTATCTGAAAACCGGAACTCGCGAGGGTAAATTTATAAATGGATTGCGTCACCGAGTTTGTCGGCCGATCAATGCCCAAATCGTCTGCAGTGACTGGAGGAATGTTTAGAAGACTGTTGTTGATGCGGACGTAACCGAAACGGAAGTCGTTCACCAGGGTCGGAGAAAAGAGATGTGTTTCATTCAAAGAGAAAAAACG
>Ga0137394_10003195_pt1 | contig 12279 bp, 10 predicted proteins | sample czobulk116metaG_FD_108278 | JGI IMG/M metagenome (GOLD analysis project Ga0137394, IMG submission 108278) | Vadose zone soil microbial communities from Angelo Coast Range Reserve, California, USA - czobulk1.16 metaG | ecosystem: Environmental > Terrestrial > Soil > Vadose zone | place: USA... | reverse complement strand
GCGGTGCTCCCCTGTCGGGACAGCCCGAGCCAGCTTCCCCAGTCCCCGATGCCACCCTGCAGGCCGACCACGCACGCATCGCATTACAGAAGCGCCGTACGGTGTTCAAGTGCCACCCACCATCGGTTGCATTTTCTTTCTCGCAACCGGCGCCGACGCGATCCGGAGGCATTCCCCCGCCACCCGCTCCGCGGCATCGGGCCGGCCGAGGGCCTGCGCGCGCGCCGCCATCGCGGTGCGTCGGGCCGGGTCCTCGAGGAGTCGTCCGAGGCTCGCGGCCAGGCGCGCGCCCGTCAGCTCCGCGTCGAGGATCATCTCGGCAGCGCCCGCGCGCACGAGGATCTCGGCGTTCCGGCGCTGGTGGTCGTCGGCGGCATACGGGTACGGCACCAGGATGGATGGAAGACCGACCGCCGTGACCTCGGCGCACGTCATCGCGCCCGCACGGCCGACCACCAGGTCCGCCGCGGCGTATGCGGCTCCCATGTCGGTGATGAACGGCTCGACCCGGACCGCGAGACCGATCGCCGCGTAGCGGGCGCGGACGCTGTCGACGTCCGCTACACCGGTCTGGTGCATGACGTCGATGCTCCTCGCCACCTCCCCGAGCGCCTGCAGTCCTCCGAGCGTCGCCTCGTTCACCCGGTGCGCCCCCCCGCTCCCGCCGAAGACGAGGAGCCCCGGGCGGTCGCGGAGCGGACGGGGCCGGAGCAGGTCGCTCCGGACCGGGTTGCCCGTGTGGAGGGCGCGGCCCGCGGGGAAGAGGGCCGCCGACTCGGCGAACCCGACGCACACCCGGCGGGCGAGCCGGGCAAGGAGCCGGTTCGCCGCCCCGGGCACCGCGTTCTGCTCTAGCAGGACCGTCGGGATGCGGCGCGCCGCGGCCGCGACGACGACCGCGACCGACGCATAGCCACCGACGCCGACGACGAGGCTCGGGCGAAGGGCGCCGAGGAGCCCGATGCCCCGCAGCGCGGCGCCGGCCGCCGTCGCGAGCCCGGTGAGCGCGCGCCCCGGCCCACCGCCGCGGAGCTGGCGGCCCGGGAGCAGATGCAGCGGGTACCCGGCGGCCGGCACGACCCGCGCCTCGATCCCGCCCGCGGTGCCGACGAAGGTGACGGGGATACCGCGGGCACCGAGGGCGTCCGCGAGCGCCAGGCCGGGATAGAGGTGCCCCCCCGTCCCGCCGCCAGCGATCACGATGTGCAAGCCCGCGGTCATCCTGACTCGCGCGAGAGCGCGAGCAGGACGCCGATCTGACCGAGGGCGGCGACCATCGCGGACCCGCCGTAGGAGAGAAAGGGGAGCGCGAGCCCCTTGGTCGGAAGGCAGCCGAGGACGACGCCCGCGTTCACCACCCCCTGGAGGAGGAGCGAGAGGGTCACGCCGAAGGCGAGCAGGCTCGCGAAGGGATCGGGATGACGCACCGCGATCCGGAAGCCGCGGGCGCCGACGACGGCGAAGAGCGCGAGCACGAGCAGCGTGCCGGCCAGCCCGAGCTCCTCCCCGATCACCGAGAAGAGGAAGTCGGTGTGCGCCTCGGGGAGATAGAACATCTTCTGCCGGCTCTCGCCGAGCCCGACGCCCCAGAGTCCGCCTGAGCCGAACGCGATGAACGATTGCTGCAGCTGGAAGTTGATGCCGAGCGGGTCGCGGTCGGGGTAGAGGAATGCGACGATGCGCGCCCAGCGGTACGGCGTCTTCCACGCCGTGTAGGCGAGGGCCGGTAGCGCGCCGAGCGCGGGCAGCGCCAGCAGCCGGGCCGGGACGCCGCCGACGAACAGCATGACGACGAGCAGCCCGACGGCGAGCGCCGCCGTCCCGAAGTCCGGCTCGAGGAGCACGAGGCCCGCGATCGCGCCGACGACGAGGTAGTGCGGCATGACGCCGAGGTGGAAGGTCGCGAGCCGGCCCCCCTTCTTCACGATCGAGCGGGCGAGATAGAGCACCACCGTGAACTTGGCGAGCTCCGAGGGCTGCACGCTGAGCGGACCGAGGTGCAGCCACCGGCGCGCGCCGCCCCGGGCGAGCCCGATCCCCGGCACGAGCACGAGGACGAGCGCGACCAGGACCACCAGCAGCAGCGGGTAGGCGGCGCGGCGATAGGTCGCGGAGGAGACCCGTGAAGCGACGGCCGCCACGATCGCGCCGAGCCCGATCGAGAGCAGGTGCTTCCGGAAGAAGAGGAGCGAGTCGCCGAACCGGTCCTGTCCATAGAAGTAGCTCACGTTGAAGACCATCACGACGCTCAGCCCGACGAGCGCGACGACGGCGAGGACGAGCCACGGGTCGCCGCCGAGCGCGCCCACGACCCGGGGACGCTGTCCGGCGAGTGGGCCGCGGAAGGTCGGCGCCGACGGGACTGCCGCTACTCCGGTCACGGAAGGGCCTCGACCGCGGCGCGGAACGCGCGGCCGCGGGCCGCGTAGTCGGCGAACATGTCGAAGCTGGCGCACGCCGGCGCGAGGAGCACCGTGTCGCCCGCGGCAGCGGCGCCCGCCGCCCTCTGGACGGCCTCCTCCAGCGTCCGCGCGCGCTCGACGGGCACGCCGGCGGCCCCGAGCGCGGCGGCGATGCGCTCGCGGGCGGCGCCGAAGACGAGCCCCAGTCGGACCTTCCCGGCCGCGCTCGCGGCCAGCGCATCGTAGCCGCCGCCCTTGTCGACGCCGCCGGCGAGGAGGATGACCGGACCGGCAAACGAGTCGACGCTCTTCGCCGCCGCGCCGACGTTGGTTGCCTTCGAGTCGTCGTACCACGCGACGCCGGCCCGCTCCGCCACCAGGGTGAGTCGGTGCGGAAGGGGCTCCATCTCGTCGACCGCGCGCTGGACAGCCTCGGGCGGCGCGCCGGCGAGGCGCGCGACGGTGACCGCCGCCAGGATGTTCTCCACGTTGTGCCGGCCCGTGAGGCGGGTCCGGCCGAGCGCGTAACGCTCCTCGGGGGCGTCGGGCAGGCGGAGGGCCACGAACCCCTCGCCGGCGAAGGCGCCGCACGCGACAGGGGCAGCGCCGAAGGAGACGATGCGGGATTGGACCCCGGCGACGGCGGACCACGCCTCCGGATCGTCCCGGTTGACCACCGCGAAGTCCCGCGCCTCCTGCGCCGCGAACAGACGAGCCTTGGCCTCGCGGTACTCGGCAATGGTCCCGTGCCGGTCGAGGTGATCGGGAGTGACGTTGAGGAGGCAGCCGATGCGCGGCCGGAAGCGCTCCACCCACTCGAGCTGGAAGCTCGATACCTCGGCCACCGCGACCTCGGGCTGACGGTCGACCGCGGCGATGAGGGGCGTACCGAGGTTCCCGCCCGTGAACGTCCGCATCCCCGCGCGCTCGAGGGCGAGACCGACGAGCGTGGTCGTGGTGCTCTTGCCGTTCGTCCCGGTGATCGCGACGATCGGGCACGTGAGGAGCTGGAAGGCGATCTCGATCTCGCTCCGGACCGGGATGCCGCGGCGGATGGCGGCAACCAGAAGCGGCGCATCGCGTGGCACGCCCGGGCTCGGCACGACCAGGCCGACCCCGGCGAGCAGCGCGGTGCCGTCCTCGCCGAGGCGGAGCTCCACGCCCGCGGGCGCGGCCGAAACGTCGAGCGCGTGCGCCGACCGGGTGTCCACGGCGCGCACGCGGACGCCGCGGGCGGCGAGCGTCGCGGCCACCGCCCGGCCGGTCCGGCGATAACCGAGCACGAGGACGTGGCCGGGCAGGTCCATCAGCGGAGCTTGAGCGTCGAGAGAGCGAGGAGCGCACACACCACGGACACGATCCAGAAGCGGACGATGATCTGCGGCTCGGGCCAGCCGAGCAGCTCGAAGTGATGATGTATCGGCGCCATGCGGAAGATCCGCTTGCGGCGGATCTTGAAGGACACCACCTGCCCGATCACGGAGAGCGTCTCGATGACGAACACCCCGCCGACCAGGATGAACACGATCTCCTGCCGGGTGATCAGCGCGACGATGCCGAGCGCCGCCCCGAGCGCGAGCGAGCCGACGTCGCCCATGAACATCTGCGCGGGGTAGGCGTTGAACCAGAGGAATCCGAGCCCGGCCGCCGCGAGCGCCCCGCAGAAGATCGCGAGCTCCCCGGCCCCGGGCACGAACGGGATCTGCAGGTACTCGGCGATGCGCGCGTGGCCGGCGGTGTAGGCGAAGACGGCGTACGTCGCTCCGGCGATCATGACCGGCCCGATCGCGAGCCCATCGAGCCCGTCGGTCAGGTTGACGGCGTTCGCTGCACCGACGACCACGAGCGCACCGAAGGGGACGTACCAGAAGCCGATGTCCGGCCGCACGTCCTTGAAGAACGGCATGGTCAGCTGCCCGCCGTGCTCCGAGGAGGTGTAGATCCAGAGGACGGCGAGCCCGGCGATCGCGAACTCCAGGGCGAGCCGGACGCGCCCGGGAATGCCGGCCGAGCTGTGCCGCCGGACCTTGGCGTAGTCGTCGAGGAACCCGATCAACCCATGGCCGAGCGTCACCAGCATCGCGATCCAGACCCAGCGGATGTTCAGGTCGGCGAGGAGGAGGGTCGCCAGGAGGAGCGAGAAGATGATCAACGTCCCGCCCATCGTCGGCGTCCCGGCCTTGGTCGCGTGATTGGCGGGCCCGTCGCTGCGGATCGACTGGCCGATCTGGAGGGCGGAGAGGCGCCGGATGAGCGCTGGCCCGAGCAGGAGCGAGACCGTGAGCGCCGTCAGCCCCGCGAGCAGCGTGCGGAACGTGATGTACTTGAACACGTTCAGCGGCGGGTAGACGGCGTGCAGCGGGTAGAGGAGGAGATAGAGCATCACGGCCGGCGCTCTCCTCCGGCATCGGTCTGGAGACGCCGGAGCACCTGCTCCATCGCCGCGCCCCGTGAGCCCTTCAGCAGGATGAGATCGCCGGGCCGGCAGTAGCCGAGCAGCCGGCCGGCCAGGTCCTCGTGGCTCGCCGCGACCACGACGCGGTCGGCGGGAAGACCCGCGGACTCGGCGCCCGCGCGCACCGTCTCGGCGTGCTCGCCGAGCAGGAACAGCGCGTCCACGCTCGCCGCGGCGGCCGCCACGCCGAGCTCCCGATGGGCGCGGGCGGATTCGGCCCCGAGCTCCCGCATCTCGCCGAGCACGGCGACCCGTCGCCGGCCGCGGCTCGCCGCGAGCGTCCGCAGCGCCGCCGCCATCGAGGCCGGGTTCGCGTTGTAGGCGTCGTTCAGCACGGTGACGCCGTTCGGCAGATGCGTCACCTCCATCCGCATGCCGGGCGGCTGGAACGCCTCGAGACCCGCGGCCACCGCGTCGATCCCGACCCCGAGGGCATGCGCCGCCGCGGCCGCCGCGAGGGCGTTGGTCACGTTGTGCCGGCCGGGGACGGCGAGTCGGACGGGCACGTCGCGCCGCTCGACCACGAGGTGGAACTCCGTGCCGTCCAGCCCGTGATCGGCGATCGCCCGCGCGCCGACCGCGAGTTCAAGAGCGTCCGCGGTCCCGAAGGAGACCTTCCGTCCCGGGAACGCCCGCGCCGACGCGGAGACCAGCGGGTCGTCGGCATTCACCACCGCGGTGGCCGACGGCCGGAGGCGCCGATAGAGCTCCGCCTTCGCCTCCGCGACGCCGTGGATCGAGCCGAGCCCCTCGAGATGCGCCGGCGCGACGCACGTGATGACGCCGACGTCGGGCTCCGCGATCTGGGCGAGGCGCCAGATCTCGCCCGGCCCGTTCATGCCGAGCTCGAGGATCGCGGCCTCCTCCCCCCCACCGAGACGGAGGAGCGTCAGCGGGAGCCCGACCAGGTTGTTCTGCGTCCCCGTCGTGCGAAGGACACGGCCCGGCCCGAAGGCGCGCTCGAGGATCGCGGCCAGCATCTCCTTCGTGGTGGTCTTGCCGTTGCTGCCCGTGACGGCGACCACGCGCGGGCGATGGCGCCGCCGATGGAACGCCGCGAGGTCCCCGAGCGCGGCGAGCGTGTCGCGGACCGCGATCACGCCGCACGCCAGCGGTCGCTCCGCATGCGCGCGCTCGACCAGGACGGCGCCAGCGCCGCGCTGGGCGGCGTCGGCGAGGAAGTCGTGCCCGTCGTGAGCCTCGCCCCGGATCGCGACGAAGAGCTCTCCCGGGCGCACGCCCCGGGTGTCGGTGGTGACGCCGGTGAAGCCGGTGCGGGCGCCGAGTCGGACGAGCTCCCCGCCGGTCGCCGCGAGGACCTCCTCCAGCTGGAACGAGGCCCGGCTCGCCTCGATCTCCGCCGTCACCCGAGGCTCCCGAGGGCGCGTCGCACCTCCTCGCGATCGTCGAGATGCCGCTTGTCGGTGCCGACGATCTGGTAGTCCTCGTGCCCCTTCCCGGCGATGAGGACGAGATCGCCGGGCCGCGCGAGGGCGACGGCCCGCGAGATCGCGGCGCGCCGGTCGGGCTCGACGACATGGTCCCGCATGCCGGCCGCCCGCACGCCCTGCTCGACGTCGGCGAGGATGCCGAGCGGGTCCTCGGTCCGCGGGTTGTCGGAGGTGAGCACGACGAGGTCGCTCCGCCGTGCAGCGGCCTCACCCATGAGCGGGCGCTTGCCGCGATCGCGGTCGCCGCCGCACCCGAAGACCGTGACGAGGCGTCCCGAAGTGAGCGGGCGCAGCACGTCGAGCGCCCGCGCGAGCGCGTCGGGCGTGTGCGCGTAGTCCACGATCACCGTGAAGCCAGGCCCGGCGATCTGCTCCAGACGGCCGGGCGGGGGCTCCACCTCCGCGAGGCCGCGGGCGACCGCCTCGGGAGCGACGCCGAGCGCCCACGCCGCCGCCGCCGCGCCGAGGATGTTCTCGACGTGGGGCGCGCCGACGAGCGGGCTCTCGAAGGGCACTCGGGCACGGCCGAGGGCCAGCACGCCGCGCGTGCCGGCGAGCGTCGTGTCGATCTCGAGCGGGCGGACGTCGGCCCGGGCCGCGCGGCCAACGCGGACGCAGCGCGTGGAGAGCAGAGCCGCCAGCCGCGCGCCTGCCGGGTCGTCGACGTTCACGACCGCCACCGGATCGGGCTTTCCGCCTGCGGGCAGGAACTCGAGGAAGAGACGCGCCTTCGCGGCGAAGTAACCCTCGAGGTCGCCGTGGAAGTCGAGATGGTCGCGGGTGAGGTTGGTGAACACCGCGGCGTCGAAGCGGCAGCCCGCGACCCGCTCCTGCGCAAGCGCGTGCGAGGAGACCTCCATGGCGACGTGCGTCGTGCCGGCCGCCCGCATCTCGCCGAGGAGCGCCTGCAGCTCGGGCGCCTCGGGTGTGGTGAGCGGCGCGGGGCGGCTCGCGCCGTCGAAGCGGTACGCGATCGTTCCGAGGACGCCCGGCCGGAAACCCGCGGCGTGCCAGATCGCCTCGAGGAGGTACGTCGTCGTCGTCTTGCCGTTCGTCCCCGTGACGCCAACGAGCTTCAGCCGCGCGCTCGGATCGCCAGCGACGCGGGCGGCGAGCCGCCCGAGGAGGCGGCGCGGCGCGTCCGCGCGGACGACCGTGGCACCCGCGGCCTCGACCTCGCCCGCGGCGATCACGCCGCGCGCACCGCGCGCCACCGCCTCGGCGACGTGGCGCCTGCCGTCGGTGTGCGCACCCGCGAGCGCGACGAACAGGTCGCCCGGGCGCACGCGCCGCGAGTCGATCGCTATGCCGGCGACCTCCACGTCGTCGCCCGCCCCGATCGGCGCTTCGCCGACCGCCTGGAGCAGGTCGCTGAGCCGCATCAGTTCGATACTCCGAGCGGCGCCGCACCGGAGGCGAGCCGGAGAGCCAGGCGCCGTTCGGGCGCTAGCGGGGCACCCGCCACCGGCCTCTGCTCGCTCACGTAGCCGACGCCGGTCACCCGTACGTCCCATCCCGAGGCCTGTGCCCGGGCCAGCGCTTCGCGCCGGGAGAGACCGAGGAAGCTCGGCGTGCCGGGAAGCTCCGGACCCACGTCGGCGAACGCGAAGCGACTCGAGGGGGACACGGGAGGCCGCTTCGGCCCGGCCGCCGGCACGGCGGCCATCTGCACCGCGGGCGGTCGCCCCTCGACGCCGAGCCGCTTCAGCACCGCCGCGGCGATCGCGCGGAAGACCGGCGCAGCCACCACCCCGCCGTAGCTCGACGTGCCGGGCTCGTCGATCAACACGAGGATGACGACGCGCGGCCGGTCCGCGGGAACGAAGCCCACGAACGAGCCGATCCGCTTCGAGGAGTAGCCGCCCGTCTGCAGATTCACCTTCTGCGCAGTACCCGTTTTCCCGGCGACGGGAAAGTCATCGAGCCGCGCCTTCTCTCCCGTGCCGCCCTTCTCCTCGACGACGCGGCGGAGCAGTGTGGTCACCGTCTGCGCGGCGCGCGCGCTGATCACGCGGCGCACGACGACCGGCTCGTTCTCGACCCTCACCTCGCCGCCCGGCGCGACGATGCGCCGGACGACGAACGGTCGCATTAGGAGCCCGCCGTTCGCGATCGCCGCGAACGCCGCCGCCATCTGCACCGGCGTGACCGACACGCCCTGCCCGAAGCTGTGCGTCGCCAGGCCGATGCGGCCCCACGTCTCGACGGGGCGCATGATCCCCGGTGTCTCGCCAGGCAGCTCGATTCCCGTCCGCGCGCCGAAGCCGAACGCCTTCAGGTGCCGGTAGTAGCGCTCGGCGCCGAGGCGCTCCGCGACCTTGGTCGCGCCGATGTTGCTCGAGTACTGGATCACCTCGGCGAAGGTGAGCCAGCCGTGCGGATGGGAGTCGTGGATCGGCCACTTGCCGATCCGGTAGCGGCCGTTCTCGCAGAAGAACGTGTCGCTCGGCCGGACGACGGACTCCTCGATGGCGGCCGCCGCCAGAATCGCCTTGAAGGTCGACCCGGGCTCGTAGGGGTCGGTGATGGCGCGGTTGCGGACGCGCTCGCGCCACTTGTGGTCGTTCATGGCGCCCGGCTGGTTCGGATCGAAGGTCGGCACGTTGGCGAGCGCCAGCACCTCCCCGGTGCCGGGATCGAGCACCACGGCCGCGCCGCCGGCGGCACGCGCGGCCGCCACGCCCGCGGCCAGCGCGCGCTCGGTCAGGTCCTGGATGCCGGCGTCGATCGTGAGCTCGACCCGGCTGCCCACGTCCGGCGGCGCCTGCACGCCTGCGGTGAACATGGCCTGGCCATGGGCATCCCGGTCCGCCTCGATGTCGTGCGATTCCCCGCGGATGGTGCGATCGAGGCGGCGCTCGACCCCTTCCAGCCCCTGCGAATCGACCCCGACGAAGCCGAGGACGTGCGCGGCGAGGCTGTTGTGCGGGTAGAAGCGGCGGCCCTCGGCGACGGTGTAGACGCCCGCGAGCCCGAGACGCTCGACGGCCTCGGCCTCGCGCGGCGGCGCCTGGCGCTTCAACCAGACGAAGGGTGCCTTGCTCCGGGTCCGGGCGCGCGCGACGCGAAGCGGCAGGTGGAGCGCGGCAGCGAGAGCGGGAAGGCGTCCCTCCTGCGCGCCGAAGTCGCGCGGGCGCACGTAGATCGAAGGCACGTCGAGCGAGAGCGCCAGCGCCTCGCCGGCGCGGTCGACGATCGGGCCCCGGTGCGGCAGGAGCTCGAAGCGCGCCCGATGCTGGAGCGCGGCGAGCCGCGCCAGGTCCGCGCCCCGCAGCACGGCGAGGTCGACGGCACGTCCGACGATCAGGGCGAGGAGACCCGCGAACAGACCGGCGACGGCGAGCATCCGTGCCTGCGGCGGCCGCCCGGGCTTCACGGCAGGACCACGATCTGCCCCTTCGCGGGGTCCGTCATTCCGAGCCGGCCGCGGGCGACGTCCTCGAGCCGCCCGGGGTCCCGGAGCGTTGCGAGCTCGACCTCCAGCTCCCGCTGCTCGTGCTCCAGCCGGAGCTGCACCTTGCGGGCCGCCGAGAGCTCGTAGCCGACGTGCATGACCTGGAGGCGGAGCCAGACCTGGACCATGCAGAGGAGAACGAGGATGCCGCCGAGGACGAGTACGCGACGGACGAGCCAGCGGCGCATGACCCGCAGCAGGCGGTGACGGCCGTCACGCGGGGGCACGAGCGGCCGCCGGATCGTCAGCACCCGCGCCGTCGATCTCGTAGGCGGGCTCACCGGTCGTTCTCCAGGCGCTCCACGACCCGGAGCCGCGCGCTTCGGGCGCGAGGGTTCCGTGCGATCTCGGCGTCGGACGGCCGGAGCGGACGGCGCGTGAGCACGCGGACCTTGGCACTCCAGCCGCAGACGCAGCGCGGCGTGCGGGGCGGGCAGACGCAGTCGGCCGCCCAGCGGCGGAACGCTTCCTTCACGCGCCGGTCCTCCAGCGAGTGATAGGCCAGCACCGCGAGCCGTCCGCCCGGGCAGAGCAGGGACCAGCCGTCGGAGAGGAAGCGCTCCAGCTCTCCGAGCTCGTCGTTCACCGCGATGCGGATCGCCTGGAACGTGCGCGTCGCGGGGTGGAGCCCGGGACGGCCGCGCCCGAGCACGCGGCCGACCACCGCCGCCAGATCGGCGGTCGTGCGGAGCGGACGCGCGCGGGTGATGGCGCGCGCCACCGCCCGGGCGCGTGGTTCCTCGCCGTACTCCGCAATCACGCGCGCGAGCTCGCGCTCCGGCCACTGGTTCACGATCTCGGCCGCGCTCGGCTCCGACGCGGGGTCCATCCGCATGTCGAGCGGCCCGTCGCCCTGGAAGCTGAAGCCGCGGCCCCGCTCGTCGAGCTGGAGTGAGCTCACGCCGAGATCCAGCAGCACGGCATCCGCACCGTCCCAGCCGACGTCGGCGAGGACCGTTCTCAGCTCCGAGAAGCGGGCTTGCCGGACGACGACGCGGTCAGCCGCCGCGTGCAGCCGCTCGCGCGCGAGGGCGAGGGCTGCTGGGTCGCGATCGAGGCCGAGAAGGTGCGTTTCGGGGGCGGCGGCGAGCAGGGCCGCCGCGTGCCCCCCGAGCCCGAGCGTCGCGTCGACGAGACAGGCACCCGGCCGGGGGCGCAGCCACACCACAACCTCCCCCACCATCACCGGAACATGGGCAGCGCCCACCGACCCGGTGCCCGTCTCCCTCGTCATCGACGGCGCCTCGCATCGCACAGCGCTCGCCGCCATTCCCACTCGCCCCCACCTCCGCCCGCCGGCGGTTCATGCTGAACAATGTGGTTGACTCACAGTCCGAGATCGTCCAAGAGCGTCGAATCCGGGCTCTCGAACAGCTCCCGCTCATCGTCGCGATCGACCTGCTCGAAGACGTCCTTGTCCCAGACGCGAAACTTGTCGGTCGCTCCAACGAACATCACCTCGCGCCCGATACCCGCGTGCTTGCGCAGGGTCGGCGGGATGAGCATGCGCCCCTGCCCGTCGAGCTGAACGTCCTGCGCCGCACCCACGTACCAGCTCTCGAAGGCCGAGAGTTTCTTGTTGAACCGTTTCTCGGCACCGATCTTCTCTGCGAGGCGCTGCCATGCGGAGATCGGGTAGACGTCGAGGCACGGCCTGTTCCGCCGCCTGAACCGGGTGACGACAAGGGACTCGTCCTGGAGCCCGGAGAGCACCTTGATGAAGCGGGCCGGGATGGCGACCCGCCCTTTGCCGTCGACCGAGTAGAGATGAGTTCCGCGGAACATCCCCTTGCCGATCGCGGTGCATCACCACCCACCACCCCGAGGCTCCATTTCCTCCCCACTGAGCCACTTCCCTCCACAAACCCCCACCGCGCGCCCGGCTTGTAGCGCCGTCGCGAAAGGCTGTCAAGGGAAAAAGTCGCTCGTCCTCCACTAGACAGAAAGGCGAAGATCAGGCAAAAGTCTCGCCCCGGCGGGGCGCCGGCGGACGAGGAGCGACGGCGGGTCGCGGCGGTTGCTCCCCGATCTGCGCCGGCTCGCTACCGGCGAGCGCAAAGTGCCGTGGACGGAGGCCATCTGGACGCGGCCCGTCGACCCCGCTGACGGCTCGTCTTTCCGTCCGGTCGCTATCCATAGAAAGCTCGCAAAGCCATTCGGCCCGAACGAGAGTGGGCGACGGCGTTCCCTTAGTCATCGCCGAACCGCAGCGCACCCTGCCATTCAGCATCGGGGTATTTCGCCGGAACGTCTAACCGGTTTGGTTCCCCCGCTTTCACCACCGATCGAGCCCTCATCTAGCGCTTCGGAATCACGCTGCGCCCCAGGCCGGGAGCAGCGGACGAGTCCCGCAACGTTTCGCCGGAGGCCGGCGCCGAGAGGCGCCGTGCTGGCCGACGGGGTCTCCGGGCATCGGAAGCGCGCAGCGCCCGCAGGGCGCGAGCACTGGACGGGCCCCCAGAAACGTTTGTCGTCAATCCGCCGGAGGAGGTCTCTAAGCCGGATTCTGTCCTCCCG
>Ga0137394_10003194_pt1 | contig 12281 bp, 9 predicted proteins | sample czobulk116metaG_FD_108278 | JGI IMG/M metagenome (GOLD analysis project Ga0137394, IMG submission 108278) | Vadose zone soil microbial communities from Angelo Coast Range Reserve, California, USA - czobulk1.16 metaG | ecosystem: Environmental > Terrestrial > Soil > Vadose zone | place: USA... | reverse complement strand
TCCCGCGCTCGGAAAAACTCATGAAGCTTACCGTAAATTTCGGCGACCATTCGCGAACCATTCTCGCTCCGGATCAAGAAGGAGCGCGGAAACCCGCGCGAAATCGAAGGGCGTCAGGCCCTCTTTGTTGTGAATCTGGAACCTCGCAAGATGGCGGGCGAGGTATCCGAGGGCATGTTGTTTGACATCGGCTACGCGGACGGCGTCACTCCGGTTCTCTCCATGCCGGAGCGCGCCGTAGCGAACGGATCCCGCGCGGGATAAGCCTTGCTTTACAGGTCATGAAGAGATCTTCATTTCGCTGCCGACAGCTTCCGGGCCGCAGAGGAAATGAGTTCGGCTTCGTTCTCTAAGACGCGCGCGACGACAACAATTCCCTCGTCGGCCTGCTTCCACTGTTTTTGCTCGATGGCTTCGCGTACGGCGGGCACCGTTTTCGCGGCGTAGCCGGTGTAAAAACCGGGAGCATACAGTTGATGCTTAAACCACGGCCGGTTCGGAAGGCCCTCGGCAGTCGTGAGCTTGCGCTCACTACCGATGAGCATCTTGTTGACTTCGGCGAGCGACGTGGAAGCCAGCGCTGCGCCGCCGTTGGCATTCGCCTGTTCGAGGGCCTTGCGGTATTCCGCGGCACTGCGCGTGAGCGCGTCCACGGCGTTCTCTAAGGGCGCGAAATTCAGGTGCGGCGGGACCGCTTCCGGGGAGGGCGGTACAAGAGGCCGCTGGGGGTCGCTAGTGGCCCTGAAAACGCCTTCTTCGATTTCCTTGTTGCGTTCACGAATGTCGTCCTGCATTTTTTGCGAAAGAGTTCTTAGTTCCTTCAAGTAGGTCTGCACGGTGTCCGCAAAATCGCCGAACTCAAAGGGAAGCAAATCCGCGTCCGCCAAGCGCATCATGGCAGTGCCGCCGGTCTGCGCGAGGGCGCGGCCATACACGAAATCCGTGTCGCTGAAATGTGTGAACCAATAGAAGTCGTCGTAAATGGAGTGGTAGATACCGCCGCCGTCTTCTCCGCCAAATCCGATATTGAGCGAAGCAACGCCGTCGTGCTGTAGAAACGCGGTGTAGTCCGAACCGGAGCCTAGTGCGGGAACACGCAGATCGGGGCGTTTGCGAATTTCTTCGCGCTGCTCCGGAGTTTTGGCATTGGAGATTTCTCGCAGTTGCTGGCGCTTCCACGCACTTAGCTTTGTTTCCGGGTCGGATATCTCGCGGGCGATATCGTTGCTGAATTTTTCAAGCGTGTGCGACCCTTCGATGCCGAGATAACCGCGGCCATTGGCGTCCGAATTGATGTACGCGACGCCGTGCGCGCGCAATTCGTCATAGTGCTGCTCGGCCCACTCCGTCGAGCCCAGGAGTCCCGGCTCTTCTCCATCCCACGCACAATAAATGATAGTGCGCTTCGGCTTCCAGCCGGACTTGACCAGTTCGCCGAGAGACCGCGCTTCTTCCAGGATGGCAATTTGCCCTGAGATGGGATCCTCCGCTCCGTTCACCCATCCATCGTGATGGTTGCCGCGAATCACCCACTCATCGGGGAACGTGGAGCCAGGAATTTTCCCGATGACGTCGTAGAGTGGCTTGATACCCCAGTTGGATATCACTTTGAGGTGAACTTTTGCGGGGCCAGGGCCGACGTGATAGGTGCCGCCGAGGCCGCCGCGCCATCCTTCCGGAGCCACTCGCCCGGTCAGCGCAGCAAGCAGCGGCTGCGCGTCGGCATAGGATAGCGGCAGCACGGGAATCTTCGTGATGGTGGGAGCTTCTTCCAGTTTCAGCCGCTTGGCGTCTTTCGTGGCTCCGACGCCCGGCGTGAGCGGGTCACCCGGATAAAACGGGATGTCCGCGACGCTGCCGCGCTGGACTCCATCCGGCGGGCGGTAGGCCCCGGAAGGGAAAGTTTCTCCCGGGACAAATCCGTCCTCATGGGGGTCGGAGTAAATCAGGCATCCAATAGCACCGTGTTCGGCCGCAACCTTGGGTTTGATCCCGCGCCAGGAGTGGAAGTAGCGTGCGATGACGATCTTTCCCTTCACGGAAATACCCATGCGCTCGAGCTGCTCGTAGTCCTCGGGGATGCCGTAATTCACGTAGACGAGAGGAGCGGTCACGTCCCCGTCGATCGAATAGGCGTTATAGGTGGGGAGCTGCTCGGATTGCTGATTCGATGTGGGGTCCTGCGGAAGCGCCGGTTCCTGGAGTTTGGCAACAAACTTCGGGCCGCCTTCGACGAGTTCAACGAGGCGTTCCTTGGGAGTCGGAAAGAGAACGTCGAACTGCTCGATGTGGGTGTCGAGACCAAACTCCTTGAATTTTGCGGCGATCCATTCGGCGTTGTCCTTGTCGTAGGGCGAACCGACGTGGTGAGGGAGCGCCGAAAGACGCTGCATGTAAGCGCGCAGATTGTCCGGGCTGGGAATAGCGCGGAGCTTCTCTTCCCACTGGCGCTCCGCTCGAGAAGATTCGGCGGAGTAACCGAAGAGAGCTTGCTCGTCGGCGATTACCTGACTGCCGAAAGGAGCAAGCGCGAGGCCCACAAAGAGCATGGATGCAAATGCAACACATCGATTCATTGTTCCCCCCAGAATGGAGGGGGTATTCTGCCTGAAGACGGAAGGATTGGAAATGAGGGAAATTCAGGTTATCCATAACATCCCCTCCCCCTATGTTTTTTGTAAGTGGGCATTCTAAAGGGCTTAGGGCAAGGCTGTTGGCAATCTGTAGTTCTCGTGAACCCTGGCACGAACCAAAACAAGCGCTTCCTTTCAGGGCTTTGCCACATTTTCAGTCGATGGTTTTGGACATGAGAACGTAGTGGCAAGGAACTTTGGCGGGCACGTCCGGAGCGAAGGGGGCGGTGCCGGTTTCGACGTAACCGAGGTGGCGATAAAAGGCAGGGAGCGGCGTGCGCGCGCTGATGACACGGAGGTCCACCGCAATGCAGCCGGCTTCGCGGAAGAAATTCTCGGCGGCATCCATGAGCTTGCGGCCCAGGCCGGTGCCCTGGCGCGACGGGTCCACACCGAGCAGGCCAAGGTAGCCGTGGTCTCCGCGAAGCTCCAGAAAAACGCAGCCGATGAGAGCGGAAGAATCTTCGGCGAGTAGGAATTTCCCTTTTTCCATGTAGGCGCGGACACCGTCAGGGTTAATGCGATCGCCTTCGATGAAGGGTTGCTCGACGCGGAAGGCGACGTTGATCAGGCGGGCGAGGGCTTCCGCGTCCGCAGGGGACGCCACTCGGACACACACAAAATCCTCTTGCGAAGTGGCATTGGCGGCGTCATTCATGTGGGCATCGGCATTCTAACCCGTACGTGGATGATTTCCAGCGTGAGAGCCGCCTATCTGGAATGTTGAACGGACCCCCATTCCATTCCGTGGCGGACCGACATTGCTGCCAAAATTCCTGGAATGGGGCGCTCCATCGAACGAATAAGGTCGTTCACGCTTGACGCTGCACTGTTCGCGGTCCTGGTGACGACCGGCGCCGCATCTGTAGCGCAAGTGAAACCGGGAGAGACTACAGCGCAGCAGCGGTTTTTGAAGAATTTGGTCGTGGCGGCGGTGGCCAGGACCGATCACACGGTGCGCTATGACCCTGCCTACATGCGAATTCCATATCCCGGGGGCGATGTTCCCGCCGATGCAGGGTGTTTGCGCAGATGAAATCGTTCGAGCCTATCGCGCGGTGGGCATCGATCTGCAGAAGGAAGTGCACGAGGACATGGAGAAAAGTTTTTCATGGTATCCCCACAAGTGGCGATGGCTCTCGGGGCATCTAGACTCGAACATCGATCACCGGCGAGTGCCGAACTTGATAGTGTTTTTCAGCCGGAAGGGAGAGACGTTGGCGATTACGGAGCGGGCTCGCGACTACTCTCCGGGCGACTTGGTGACGTGGGACCTGGGCGGAGATGGCACTACCGGTATTTTGGGCCGCCAGCGGCAACGGACGGCATAGTTCCAGCCGGCCATCGGTGAGTTCGAGGGAAGGAGTGCAGCAGCCGAGGTACTCCAGCAAAAGCAGTCGGCTTGAAGGCCGCCGCTAGGAGAGGGCGGCTTTGCCGTTGAAACGCGCGGCGGGGCCGAGATGTTCTTCGATGCGGAGGAGCTGGTTGTACTTGGCGATGCGGTCGGTGCGGCTGGCGGAGCCGGTTTTGATCTGGCCGGCAGCGGTGGCGACGGCGAGATCGGCGATGAAGGTGTCCTCGGTTTCGCCGGAACGATGGGAGATGATGGAGTTGTAGCGAGCTTTGCGGGCGAGCTCGATGGCGTCCATGGTTTCGGTGACGCTGCCAATCTGGTTCAACTTGATGAGAATGGAGTTGGCGACGCCTTCGTTGATGCCGCGAGAGAGGCGCGCGGTGTTGGTAACGAAGAGGTCGTCACCGACAAGCTGGATTTTCTTTTTGGAGGTTTTGCTTCCGATGCTCTGCGTCAGGGACTTCCAGCCCGCCCAATCGTCCTCCGCCATGCCATCTTCGATGGAGACGATTGGATATTTCTCCACCCAGCTTGTCCAATACGCGGCCATTTGCTCCGAAGTATGCGTGGACTTGTCCGATTTCTTGAAAACGTAGTTGCCGCTGGCCTTGTCGTAGAACTCGCTCGAGGCGGGGTCGAGCGCGATGCTCACTTGCTCGCCCGGTTTGTAACCGGCGGCAGCGATGGCTTCCAGGACGATTTGAATGGCCTCTTCGTTCGATTTGCAGCTGGGGGCGAAGCCGCCTTCGTCGCCGACGGCCGTCGAGTAGCCATGCTTCTTCAGCGCCGTCTTCAAAGCATGGAAGACCTCCACTCCCCAGCGCAACGCTTCCGAAAAGTTCGGGGCACCAACGGGCATAACCATGAATTCCTGAAAGTCGACGGAACTGTCGGCATGCGCTCCGCCATTGAGAATGTTCATCATCGGGCAAGGGAGAAGATTAGCGGACGGGTCCGTGGAATAGCGCGAAAGATATTTGTAGAGCGGCTGCTTGAGGGCCATGGCGGCGGCACGCGCGGCAGCCATCGAGACGGCGAGAATGGCATTGGCCCCGAGACGTGATTTGGCCGGAGTGCCGTCGAGGGAGATCATCTTGTGGTCGAGCGCGCGCTGGTCAGCGGCGTCGCAGCCGACTATGGTTTTGGCAATTTCGGTGTTGACGTTCGCGACGGCTTTGAGCACGCCCTTTCCGAGATATTTCGATTTGTCACCATCACGCAATTCGAGGGCTTCGTGTTCGCCAGTGGAAGCGCCGGAAGGGACCGCAGCACGGCCAAGCGCTCCGCCATCGAGAATGACGTCGGCTTCCACGGTGGGATTGCCGCGGGAATCCATGACTTGGCGGGCGTGAACGCGGGTGATTTTCGTAGGCATGTTTGGCGAATCTCCTGCGTGAATTGAAACTGCATATTGTAACAGATCACCTGGAGCGGTCTGCGGTCCGAAAAGGGAGCCGAAACTGAAAATTGCGGACGCAGGTTCTTTTGGAAATGGCGGGCGCTAGAAGCATGCATGATTCGACACGCAAACCGGCACAGAAGTGTTGCGGGCCGCCAGCGAGTGTTAGGTTTATTAGAGGGTTTTGTCGTGTCCCCTCGATTTTCCGGCAGCCGCCCAGCAACTCATTGCCCCATGAAGGCAGAGGCAAGTCGTGCGAAACATTCGCCTGCGCACCAAGTTTCTATTTGCCCTCCTGACCGTTTCCGTTGGTTTGACGACTGCCACGCTCCTCGCCGTTCGCCTCCGAGTTCAAGACAAAGTCCGTGAGTCGCTTGGCCAGGATCTACGAACCTCGACAAAAACGTATGAAAGATTTGAAGCCCAGCGCACCGAATCCTTGCTGCGCTCTGCGCAGCTGATCGCCAACCTCCCAAACGTTCGCGCGCTGATGACTACGAGCGATCTGGCAACCATTCAGGACGCCTCGGCGGGGATTCTGAAGCTGAGCGGGGCGGACTTGATGATGTTAGCCGACCGGACCGGCAAAGTTTCGGCATTGCAACCAGCGAACGTGCATGCCAACGGCCCGCAGGTGCAGGCCATGCTGTCGCGTTCTTTGGAGCGCGGCGAATCGAGAGACTGGTGGTTTAGCGGCGGTCATCTCTATGAAGTCCTGATGCAGCCCATCGAGTTCGGAGCGCCGCCTCACAACACGACGATCGGTTTCCTGGTCGTGGGGCATGACGTCGGCACGCAGTTTGCGGAAGCATTCGGAGAAATTGCCGCGAGTGAAGTGGTCTTCCGCTGTGGCGAAACCATCGTCGCGAGCAGCCTCGACGCGGGACAGGAGCGTGAGTTTTATAAAAAGGCTACCGAAAATTCGGTGTATCCGGGTGATTTGCCGCAAGAAATCCAGCTCGGCAAGGAGCGCTATCTGGTCAGCACAGTGAGCCTCGCGGGTAACGCCAGTGTTGCCGTCTCACTGAGTGTGCTGAAGTCCTTCGACAAGGCCACGGCCTTCCTGAGCAGCTTGAATAGTACCCTTGTTTTACTTGGACTCTTGACCGTGGGCGCCGGTAGCTTGCTGGGCTTCCTGATCGCCGACAATTTCACCCGTCCGCTGGCGAAGCTCGTCGGCGGCGTCAAGGCCCTGGAAGCAGGCGACTACGATCATCCGCTGGAAAACAGCAGCGGAGACGAAGTCGGAGTGGTCACCGCGGCATTCACTCGCCTCCGCGAGAGCTTACAAAAGGGCCAGCGGGAACAGGTGAAGTTGGAGGAACGTTTGCGCCAAGCCCACAAAATGGAAGCCGTCGGGCGGCTCGCGGGCGGCGTGGCACACGACTTCAACAACTTGCTGACGATCATCCGCGGCCACATCGACCTGCTCGCCGACCGCACCGCCATGGACGATTCGCAAAAACGCAGTGTGGAGCAAATTCAAAGAGCTTCAAATCGCGCCGTGGCCATGACGCGGCAACTACTCGCCTTCAGCCGCATGCAAGTCTTGCAGCCAAGCATTCTGGACCTGAATTCCGTCATTTCGGAAATGGGCAAGATGCTTCCCCGATTGATTGGCGAGCATATCGAATTCACTTTCATTCCCGATCCCAAGCTCGCCACGATAAAGGCCGACCCCGGGCAGATCGAACAAGTACTCATGAATCTTGCCGTCAACGCCCGCGACGCCATGCCGGACGGAGGAAAGCTGGTTGTGCGGACGAGCAGCATCTCACTGAACGCCGCCGAGGCTGTCAAGCAGCCCGCCATGGCCCCGGGAGAGTACGTGCTGATCTCTGTGTCGGACACTGGACAGGGCATGAACGAGCAGACCAAGGCGCGAATTTTCGAGCCTTTCTTCACCACCAAGGAAGTTGGCAAGGGCACCGGCCTCGGCCTCGCCACGGTGTACGGCATTGTCAAACAAAGTGGCGGCTTCATTTGGGTCGAAAGTGCTCCCGGGAAAGGAGCGACCTTTGAGATCTACTTTCCGCAAGCGTCAGGTAAAGCATCCGAGGCCAGCCCCGAGCCGGCTCCGCGCATCGAATCGCGGGGTACGGAAACAATTCTCCTTGTCGAAGATGAACCGGGGGTTCGCGAACTTGCCAGCCAGTTCCTGCGCGGCAGCGGTTACTTCGTACTCGAAGCCCCGGATGGCGTCCAGGCTCTGGAAATTGCTGCGCGGCACCCGGGTCCCATTCACCTGTTGTTAAGCGACATGGTCATGCCCCGGATGAGCGGCAAGGAGTTGATCCATCGGCTGAGAGCAGCGCGTAAGGAGGATATGAAGATCATCCTGATGTCGGGCTACTCGGAGTACAACGGCACGGAATTTCGGCAAACAGACAGCCCGTTCCTGAGACTTGGCAAACCTTTTTCCTTGTCCTCCCTGGTCGGCAAAGTGCGTGAGGCATTAGGCCCTCAGCTTGTCGGGCGATCACGGCCGACAAACGAAGCAAACTGACCGGCAGGGCGGCTCGCGCCCCGACAAGGCAAGGGAGATATCGCCGCCGGGCAAGATTTTGCGAACAGGAGACCGTTATGGCACGAAATGATTGGCGAACGATCGTTATTCTCATTCCCGTTGCCACGCTCTGGTGTTTGTTGAGTCAGACCGCGCGGGCTCAGGGAGCGCAAAGTCCCGGAGCGTCAACGGCCAAGCGCGGCGACATGGCGGAGGCCGTGAGAGAATTGGCTCGCTTAGTCCGCGATTTGAAGATGCAGGTGGAATCGCTGAACGCGCAAGTCACCCAGATGCAGGCGGAGCAACGACACTCGGGCGAGGAGATCGGCGAATTGCGCCTGCAACTCCAACGTGCCGCCGCGCAACTGTCTGCTGTCCGTCCGACGCCCGGCACTCCAGCGGTTCCACTCCCTCCCGATCCGACGGTGGGCTACAGCTCGATTTCATCGGGCGCGCCAAGCGCTTCCGGCGGCTCCGGTGCCACTTCCATCCAAGAGGCTCCAGGCGACCTGACAGTCGAACAGCGGCTCGCTCGTCTCGACGAGAATCAGCAATTCATCGACGCCAAAGTCAACGATCAGTATCAGACAAAAATTGAAAGCGGCTCTAAGTACCGCTTAAGGCTTTCCGGCATCGCCTTGCTGAATCTGTTCAGCAATCGTGGCCGGGTGGACAACGAAGATTTTCCGGTGTTCGCGACCGGACCGGAGCCGCTTGTCAGCAACAGCGCGCTCGGCGGCTCCCTGCGCCAGTCGCAAATCAGTCTCGAAGGATTCGGTCCAGACATCGCTGGAGCGCGCACCAGTGCTAGTGTTAAGTTTGACTTTGCCGGCGGGTCTCCTCAAAACCCAAACGGCGCGGTCATGGGCCTTGTTCGCTTGCGCACCGGCACGTTCCGAATGGATTGGGCCGGCACCTCGGTCATTGCTGGACAGGACACGCTATTTTTCGCTCCTCTCGCGCCCACCTCCATTGCCACACTTGCCGTGCCCGCGCTCTCCTATTCCGGAGATTTGTGGGGATGGACTCCCCAGGTTCACGTCGAACACCGCGTCCCCATTTCGAAGAACTCTCAGCTTCTACTTCAGGCAGGAATCCTCGACCCTCTTTCCGGAGACGTGCCGGTCGAGGGCTATGAACGCTCACCTTCCCGGGGGGAACAATCGGGCCAGCCGGCGGTTGCCGTTCGCGTGGCGTGGAGGCAAGCCGCGTTTGGGGATAACTGGACGCTCGGAGCGGGAGGATACTACTCCCGCCAGGATTGGGGATTCAGCCGCAAGGTGGACGCGTGGGCCAGCACGATTGATCTTACGCTCCCGCTCACGAGACTCTTTGAGTTGAGCGGGGAATTTTATCGAGGCCGAGCTGTTGGAGGACTCGGTGGGGGCATCGGCCAGAGCGTCTTGTTCTCCGGGGCACTCGGCGATCCTGCGACTTCGGTGCATGGGCTCGATTCCATGGGCGGCTGGGCGCAGGTAAAGTTCAAGCCTCGGACCAACTTCCAGTTGAACGCAGCCTTGGGCCAGGATAATCCCTTTGCCAGCGAACTTCGGCTTTATCCCGTAGTTTCTTCCGCTTATGACGAAGCTCTTGCGCGGAATCGCAGTTGGTTGGCCAACTTCATCTATAAGCCTCGATCCGACGTCGTGATGTCTGTGGAATTCCGGCGCCTGAGGACACATGAGCTGAATCCTGGAACGAATGTGGCAAACCACGTCAATCTCTCTCTGGGGTACATTTTCTAATGCGATTCCCTGCGGGTACATTTTCGCTGCGCGCGCGTTGGGGGGCCGTAGTGGTTTGTTTATTAGCTTCTGGGCTCGCCGCCGAGGGAGAGGAAACCCCGGTGACGGCTCAGGTCGAGATTGTGCGGAGCAAAGCAGTCAAGAGCGATAAGAAGGGTTCTTCCACAGGTCGCACTGAACCCTCGGACGTTGTGATTTGGCTGACGCCTGGGGATAACCCCCATCCGGTGGCGGCAGGAACGCCTGAACTTTCTCCGCAATTGATGCAGCGCAATAAACAGTTTGAGCCGCACCTCCTCGTGGTGCAGGTCGGCACGGTGGTTAAATTTCCGAATAAAGATCATTTCTTCCATAACGTTTTCTCGCTTTACGACGGCAAGCGTTTCGACCTCGGATTTTACGAGGCAGGTTCCAGCCGTTCAGTGCGCTTTGACCGCTTGGGGGTGAGCTTCTTGTTTTGCAATATTCACCCGGAAATGAGCGCCACGGTGGTCGCGGTGGATACGCCTTACTTCGGTCTATCTGACCAGACGGGCCGCGTCTTGATTCCCGGCGTGCCCGACGGAGTTTATGTCCTGCATGTTTGGTGGGCGCGCAGTTTGCCGGACGAATTGAAGGGTCTGGAGCGCACGGTGAACATCTCGAGTTCCGAACGCACTCTCGCCCCCCTACGCGTGATCGAGAATCCGAACTTCACACTGGCTCACAAGAACAAATACGGGCAGGATTACGTGCCCCCTTCCAGCACCGACTACAGCCGTCCGTAAGGTGTGTCCCGGAGCTGCCAGGATCCTGCAATGGCCCCGCTTACCTCCGTGGGGCCGTTGCTAGGCTGACTCCGGTTCTTCGATCAGGGATTCCTGGCGAACGACGACGACAATGCCGGAATCAGTGACGTGGAAGCGGCGTTTGTCGGCTTCGAGGTCATAGCCGATCTCGGTGCGCTCGGGGAGGCTGACGTGGCGGTCGATGATGGCGCGCCGGATGCGCGAATGGCGGCCGATGTTCACGTGATTATAGATGATGGATTCGGAAACCTCCGAATAGCTGTTGACGCGCACATCGTTGCCGATCACGGATGTCTGTACGCGGCCGCCGGAGATCACCGAGCCCCCGGCGACGATGGAATCGAGCGCCACGCCCATGCGCTCCGGGTCGGCGAAGACAAACTTCGCGGGCGGATACTGGTGCTGCCAGGTGCGCAGCGGCCAGGCACTGTCGTACAGGTTGAAGACCGGCGACACGCTGACCAGATCCATGTTGGCATCGTAGTAGGCGTCCAGCGTGCCCACGTCGCGCCAATATAGAGCATCCTTGCTATTTTCATCGACGAAGTTGTAGGCGAAGACGCGATGCTTCGAAATGATGCGCGGAAGGATGTCCTTGCCAAAGTCGTGGTGTGACTTAGGATCCTCTGAATCGGCAAGAAGGATGGGGATCATGAGTTGAGTGTTGAAGATGTAGATGCCCATCGAGGCGTTGCAATGGCCCGCGTGGTGCGGGGACTGTTTTGGCTGCGCGGGCTTTTCTTCGAAGCCGGCAATGCGCCAGTCTTTGTCGACTTCAATGACCCCAAACTGCCGCGCCGCTTGTTCCACAGGAATCTGAATGGTGGCGACCGTGACGTCCGCTCCGGAGTCGACGTGCTGCTGAAGCATCTTCGCGTAGTTCATCTTGTAGATGTGATCGCCGGAGAGGATGAAGACGAATTTCGAACGCTCGCTGCCGATGGAGTAGATGTTCTGGTAGACCGCGTCGGCCGTGCCTTGATACCACTGCTGCGAGACGCGCATCTGCGGCGGGAGCACCTCGATGTAATCGCCGAGGCCAGCCAGGGGCGACCAGCCAGCGCGGACGTGGCGGTTCAAGCTAAGGGCCTTGTACTGGGTGAGGATGAAGATGCGGCGGAGATTCGAATTGATACAGTTCGAGAGCGTGATGTCGATGATGCGGTAAAGAGCGCCGAAAGGTACAGCAGGCTTGGCGCGGTCACGAGTGAGCGGCCAGAGGCGTTCGCCCTGGCCTCCGGCGAGGAGTACTACGATGGCATCCCGCATATCGGACATTGGTTGCCCCCTGCGGCGCGGATAGAGAAGCCGCTCATTCTAACAACAGAAACGTGGAAAAACACAACCGAGGCCGTTTCGAAGCCGGTGGGCAGTAGCCGGCGGGTGAGGAAAGCTCGCGGAGGAGCATCCCCATCCAAATCCTTTGAACATGCCTCCAGTTTATTCTTGCGGCAACAGAGTATACAGGTGGTTATTAGGTGGGTTCAGTACCGTGGCAGGCGCTCAGAAAATGCAAAGATTCCTTGACTTGCATAGCGGGAATTGATTAGAAGATGCCAGCTACCTTTCTGGGTGCACCCGCGAAGCGGACAATACATGAGATAATCAGTACCAGGGGCGGTGCCCGCAGCAGTACACAGCCGGCAGTAGCTTGGCCGGTGAGAGGCGTCGCAAGATACCAATCCGAACCGGATTGGGGGTGAATTAATACCGTGGCTGAAGTCATCATCCAAGAGAGTGAATCTCTGGAAAATGCCCTGCGGCGTTTTAAACGCAAGGTGCAACAGGAAGACATCATCAAGGAAATCAAGAAGCATAGCTTCTACATGAAACCCGGCGAGAAGCGCCGGGCAAAG
>Ga0137394_10003192_pt1 | contig 12287 bp, 11 predicted proteins | sample czobulk116metaG_FD_108278 | JGI IMG/M metagenome (GOLD analysis project Ga0137394, IMG submission 108278) | Vadose zone soil microbial communities from Angelo Coast Range Reserve, California, USA - czobulk1.16 metaG | ecosystem: Environmental > Terrestrial > Soil > Vadose zone | place: USA... | reverse complement strand
GCGGAGGTACGTGTTGGTCGTGCAGTCGATCACGTCGACGGCGTCGTTCGCGGTGTGCGCCACATAGAGCAGTCTCCTCCCGCCATGGACGGCCGCGTGGTCGAACCCACCCGGCGTCGCGTGCGTGGGAAGGTCAACCTCGCCGACGTGTTCCAACGCCATATCGCCGCCTCCCGCCGGTCCTAGCTCGGATCATTCATGAACGACACCACGACGAACGGGCGGGTGGCGTCGGTTGTGGCCCCGGCCGGCGGGGCGGAATCGGACCCCTTCGTCCCTTCGCACTTCGCAGAAGTGGTAGGAGGTCGAACGGGTGATGGAGCCCCGCCGGCTGGGGCCACACCCGACGCCACCCGCCCGCCGATCGCGTCGATCGTTCATGAATAATCCGGGCTAGCCGCGTCGAGAGCCGGCGAGGTTCGCGCGACAGTACGCGTACAAGGCGTCGTACGCGGGGAACTGCCGACGCATGTTGTCGTGGTCGTCCTTGGCGGTGGCCTGGAAGCCGGTGGCCAGCGCGTACAGGCCCGCGGACTCGGGCGTCAGCTGACGCGCGTCGGTGTCCGCTCCGCGCACGATGAGGGCGAGCGCGCGGAGCGCCGGATCCTCGAGCTCGTGCTTCTCCAGGAACGCATCGAAGGAGCAGCGCTCACCGACGTGTCCGAGCTCCACCCCCGGAATGTCGTAGGGGATGGCCCCTTCACGCTCGGCAACCGCCATGACCTGGTCTACCGGCACGAAGAGGAACGTCGGGTCCTTGTCGATGAACCGCGCGATCAGCCACGGACAGGCGATGCGGTCGACGCGCGCCTTTTCACGGGTCACCCATTTCATCGGTCGTCTCCTTTCGCGCCACGAATGGCGAGCTCGTCAAACGCGGTCACCGAATCGGCTTTGGTCCACAGCCCCACGCGCCCGGACTTGAACCGCGAATCGCGATGGTCCAGGTACAGCTTGCCGTCGAGCCACGCTTGCATGTGGTCGCCCATGGCCACGAGGCGAACGGTGTGCCACTGGCCGAGCGCGGGAGCTTTCACGGTGGCCGTCGCGAGCTCGCGCCGGCCCCGGTCGTAGGCGTAGAGCCGGAAGTTGTCCTCGAGCGCGTTCGCCCGGACGACGTAGTAGGTGCCAGCGGTGAACCGGAACACGATACCGCCCGATGCGTCCTCCCGGCCGGAGACCGGCTTGAACTTCATCGAGATATCGACGTCGCGGTACGGCCCGCCGGGCGCCACGATGACGTTGAACTGGTTCTTCGTCGCTCGCTGCACCAGCACCTTCTTGCCGCTGGGCGCACCCGCCATCTCCTCCACGGCCCATTGCCCGTCGACCGTCGTCCAGCTCTCGATCCCCTGGGTCTCGAAGTCGAGCTTCTCTTCCGGAACGTTGTCAGGCACCTTGATCTCCGTCACGCCCGCGAGGGCGGGCGCGCCACGCGTCATCCCATACGCGCCGAGCGTTGCCAGCGCGGCCCTGAACAGGCCTCGTCGTGACATCGTCGGACTCTGCATCCCCGTGATCACGTCTTCCTCTGCTTCAAGACCGAGTGGAGGCCGTCGAAGATCGCCATGCCGCGATCGAGCAGCTCGTGATCGTCCGGCGTGGCCTCGGCGAGCGCGCGGATGGCCAGGTCGATGCCCGTCGACTCGTTCCGTGTGAACTTGCCGTCGTGAAGGTCCGCCTCGTGGACGATCTCCGCGATGAGCTTGATCCGCCGGTCCTTGAGCCCGAAGCGCTTGAGCAGCGTCTCGAACGTGCAGTCCTCACCGTGATGCCCGAAGTCCGCGCCGAGCACGTCGAAGGGAATGCCCTTCCGGGCGGCATCGGCGGCGTCGGCAAAGGCAAACTTCGCGTCCGGATCGCAGAAGCGCTTGATGAGCCAGGCCGACGCGATGCGGTCGATGTGCGGCCGCGGCCGCGTCACCCACGTGCTACCCCCTGCGGGCAGAGACGTGCGATGCCGCCCGCCCGTCGCGCGCGGTCGCGTCTCGGCGGCGCGGAGCCGTTTGGCCGTCGTCTCCCAGAGAGCGCGGGCGCGCCGGCCGGCCGGTGCCTCGAGGTAATCGATGGACTGGACGCGATCCAGCTCGCGCTTGAACCCATCGAGCTTGGCGCGGAGCGCAGCGACCGAGCCGCGCTGGCTCGTCCGGTAGCGATCGAGCTGCGCGAGGATCTCCCGGCAGCCCTGCACCACCGCCTGGTACTCGGGGCTTCGGGCTTTGTGGAACAGCGCCGCGATCTCCTCGTCCGTCATCGTGTCGACGCGGTCGACCCGAAGCAGCGTCGCCTCGCCACGAAACGACTGGATCTCCTGGACAAGCCATTGGAACAGCTCCGTCGTCTCCGGAGTCTCGGGCAGGATCCAGCTGGCACCGCGCAGCCTCACGGCCCCCATGCGCTGGAGCTTTCGCCAGACCCCGACGCGGTGCCGGGTCGGCTTGGGCGGCAGGGTCGTGAGGAGCGTCAACCAACGCATGGGGCTTGCACAGAGAGTAACGAGTGATACACTCACTGTCAACCGTTACCGCAGGAGGTTGGTGATGCCTTCGGCTCCCCCAGCGATGACCACGCGCGCGAGTCTGGCCGACCTGGTGGGGTACTTTCTCTATCTCGGCGCCCTCGGGTTCGGCGGTCCCGTCGCGCTGGCCGGCTTCATGCACCGCGACCTCGTCGAGAAGCGCCGCTGGATCGGCGAGGAGGAGTACGGGCTCGGCCTGGCCCTCGCTCAGATCATGCCCGGCCCCCTCGCGGCGCAGCTCGCAATCGCGCTCGGGTACTTCCAGCGCGGTATCCTCGGCGCGACCGCGGTAGGGCTGGCCTTCGTGGTGCCCTCGTTCTTGATGGTCGTGGCGATCTCGATCGCCTACGTGCGCTACGGCGGCCTGTGGTGGATGCAGGCCCTGTTCTACGGGATCGGTGCCGCCGTGATCGCCATCATCGCCATCGCGGCCTACAAGCTCGCGCGCTCGACGAACAAGCGCGACCCGCTGCTCTGGGCGATCTTCGGCGCGCTGGCCCTGGTCACCGTCTGGGCGCAGGCCGAGCTGGCGGAGTTCTTCGTCCTGGCCGGATTCCTGGCACTCTTCGCTCGCGCGCGGCCGAGCCGACGCCAAGCCGTCGCCTACGGGCTCGGGGGTCTGCTGGTCCTCGCGATCATCTGGTTGACCGAGCGCTGGTTCGTGAACCTGCCCCTCGGCGGGGAGCACGTGCTGCTCCAGATCTTCATCTTCTTCGCCAAGGCCGGCTCCTTCGTCTTCGGGAGCGGGCTGGCGATCGTGCCATTCCTCCAGCAGGGCGTCGTCCAGCAGTTCGGCTGGCTGAACGAGCACCAGTTCCTCGACGCCGTCGCCGTCGCGATGATCACCCCCGGGCCGGTCGTCATCACGGTCGTCTTCATCGGATATCTCGTCGCCGGCATTCTGGGGGCGACGATGGCGGCGATCGGCATCTTCCTTCCCGTCTACCTCTTCACGATCATTCCGGCCCCGTGGTTTCGTCGCAACCGCGACAACGTCCAGCTGAAGGCGTTCGTTCAGGGCACGACGGCGGCCGCGACCGGCGCGCTCAGCGGCGCGGTGATCGTCCTCGCCTATCGCGCGATCTACGACCTCCCGACGGCCGCCGTGGCCCTGGCGAGCCTGGCCGTACTCTGGCGGTTCAAGGTCCCCGAGCCGATCCTGGTCACCGCAGCGGGAGCGGTAGGCCTGATCGTCTGGCCGCTCGTCAAAGGCGGCTGAGGAGGAAACCATGGTCACTCAGCGGAAAGTCCTCTTCGTCTGTTTGCACGGCTCGGCCAAGAGCCTCATCGCCGCCGAGTACTTCAACCGCCTCGCGGCCGCGCGCGGTCTCGGTGTGAGGGCGACGTCCGCCGGGACCGAGCCCGATGACGTGATCCCGCCGCGTGTCGCCCGGGGACTGCGGGCGGACGGCATCGACGTCGAGGGTCGCCGACCACGACGCCCCACGCCGGCCGACGTCGAGGGCGCGGCGGCCGTCGTGACCTTCGCCTGCGACCTCGGCGAGCTTGCGTCGCGAGCGCCCCGGATCGTGCGCTGGGACGACGTGCCGGCGGTCAGCGAAGATTTCGAGCGTGCCCGCGACGTCATCGTCGCGCACGTCGCCGGGCTCCTCGAGGACCCCACGTTGAGGGGATGACGACCTCAACCCCCGTGCTCACCCGCGGCGACGTCCCAGAGCTGCGGAGCCCCGGCGACTCGGAGTCCGTGTTGGTGACATCGACTGCCTGATGTTTGGCTTTCTCTGGGAGATGCGGCCGTACTTCCAGCAGGTCGCCGGTCAGCTCGTGCTGGGATCGGTCGCCGGCATCATCATGAACACCGCCGTCGTCCTGCCGGCGATCCTGCTCGGCCGCGCGATCGACCGAGCGCTGGCCTGGGAGCGGGGCGAGGCCGCGGCCGCCGACGTCGGCTGGGCCGCGCTGGCATTCGTCGCCGGCACGTTGCTGACCGAGTTGCCCCGCATCGCAAAACGCTGGTGGCTCATGACCGCCAACGCGCGGATCCGCGCGAACGTGCGCGCGGACGCGTTCCGTGGAGTGCTGGCGTGGCCCATGGGGGACGTGCACCGAACGCCGCTGGGGGACCTGATGGCCCGCATCGTCGGCGACGTGGAGGTGCTCGGCGTGGGCGTCCGCGAGTTCACCATCGAGATCTGGGACACCGTGCTCTTCTCCCTGTCCTTCGTCGTGGCGATGCTCGTCTTCGATCCCCGTCTCACGCTTCTGGCGCTGCTGCCGGCACCCTTGGCCATGGTCCTCGCGCACGCCACCGGCCGTTGGGTCGCCCGGCGAACCACGAAGGCGCGTGAGGCGAGCGCCGAGCTCACCTCGGCGATTCAGGAACATCTCGCGGGTACCCGGGTGCTTCGCCTCTTCGGCCGGGCCAGCGCGTCGGTCGAACACGTCGCCGGCCTTTCAGGCCGGTTCGCCGAGAGCAATCTGAGCCTCGCCCGGCTCAAGGGAGGCTTGCAGCCGATCTATACGACGCTGATGACGGCCGGCGTCATCTTGATCGTCTGGCAGGGAAGCGAGCGCGTCGTCGCGGGTGCGATGACCGTCGGCGCTTTTGTCGCCTACCTCGAGCTGTTTCTCCGCTTCGTGAACCGCGGTCATCGGATCCCGCAGCTCGTGAACTCGGTGCAAAGTGGCGCGGCCGCGTACGCTCGCCTGCGACCGCTGCTCGCGCCGGCTCTCGGGGTCGCGGGCGAGCCTCGCCTGGCGTCCTTCCGAGCCGGGCATATCGCAGGATTCGGCCGGGCCGCGCTCCGGCCGCCGCCGAGGACCCCGGGTCCGGTCGCCGTGTCTCTGCGTGGCGTGACCTTCCGATACCCGGGCGCCGAGGGTCCCGCGCTGCGAGGACTGAACCTCGACATTCCCGCCGGGTTTCTGGTCGGGGTCACCGGAGCCGTCGGTTCGGGCAAGAGCGCGCTCGCGCGGTCGATGCTGGGGATCCATCCAGTCGAGTCGGGAACCGTGCTCATCGATGGCCGGGCCCTCTCACAGCTCACGCCCGAGGCACGGAGCGGGCTCATCGGGTACCTACCGCAGGATGCGCTCCTGTTTTCCGGCTCGCTGCGAGAAAATCTCACGCTGACGAGAGCAGGTGGGCCCCATGACGATCCACTCCTGCTGGAGGCCGTGCGGCTGGCGGCCCTGGCGGAGGATGTGCGCGGCTTTCCGCTCGGGCTGGACACCGAGATCGGCGAGCTCGGAGCACGCCTCTCGGGTGGCCAGCGTCAGCGAGTCGGCCTGGCGCGTGCGATCGCCGCGGCCGCGCCCGGCTTGCCCGGGCTTCTGGTGCTGGATGATCCATTCTCGGCCGTCGATGTCACGACCGAGGCCCGCATCGTCGCGTCGCTGAAGCAGGCGCTCGGCACGGAGGCGCCCCCTCGCGACCGCGTGACCATCGTCGTGTGCTCCCACCGCCTGGCGGCGTTTCCGTATGCCGATCTGGTCGTGGTCCTGCAGGACGGCCGGGTCGAGGCGTTGGGGACACACGCCGACTTGGTGGCCGCCTCCGGTCTGTACGCGCGCATCTTCCGGGCGCAGCTCAATGCCGAGGCGGTGTCGGCCCACGGGGCGGGTCGATGAGTGCGCTCGTCTTCACGGGTGACGGCCGTGCCGGAGCTCGCTCGCTCACCGGGCACCTGGCGAACCTGCTGCAGCCCTGGCGGGGCAGAGTCGTCGCCGTCGTATTGTTCGTGCTCGCGGCCGCGTCCTTCGAGCTGGCGCCACCCTTCATCATTCGGACGATCGTCGACCACCACCTGATCGTCGGGCAATCGGCTGGCTTGCTCCTGCTGGCAACCCTCTACCTCGGCGCCAGCGCCGCCGTCCAGGCGATGACGTTCCTCTACACCTACCTCGCCGCGACGATCGCGCAGGGAGTGCTCAGCACTCTGCGGGTCCGCCTCTTCGCGCATCTTCAGCGGCTCCCCGTCAGCCGGATCGATCGGACGCCGATGGGCGACCTCATCAGTCGCTGCACGTCGGACGTCGAGGCTCTGGACGCGGTGTTCTCGTCCGGCGTCGCCGTCCTGGTCGCCAACCTCGTGCGGCTCCTGACCCTCACGGTCGGGATGCTCATTCTCAGTCCTGCACTCACCCTCGTGGCCGGTCTGGTCGCGCCTCCGTTGGTGTTCACCCTCCGCTTTCTGCAGGTGCGCGTGCGCCAATCCGAACGTGCGACTCGAATCGCGATCGGGGCACTCACCGCCCGTCTGCAAGAAAGCCTGCGCGGCATCGAGGTCGTTCGCGCGTTCGGCCGGGAGAGCGAAGCGGTCGGAGGGTTCCGGCAGGTGCTCAGCGGTGCGCTGACGGCATCGAATCGCGCGACACGCTTCTCCGCCCTGTACACGCCCGTGACCGCCATCCTGTCATCGTTCGCGGTGGCCGCACTACTCTGGGCCGGGACGCGACAGACTTTCGACGCCTTCAGCATCTCACTCGGCACGCTGGCGGCATTCCTGATCCTCCTCCAGCGCGTGTTCCAGCCGATCACGGCTCTCGGCGAAGAGTGGCAAACGGTCCAAGGAGCCATGGCCGGCGCCGAGCGAATCTTCGCGACCCTGGCGGTGTCGCCGGAGGACGCAGCGCCCATCCCGACGCCGGCGCCGGGCAGCGGTGAGCGACCTTCGATTCACCTCAGCGATGTCGTCTTCGGATACGCCGAAGGGCGACCCGTGCTGCATCGCACCTCGCTGAGGGTCAATGCCGGCGAACACGTGGCGCTGGTCGGACGCACCGGCGCCGGGAAGACCAGCGCCCTGCAGCTCCTGGCCGGCCTCTACGCTCCGTGGACGGGCACGGTGCGGATCGCGGGTCGCGATCCTGCCTCGCTCGAGGAATCGGAACGCAGAAAGCTCCTGGGGGTCGTGCCTCAAGTGGCGCAGCTCTTCTCGGGGACGGTCTTCGAAAACCTCACACTCGGGGACCTGTCGGTGTCCGAGGAGGCCGTGGTCGAGGCGGCCAGGATCGCGGGTGCCGACGCGTTTGTTCGAACGCTCCCGCTGGGCTATCGGACGCCGCTCAGCGGTGGTAGTGGCGGCAGGGGCGCACAGATATCCGCCGGTCAGCGGCAGCTGCTCGCCCTGGCCCGGGCGCTGGTGCACGAGCCGGCGGTTCTCCTGCTGGACGAGGCGACCGCCGCGATCGACGGTGTCAGCGACGCCGCGTTCCGCGCGGCGCTACGACGATCGGTCTTGCCGAAGGGATGCGCCGTCCTGACGGTCGCGCACCGGCTTTCGACCGCCGTGGAAGCGGACAGGGTCATCGTCCTCGAAAAAGGCTACATCGTGGAAGAAGGCGCGCCCGGTGAGCTCGCCGGCCGCGCGGGGCGCTTTGCCGCCCTCCTCGAGCTGGAGGCCGCCGGCTGGGATTGGCGATCGGGACCCTGACTCAGGCGCGGGACGGGAGCACGTAGCCGTAGCGCAGATTGCTGCGGGCGGCTCCGCTCTGCTCGTACTCCTCCTTCATGGCGGTGATGCGGTCGGTCGCGAGCGCGGCGCGCTTCTCGTACTTGTAGAGGCGCGCATTGTTCTCGCCGAGGACCGCGGTCTTGATCGGGCCGTCGGCCGGCCCCAGCGGCCTGAAGCCGTGCTTCTTCTGCATGTCCTCCGGGATCTCCAGCCGCCGGAGCGCCTCGATCTGCCACTGGGGCGAGCCGGTCCAGACGGCGTCGCTGCCCCACACCACGTGATCGGCGCCGAGGCCCTGCACGAGCTGTCCCATCATCGCCGCGCACACCCGCGGGTCGGCCACCGTGCTCTGGGCGAAGATCTGGCCGAGGTCGCCGTACACGTTCTTGACGCCGTGCTTGGCCGGGATCTCGGCGAGGTCGGTCACCCACTCGATGCGTCCGGTCTTCTCGAATTGCGCCCAGGCGTCCTCGACCTTGCCGCCGGCGGCGAAGCGGTACGCCGAGTGATAGATGATGAAGTTGAGCTGCGGCCAGTCCTTGGCGGCCTTGCCGACGTCGCGTACGTCCGAGTAGGCCAGCAGGTGCGGGAACTCCTGCTCGGTGTGCGGCGGGAAGAGCCCCTTGTGCACGCACACGTTGACCAGGCCGGCCTTGGCGAACTTCTCGTAGGCCTTGTAGGCCACCTTCTCGTCGTCCATGCGCCAGGGGTACTTGCCGACCTTCTTGTTGGTGTTGTCGCCGATGGTGTAGCCCTTGAAGGAGTCCGGCTTGAGCTCGGCGATGGCGCGGTCGACCGCCTCGAGCCACCCGGGCTGCCCCGGCGTGAAGATGGCATGGCTCAGCATCCGCCGCGAGCCCGCCTCCTTGTTGACCCGGGCGCGGGCCTCCGCCTTCATCTCGTTGGTCAGGAACCAGTCCTGCGGGACGTCCGAGGGCGAGCCGGAGATCAGCGCCACCTTCGTGTCGCTGTCGAGGAAGACCTCCTTGAAGTAATTGGGGAACTTGAGATCGTCGATCGTCTGAGGCTTGCCGGCCAGCGCGGGATTCCAGCCGGCCTTGCCCACCGCCTCGCGCTGGCGCACGAAGCCCATGATGCGCGTGTCGTCGCGGAGGAAGTGTGTGTGGCAATCCATGACGAACTGCTTCGAGAGGGCCTGCGCCCGCTCCTTGGCCACGTCCGGCGTCTGGGCCTCGGCCCGGCTCACGTCGTAGAGGTGGCCGTATACCTCGTTCATGACGAGGAACGCGGCGGCCATGCCGGACGCCGTCTGGAAGAACCGGCGACGGGTGATTCCTTGCTTCTTGGCCAAGGCACCGCCCAGCTCCTTGATGCGGGCCTCGACCCGGCGCTGGGCCGCGGTCTGCCGTCGCGGCATGAACTCGTCGCTGGAGACGCTTTGCGTCGGGATCGGCGCCGGGTACGAATGCGTCTCTGCGGGCGAGAGCTGCGTGAGCTCCCTGGGATCGAGCAGACTCACGGCCTTTCTTCCCGAGCATCTCCGGGCCATCGTGCGAGGATCACTTGGGCCCCGCCCGTCACTTCACTTCGGGATGGTGACGAGGGTCACGGCATTGACCAGGCTGTTGGCCAAGACGAAGTTGCCGTCCCGCGTGACCGAGGTGTTGCGCACGATGTTGCCGCCGCCCGGGATCGCCCAGCTCTGAAATTTCTCGGTCTTCGGATCGAAGCGCACGACCGTATTCGGGGTCGTCCCGGACTCGCTGTACCAGATAACGCCGTTGATCGCCGAGATGCCGTAGGGCTCGGACTTCGGCCCGCTCGGAGACTGCCACTCGGTCACCTTGCCGGTCGAGGGATCGAGCCGGCCCAGGTAGCCACGCGAGAAGTCGCTGTACCAGACGATGTCGTCGCTGGTGATCGCGATGCGCCGTGGGCGGGAAGCCGGCTCCGGCAACGGGTACTCGCGAATTTCCAGCGTCTTCGGATCGACGCTTCCCACCTTGTTGGCGCCGAACGCGACGTAGAACACGGTGCCCTTCGAATTCACCGCCATGCCATAGGGGCGCGACTTCGGCGTCGGCGGCGTGAGCAGCTTGATCTCGCCGGTCTTCGGGTCGAGTCGCCCCACCCGGTTGGCATTCTGAGCCGTGAACCACAGGATCCCGCTCTGGTCGAAGATCAGCGTGTGCGGATCCTTCACGTCCGGATCCGGCATCTTATACTCGGTGACCGCCCCCGTCTTCGGGTCGAGTTTGCCGATCAATGCTCCGGTGTTTCCGGTGTACCAGATGTTGCCATTCTTATCCTCGTCCAGACCGTGTGGTCCGGCGTGAGGCGTCTTGAGCGTATATTCCTTGAAACCGCCGGTCTTCGGGTCGAGCCGGCCGAGCACATTGGCCATCTGGCCCGTGTACCAGAGCGATCCGTCTCTCGTCGCCAGCGGGTCGTGCGGTCGCGACCCGGGCGTGGGCACCTGCCACTCCTTGATCGAGACCTTCGCGGGCCCAGGTATCACCGCGCCAGCGGGCTTCGCCTTCTCCGGGAAATTCTTGGTCAAGTATTCCGTGATCGTGGCGACCTGATCCGCCGGCACGTTGACCCCGTGATTGGCCATCATCCGCATGACGGTGCGCCAACCCTCGGGCGTGTACCCAGAGCCCAAGCGCGCGTAGAACGGGTGACAACTGTTGCAACTGGCCGCGACCATTTCCTTGCCCTTTCCATCGGGCAACTCCTGGCCCCGGGCAGGAAGCGCGGAGCACAGCAGAGCGGCTGTCATCACGGACAGAAGTGATTTTGTCGACATAACTCCTCCGTCAAGACGAGACTCGGCGTCGAGGTGGATCGCCGCCTCTCCTCTGAGAGTGATATGGGGCCATCGAACGCCCGGGCGATTTTAGCGACCGGCCCCCCGGAGCGCAAATTCCCCGTCATTTGCCCATCGCTTCCGACCGCCCGACGCGCGATAATGCCCGGCACTCGAACCAGAATTTGCAGGCGCGCCTCGGCCGGCAGGGCCCCAGCCCCGCGACGGCCTGCAGCGCGAACCACAGGGGAGGACCGCATGGCCAAGAAGATCCTGTTCGTCGGCGCCGGAGCCATTGGAAGCTACATCGGGGCATTCCTGTCTCGGGCCGGCCACGACGTGACGCTCGTCGATCCGTGGGCGGAGCAGGTCGAGACCATCCGCAAGAAGGGCATCTCGGTGACGGGGCCGCACGATCCGTTCGAGGCCCACCCGAAGGCGTTTCACCTCGGAGAGTCGCAGCGCATGCCCCGCGATTTCGACCTGGCGTTCGTCGCGATGAAGGTTTACGACACGGCGTGGGCGGCTCAGCTGGCGCTCCGGCACCTGAAGCCCGAGGGCTTCATCGTCGCGTCCGAGAACTGCTGGCCGGACCCGATCGTGGCTGGGGTGGCCGGCGCCTCGCGGTCGCTCGGGCTGGTCATGTCGAAGATCGGCGTGGCGGTGTGGAAGCCCGGCCAGGTCGAGCGCGGCGCCGAGAAGGGCCAGGGCACGGGGCACGACGTGTTTCGCGTGGGCGAGCACGACGGCCGGGTCACCGCTCGCGCCACGGAGGTGGCCGAGATGCTCAAGGTGGTCGACGGCTCCCAGGTGACGGAGAACCTGTGGGGCGAGCGCTGGGCCAAGCTCTGCGCGAACGCCATGGGCAACCCCGTCCAGGGCATGTCGGGGCTCGGGTCGTCCGAGATCGCCTCCAGCGAAGTCGGCCGCGCGATCACGATCCATCTCGCCTCGGAATCCGCGCGGGTCGGCTTGGCGCTCGGTCATAAGGTGCCCAAGTTCAACGGCACCACCGCCGAGCAGTGGGCCGCCGCCGACCGCCGCGAGGTCTACGACACCCTGGACCGGATGCTCACGCCGACCTCGGCGGGCGGGCGCAACTGGCGCGCCTCGATGGGCCAGGACGTGACCAAGGGGCGCCCGACCGAGATCGACTACATGAACGGCCACGTGGTGGCGCAGGGCCGCGAGCGCGGCGTCCCCACGCCGGTCTCGGCCGCCACGGTCGACGTCGTTCGCGAGGTCGATGCCGGCACGCGCAAGCCCGAGGCGCAAAACATCGGCCTCGTCCTGAAGCGCGCGGGTGTCTAGCCCGGATTGTTCCTGAACGACTCCAGGATGAACGGGCGGGTGGCGGCGGGTGCGGTCCCGTCCGCGGGGCGGAATGGGACCCCACCTGCCGCCACCCGCCCGGCGATCGCGTCGATCGTTCAGGAATAATCCGGGCTAGCCGCGCCCGCGAATCTTTGGGCCGGCGCTGGGATTGACTATCATGGTTCGCGGGCGGACTCTGGACGTCTGCGGCATCCAACGGGGAGGCTCGTCGTGAGACGGTGGGCTCGATCGATCGCGGCCGCGTGGC
>Ga0137394_10003191_pt1 | contig 12287 bp, 11 predicted proteins | sample czobulk116metaG_FD_108278 | JGI IMG/M metagenome (GOLD analysis project Ga0137394, IMG submission 108278) | Vadose zone soil microbial communities from Angelo Coast Range Reserve, California, USA - czobulk1.16 metaG | ecosystem: Environmental > Terrestrial > Soil > Vadose zone | place: USA... | reverse complement strand
GGCGCAGCTCGCGAGAGTTGCGCCGAATCCACCAAAGGAGGAGGGTGGAGGAGACTTACTGCATCCCGAATCGATTATGCGCGCCGGAATGCTGCGAAGCAATGCAAGCCGACGGCGTTTCGCCGTACTCATGCAGAATGTTGATTTACAGCACTATTTCAAAATATCATCATTCTAATGGACGAATCGAAAAGACCCCGGATGGTGCGCGGCACCAACGGCTGATCAGGAGGCATCCGCATGGAATGCAGCGTGCGCTGGAGCGGCGAAGGGATGAGCTTCATCGCGGAAACCGGCAGCAACCACATGGTGGCGATGGATGGTGCGCCCGACGGCGGCGGCCGCAACCTCGCGCCGCGGCCGATGGAAATGGTGCTCGTCGGGACCGGGGGCTGCGCCGCCTACGACGTGGTCGTGATCCTGAAGAAAAGCGGCCAGGACGTGACCGGCTGCGAGGTGAAACTCACCTCGGAGCGCGCCGAGACCGACCCGAAGGTCTTCACTCGCATCCACATGCATTTCGTGGTGCGCGGCCGCGGACTCAAGAAGAACCTGGTCGAGCATGCGATCCGCCTGTCGCACGAGAAATACTGCTCGGCCACGATCATGCTCGGCAAGACCGCGCAGATCACCAAGGACTTCGAGATCGTGGAAGGCTAGCGCGGAGTGCGCTAGACGCGATAGGCAACGCGCGTCATGAACCCCGAGGCGACACGCATCGCGAGCCTGATCGGCCGTGGCAGCTCGGCCGCTCCCAATCGCAAGGCCGTGTCGCGATGCCGCGCCTCGTCGGCCCGCATCGCCTCGACGAGCGTGCGAGTGCGGGCGTCCCCGGAAGGAAGACGCTCCAGGTGCCCGGAGAGATGCTCTTCGACCTGCCGTTCGGTCTCCGCGAGGAATCCCAGGTTCCAGCGATCCCCGAGCGCCCCGGCGACGGTCCCGATGGCGAACGCGCCGGCGTACCAGACAGGATTGAGCAGGCTGGTGTGGCCTCCGAGCTCGTGCACCCTTTGCGCGCTCCAGGCGAGATGGTCCTCTTCCTCCCGCGCCGCACGCTCGAGCGCCTGGCGTGCATGCGGATCCCGCGCGGTCAGCGCCTGCCCCTGATAGAGGGCCTGCGCGCACACCTCGCCGACGTGGTTCACGCGCATGAGCGCCGCGGCGTGGCTGCGGTCTGGCTCGCTGAGCTCCGTCTCAGGCAGTGCTTCGGCGGGGGAAGCGCGGCTCGCATCCACGACGTTGCTCACCGTACGCAGTGCCCGATCGATTTGGGCGATCCATCCGTCGATGTTGACCATCCCGCTAGGGTAACACCGGAAAAAAAACGGGCGCCTTGCGGCGCCCGTTCGGACGAGTTGCTGAACCTTCCGGCTTAGAAGTTGTGCATCACGCCGACGGCCATGATGCGCGGATCCGTCCCGCGGTTCGCAACGGTTGTGTTGGCGGTACCGGCAGAGCTCGAACCGCCGTTCGAGATATCCCACCAGGCGTTTTCCTTGTTCTTGATCTGGTTGAACGACGCGTACACGCCGGTGCGCTTCGACAGGAAGTACTTCGCCGCAAGCGTGTAGCCCTGGGCGTCCGTGCCGCCCGGATCGAGGGTGAGGTCCTTGATCTTGCCGAACTTCGCGTACTGGGCGATGAACTGCCACTGCCCCAGCATGTGCTCCCAGTTCAGGATCCAGATGTCCGCGTTCGGGCTGGAGCCCACCGCTGCGAACGTAACGCCGCCAGTAGTGAACGCGGTTTGGATATTCTTGTTCTTGATGTTACCGACGATAGCCGAGATCTGCGAGCCCGGCGCGTACGACCAGCCGCCGCCCACTTTCCAGGCCTCGCGGTCCTGGCCGCTGAGGTTGCCGACGTCTTTTCTCTTGGCGTAGTCGAACTGAGCGCGGAACGGACCTCCGCTATAGCGGCCGGTCAGCGCATACACCTGCTCTTTGCCCTGGCCGGTGCCGGTGTACGCGTTGCCTTCGCTCGCGCCCGGGCCCCAGCTCAGCGAGGCGTTGAAGCCGCCGAGCGTCGGGCTGTTGTACGACATGACGTTCGACTCGCGGCCGCTCGGCGAAGCAAGCGCGTTGGCGAAGCTGAACGCGCTGTCCATCGCCTGGTTGATGTAGTTCGAGCCGCCCTGCATGATGATGCCGTTGCCGTAGAACGGCGACTGGCGGCCGAAGCGCACATCGCCCCAGTCTCCGCCGATACCCGCGTAGGAGTCGCGCGACGCCCAGAAGCCGGTCGACGCGTTCGTCGCGCCGCTCTGGCCGTTGCCGGTGCCCGAATCGATGTTGACGCCGGTCTCCATCACCACGAAGGCGCGCATGCCACCGCCGAGGCTTTCGTTCACGCGGAAGCCAAGGCGCGAACCAAAGTCGAATACGCGCAGGCGCCCTTTGATGTTGCCGGTGTCGACGCTCGCACCTTTCGCTTCGTACTGATCGAGGCCCATGTTCGCGCGGCCGTAGATCTCGACCGTGCTTTGGGCCATCGCAGCGGCCGGGGCCAGCGCGCTTGCCACGGCAACCGCTAACAGTTTCTTCTGCATAAATGCATCTCCCGTTGTTTGTTTAACCAAACCGCCGTCGCCGGCGATGACCCCCGAACGGCGGAAGCTGCGCACAGTTTGCCAACCCACTGTTTTACGTAGCAAAGGTTTCGTTGAAATTCCCTGACAATCGGCGCTCGCAGTTGCATTCACGCAACATGGCTCCGGCGCCCTCTTGTGCGGCGCAGCGTTCAATAAATCAGGAGCTTATGCCCTCGCGAAGTGAATCCAGCACGGGCTTCCAATCGCGCCCGGGCGACTGGCGGTAGAGCGGGAAGCCCGGGAACCACGGCGTTTCGCTTCCGCCATGCATCCAGCGAAATTCAGGCGGAAAAGGCACGAGAACACGCGCCGTCTTCTGCAGTCCGACGCGGATGTGCATGTTGGTATTGCTTACTCCGACGTACTCGTCAATGAGCGAAAGCACTGCCGCCATGTCCTCCAGGTTTTCGTTGAGCGGGGAGAGGTCATGCGCACGCCGACCGAGCGCTCTGGAGAATGCCTCAACCTCTCCGGGCAGCGGCAAACGCTGCAAGACGAGAATGGTGCCGCGCCATTCGCGCAGTGCGGCCGCAAGCGGCTGAATCGCGATCTCCTTGTCCAGCGCGCCTTCTTCAGCCGCTACGAACTCGGCTGTGCGCCCGCGCCTGGTGCCGGCCCGCCATGTCACCCCGAGGTACGGCGCCGGACCAAGCGCGGCGAGGCGCTCCTGCCATTCAGCGGCGCGGCGCGCTGCAAGGGGAAATGCGGGCGGGGTAGTCCAATCCTCCAGCGCCTCCGGCAGATCGCCGAGCGGCAGCGCAACGTCGAAGTCGCCCGGGTTAGCGCCGCTGCTGAGCGCATCGATGAGCGCGTTTCCCTCGAGGAGTGGCGAGAGCTTCGTCGGGCAGTCGAACGCAATGAAGGCGGCGCGCTCGCGAAGCCGAGGAACGAAACGCAAGAAGAAAAGGTGATCGCCCAAACCCTGCTCCGGCAGCAACAGCACGCGGCGACCACGCAGGTCGCCCGCGCGCGCCGCCTCCGGACGAACCCGCCGCAACGCATATTCCCGCCAGCCTTCGGCGAATCGTCCATCGGCCAGCAGGCGCAATGCGAGCTCTTCGCGTACAGGCACGGAATCAGGATGGCGTGCGATGAACGCCGCGAACTCCTTGAACATGGCCTCCGGACCCGATGTGGCGAGCGCGACGAGAGCGCCGTAAAGGGCGGGGATCTCATCGTCTGGCCTGCGCAAGCGCGCCTGCGCAATCAGCGGCAGCGCCTCCTGGTAACGGCCCCGGTGCACGTACAACGCCATCAAGTTGTTGGTGATTTCCGCACGCTCGGGATCCAGCTGGTGCGCGCGCAGATAGGAGCGCCCGGCTTCGGTCAGGTCTCCGAGCTTGGCGTAGGTCTTACCGAGGTTGTAATGCGTGTCAGCGCGGTTCGGCCGCTCCTTCAGCGACCGCTTGAAGCAGCGCACGGCTTCGTCGAGCTGTTGCGCTTCGCCGTACGCGATACCCAAAGTGTTGAGGTACAGAGCGTTGCGCCGGTCCAGCTGGTGAGCTTGCAATGCGCTTTCGATCGCATCCCCGGTGCGGCCTCCGCGGACCGCGAGGCCCGCGAGCATGTGCCATGCTTCGGGCTGGCGAGGATCCTCTGCGACGATTTGCCGCAGCGCGTTTTCAGCACCCGCGTCGTCGCCGGCCTGGAGCGCTCCGGCCACGGCCTGCATGAGAGAAGCCAAGCGAGGGTTGAATCCGCCTGTCATCGCTTGCGCAAGTAAATCATGACGTTATGTCGCCACCGAGGGCGCTCAAGCTACGCTGCCAATCGCCGCCGGGAGACTGGCGATAAAGGCGACAGCCCGGAAACCATGGCGTTTCGTCGCCCGCGTTCATCCAGCGAAATTCGGGCGGGAAAGGAATGAGGGCGCGTGCCGCCTTCCCTACGCCGGCGCGAATGTGCATGTTCGTATTACTTACGCCGACGTACTCATCGATCATGCCAAGGAGCGCCGTCATATCGGCAAGATCGTCGTTCACCGCGCTGAGGTCATGGCACGCGCGGCCGAGCGCTTTGCCGAACGCTGCAACCTCCCCTTCGACAGGCAGTCGCTGAAGTGCGAGGACGCTTCCGCGCCATCCACGTAGCGCCGACGCCAGAGCCGGGATGTCGACCTCCTTCTGCAGCGGATCTTCCCCTCGCGCGGCGAACTCGGAGCGATTTTCCTTTCGGGCTCCGGCGCGCCACGTGACGCCGAGGTAGGGGGGCGGCCCGAGCCGCGCCAGGCGCTCGCGCCACTGCGCGACCCGCTCCGACTGGATGGAAATCGAGATGAGCGGCGGCGTGTCGCGCGCGTCCAGCAGCCGCGGCAGATCGCCGATCGGCAATCGAAAATCGAATCCGTCTGCGCCATCTTCCCCGCGGCGTAGCTCGTCGACGGGCGGATTGGCTTTGAGCAATTCGAAGAGCTTGTCCGGGCACACGAAGGCGACGTGCGCCGCACGTTCGCGCAGCGCTGGCGCGAAGCGCAGGAAGAACAGATGATCGCCGAGCCCCTGATCCGGCAGCAGCAGAACGCGCTTGCCGCCGCAGTCCGGAGGGCTCGACGGCGCCCGGCCGTGCCGCCAAGCGTAATGGCGCCAGCCGTCGGCGTAGCGGCCTTCGGCGAGCAGCAGCCTGCCGAGCTCGGCGTGAACGGCCGCGGCGGACAAATGAGTCTCGAGAAACTGGGCGAGCTCGCGGATCGCGGCTTCGGGTCCAGAGCTTGCCAGGAGTGCGGTCGCCGCATTGATCACGAGCGCTTCGTTGTCAGGCAGGCGCGCCCGTGCGTCGGCCATTAGTGCAAGGGCGTCTTCAAGGCGACCCTGACGCACGTAAAGCGTCGCCAGGTTGGCGGCCACCTCGCCTTTCGCGGGCGCGAGCCGGCGCGCGCGCAAGTACGACTGCTCCGCTTCGGCGGCGCGGCCAAGCTTTCCGTATGTCTTCGCGAGGTTGTAGTGCCCGTCGGCGAAATCCGGCCGTTCCTTCAAAGCTCGTTTAAAACACGTCAGCGCCTGACCCGGCTGCTGCGCTTCGATGTAAGCCACGCCGAGGGTATTCAAGTAGTCCGCGTTGCGACGGTCTAACTCCAGCGCACGCTTGGCCAGGTCGACCGCGTCCCCGCTCCTGCCTCCGCGCACGGCGATCACGGCAAGCATGTGCCAGGCTTCCGCGTCGCGCGCGTTCAGAGCGACGATGCGCCGAAGGAGCGGCTCAGCTTCCGCGTCGTCCGCTGCACCCGCGGCGCGCGCCGCGGCCTGCATCAGCACGGCGAGCTCGGCGGAGTCTGGACTTGGCATTTGCGGCCGAAGTTTAAAGGTGCTAGCTTTGCTTGAGGCGCCGGCAGAGGAGCCGGCGCGACAGCCAGAGGGGAAATCCAGTGAAAAAGAATGTACTCGCGCTTCTCGTTGCGTCCGCGCTTCCTTTCGTCTGCGCGAAACAGGCGCAGGCTGCCGCATTCGGCCTTGCCGAGCAGGGAGTAAGCGGCCTCGGTAACGCCTACGCCGGCGCCGCCGCCGCCGCGGAGGACGCCTCGACAGTTTGGTGGAACCCGGCCGGAATGTCGCGACTGCCAAGCGGCAAGCACGTCCTGCTGGGTGGGCACGCGATCGTACCGAGCACGAAGTTCAGCAACGGGTCGAGCGTGCCCGCCGCCCTTCAGACTACCAACAACGGAAACGGCGGCGACGCGGGCGAAGCCGTCTTTCTGCCGAACGTTTTCTACGTCATGGACTTCGGCCCGCAGTGGAACTTCGGCATCGGCGTGAACGTGCCGTTCGGTCTAAAGACGGAATACGGCTCCGATTGGGTCGGCCGCTTCCAGGGAATCAAGTCTGAAGTGCAGACGGTCAACATCAATCCTTCGGTGTCCTACAAGCTGAGCCCGGGCGCAAGCGTCGGCGGCGGCGTGAGCTATCAGCGCGGCAAGATCGACCTGGAGACGGCGGTCAACATCTCGGCCGCAGCCGGCGGAGCGCTCGGTCCTAACGTTGAAGGACGAAACAAGACAAGCGTCGATGGAGATGCCTGGGGCTTCAACGTGGGAGCGCTGTTCGACCTTGGCCCGGCCACCCGGCTCGGCGTGCACTACCGCTCGTCGCTAGACTACAAACTCGACGGCGACACGAGCTTCAGCGGCGTGCCCGCCCCACTCGCTGCGAATCCCCTTCTATCCGGCGGTAACGTCAAGCTCGACCTCAAGACGCCGGCCACCCTTTCATTCAGCGGCGTGCACAAGCTCGGCAGCCAGTGGGACCTTCTGGCAGACGTCACGTGGACGGAGTGGAGCAAGATCGACCGGCTGCCGCTCATCCGCACCAGCGGCTCCTTAAGCGGTCAGCCGCTCGACACGCTGGTCTTCAACTTCGAAGACACGTGGCGCGTGTCGCTCGGCGCGAACTACAGGATGAGCGGACAGTGGACGCTCAGAGGCGGAGTCGCGTACGACCAGTCGCCGGTGCCGAATGCCGATACGCGCAGCGTCCGGCTGCCGGACAACGATCGCTACTGGCTCGCTTTCGGCGGCACTTATCAGATGAGCAAAGCGGGGCGTCTCGACTTCGGCTACGCCTTCGTCAACTTCAAGGACGCGGATATCAACAACGACCAGCGTGCCGCGGGTCGCGGGTTGGTGAATGGAACGTACAAGGCGACCGTCAACGTCCTCAGCGTGTCGTACCAGCACAGCTTCTAGCCGCTAGCCGAACAGCGCACGCAACTCCGCCCCCGGGTCCGGCGCGCGCATGAAGGCCTCGCCGACCAGGAAGGCATTCACGCCGCGGCTGCGGAGCCGGGCCACGTCCGCGGGCGAAGCGATGCCGCTCTCGGTGATCACGATGCGGTCGGCAGGCATCCGCTCCAGCAGCGCAAGCGTCGTCTCGATCCGCGTCTCGAAGGTCCGCAGATCGCGGTTGTTCACTCCGACGAGCGGCGTGCGCAGCGCGAGCGCCGCGTCGAGCTCGGCGGCGTCGTGCACCTCCACCAGCACCGCCATGCCAAGCTGCAGCGCCACATCTTCCAGCGCCTTCATCTCCGCCGCCGACAGGCACGCGGCGATCAGCAGGATGCAGTCGGCGTCCATCGCGCGCGCCTCGAGCACCTGATAAGGGTCGAAGACGAAGTCTTTGCGCAGCGCAGGCAGCGCGCAGGCGGCACGCGCCGCGGCGAGGTGCTCGGGCGCGCCCTGGAAGAATTCGCGGTCGGTCAGCACCGAGAGGCACGCCGCGCCGGCGGCGGCATAGCTCTTCGCGATCTCCGCCGGGGCGAACTGCTCGCGCAGCAGCCCTTTGGAGGGGCTCGCGCGCTTGATCTCGGCGATCACCGCGGCTTGGCCGGCGTCAATGTTTTTTCTGAGAGCTGAAACGAAGTCGCGCGCGGGCCCCTGTTTTTCCGCTAGCTGCTGCAACTGTGAAGCAGAGACGGCGTTCTTCGCCGTCGCGACCTCGGCGCGCTTCACGGCCATGATGCGATCGAGGATGTTCAAGCCTCGAGCTTCCTGCCGAAGGCGACGAAGTCGTCGAGCTTGCGCCGGGCGTCGCCGCTCGCGATCGCACGGCGCGCGCGCTCGACGCCTTCCTTGTGGGTCTTCGCCAGCCCGCCCACGTAGATCGCCGCGCCGGCGTTCAGCACCACGATGTTGTGCGCCGGCCCCGGCTGGTTACCGAGCACCGCCAGCATCATCTCCTTCGACTCGTCCACGCCCTGCACCTGGATCGCGCGGCGGTCGTAGAGCTCCAGGCCGAAGTGCGAAGGATGCAGGGTGTACTCGCGGATCTCGCCGTTCACCAGCTCGCCGACCAGGGTCTCGGCGGACACCGAGATCTCGTCCAGCCCGTCGAGGCCGTAGACCGCCATCACGTGCCTGGAGCCCAGGCGCTGCAGCACGCGCACCTGGATGCCGACCAGGTCGGGGTGGAATACGCCGAGCACCTGGTTCTCCGCGCCCGCCGGATTGGTGAGCGGCCCGAGGATGTTGAAGATGGTGCGCACCCCCAGCTCCTTCCTCACTGGCGCGGCGTATTTCATCGCCGAGTGGTGCGCCGGCGCGAACATGAACCCGAGCCCGATCCGGTCGATCGCCTCCGCGGTCTGCGCGGGCGTCATGCCGATATTCGCGCCGAGCGCCTCCAGCACCTCGGCGCTGCCGGAAGAGGAGGACACCGAGCGCCCGATGTGCTTCGCCACTTTGATGCCCGCGCCCGCGGCCACGAACGAGGCGCAGGTCGATACGTTGAAGGTGTGGGCGGCATCGCCGCCCGTGCCGCAGGTGTCGACCAGGTGGCTGCGCTCGCGCACCTCGACGTGCGTGGCGAGCTCGCGCATCACCTGCGCCGCGGCCGCGATCTCTCCGATGGTCTCCTTCTTGACCCTCAGGCCGATGATGAAGCCGGCGATCTGCGCCGGCGTGAGCTCGCCGCGCATGATCTGGCGCATGACGTGGAGCATCTCGTCGTGGAACACTTCGCGGTGCTCGACGGTGCGCTGGATCGCTTCGGCTACCGTGATCTGCTTCATGAGCCCCTCCCCTCGATGAAATTCTGCAGCAATGCATGCCCGTGCTCGGTGAGCAGCGCCTCCGGGTGGAACTGCACCCCTTCCACCGCGAGGCCGCGGTGGCGCAGCCCCATGATCTCGCCGTCCTCCGACTGCGCCGTCACGGCGAGGCAGGCGGGCAGGCTCTCGCGCTCCACCACCAGCGAGTGGTAGCGCGTAGCGACGAAGTCGTTTTCGATGCTTTCGAAGACGCCCCTGCCGTCGTGGCGGATGCGCGAGGTCTTGCCGTGCATGACCCGCCCGGCCCGCACCACCTTTCCGCCGAAGGCCTGGCCGATCGCCTGGTGGCCGAGGCACACGCCGAGGAGCGGCACGCTGCCCGCGAGCCTCGCGATCAGCCCCAGCGTGACGCCGGCATCGTCGGGCGTCCCGGGACCCGGCGAGAGCACGACGTGGGAAGGCGCGAGCGCCGCGACCTCGTCGACCGAAATCTGGTCGTTCCGAAACACCCGCACCTCGGCCCCGAGCTCGCCAAGATACTGCGCCAGGTTGTAGGTGAACGAGTCGTAGTTGTCGATCAGCGCGATCATGCGGCCTCCGCCAGCTTCTCGCTCGAGGCGAGCTCGGCGGCCTTCAGCAGCGCGCGCGCCTTGTGCTGGGTCTCGAGCCACTCCGCGCGCGGGTCCGAGTCGGCCACGATGCCCGCGGCAGCCTGGGCATGGAGCCTGCCGTCCTTCAGCACGGCCGTGCGGATCGCGATGGCGACGTCCATGTCGCCGTTGAAGCCGAGGTACCCGACCGCGCCGCTGTAGATGCCGCGCTTCACCGGCTCGAGCTCGTCGATGATCTGCATCGCCCTCACCTTGGGCGCGCCGGTGACCGTGCCGGCGGGGAAGCTCGCCCGCAGCACGTCGACCGCGTCCAGGCCCGGCCGCACGCGGCCTTCCACGTTCGAGACGATGTGCATGACGTGCGAGTAGCGCTCGACCACCATCCTTTCGGTCACTTTCACGCTGCCGGTCGCCGCGATGCGGCCGACGTCGTTGCGTCCGAGGTCGATCAGCATCACGTGCTCGGCGCGCTCCTTCTCGTCGGCCAGCAGCTCGGCGGCGACCGCCGCGTCCTCTTCCGGCGTGCGCCCGCGCGGCCGCGTCCCGGCGATCGGCCGCAGCGTCACGGTATCGCCGGCGAGCCGCACCAGGATCTCCGGCGACGCGCCGACCACGTGATGGTCGCCGAAGTCGAAATAGAACATGTAGGGCGACGGGTTCAGGCCGCGCAGCGCGCGGTAGAGCTCGAGCGGCGGCGCGGCGAACTCGCGCGACGAGCGCTGCGAGATCTGCACCTGCATCACGTCGCCCGCGAAAATGTGCTCCTTGGCGCGCTTCACCGCCTCCAGGAAGCCCGCCTCGGTGAAAGTCCGCTCCACCTCGGCCGGGCGCGCCTCATCCGGCAGCTCGCTCAGCACCAGCTCGCGGGGCAGCGGCGCAGTCAGGCGCGATTTCAGCTTGCGCACGCGCTCCAGCGCCACGCGCCAGGCGTCAGGCTCGCGCGGATCGGCGTAGACCACCATGTAGAGCTTGCCGAGCACGTTGTCGACCACCGCGAGCTCGTCGGAGACGAGCAGGATCATGTCCGGCGTACCCAGCGGATCGGGCTTGGCCGCGCCGAGCGCGGTCGGCTCGATATGCCGCACGGTCTCGTAGCCGAAGTAGCCGACGAGGCCGCCGCCGAAGCGCAAGGCCGCGGGCAGCGGCGCCGCCTTGTGGCGCTCGAGCCACGCGCGCAGGTAGGCGTAGGGGTCGGCGTCGTCCAGCCGCTCGACGCACACGTCGGCGCCGCGGGAGTCGCGCACGATACGCCGCACCGTAGAGCCGCGCGCCGTGGCGGCTGCCACTATTCGCTCGCTGCATGCCAGGCCGATGAAGGAATAGCGGCCGAAGCGCTCGCCGCCCACGACCGACTCGAGAAGATACGAGTAGGGCCCGTTCGCGAGCTGCGCGTACAGAGCGAGCGGGGTATACAGATCGGCGCGCGCCTCGGCGAACACCGGGATGCGGGTGTGGCCCTGCGAGGCGAGCTTTTGAAATTCGAGCTCCGTCATGAAGCGCTCTCCAACTTTTGCACCAGAGGGGAACTGCCTTGCGGCCTTGGTGGAGCGCGGCCCCGAGCCGCGCGGGGACGCGATTGGGTTAGCGGCGCCAGCGGCGCCAGCTACGCCAGGAGAGATTCTCGAATTGTGCAGGGAAGGGATGCACGGCGGGCCGACTATACCACGGCGAGCCGCGCGCGCATCTCGCGGATCGTCGCGGCGTAGTCCTTGGCGCCGAAAATGGCCGAGCCCGCTACGAAAGTATCGGCGCCCGCGCGCGCGATTTCGGCGATGTTCTCGGTCTTCACCCCGCCGTCGACCTCCAGCCAGATGTCCCGGCCCGCGGCGGCGATGCGCCGGCGCGCCTCGGCGATCTTCGGCAGCACCGAGGGGATGAACTGCTGGCCGCCGAACCCGGGGTTCACCGACATGAGGAGCACGAGATCGAGCTTCTCGAGCGCATGGTCGAGCCAGACGAGCGGGGTCGCGGGATTGAACACCAGCCCCGCCTTGCAGCCGTGCTCGCGGATGAGCGAGAGCGTGCGGTCGACGTGGTCGGAGGCCTCGGGGTGGAAGCTGATGATGTTGGCGCCCGCCTTGGCAAAGTCCTGGACCAGGCGGTCGACCGGCCGAACCATCAGGTGGACATCGAGCGGGACGCTCACGTGGGGCCTGATTGCCGCGCACACCAGCGGTCCGACGGTGAGGTTCGGGACGTAGTGGTTGTCCATCACGTCGAAGTGAATCAGGTCCGCGCCCGCCTTCACCACGGCCCGCACTTCCTCGCCCAGGCGCGCGAAGTCCGCGGACAAGATGCTCGGAGCGATGCGAAACGTCATGGCCGCGCGGAGTTTACAATGCGGGCGTGGCCGACGAGAAGCAATACGCCATCGAGGTCGCCGCGGCGACGCAATACCTCGCCGAACAGTCGGACGAGGCCGCGAGCCGCTTCGTCTTCGCGTACACCATCACGCTGCGCAACACCGGCAGCGTCGCGGCGCAGCTCATCAGCCGGCACTGGATCATCACCGATGCGCAAGGCCTGGTGCAGGAGGTGCGCGGCCTCGGGGTGGTCGGCGCGCAGCCGCTGCTCGAGCCGGGCCAGAGCTTCGAATACACCAGCGGCACGGC
>Ga0137394_10003190_pt1 | contig 12289 bp, 17 predicted proteins | sample czobulk116metaG_FD_108278 | JGI IMG/M metagenome (GOLD analysis project Ga0137394, IMG submission 108278) | Vadose zone soil microbial communities from Angelo Coast Range Reserve, California, USA - czobulk1.16 metaG | ecosystem: Environmental > Terrestrial > Soil > Vadose zone | place: USA... | reverse complement strand
TACTCAAGATAGCCCTTGATCCAGTCCTCAAGCTCTCTAGCCAAGGATTTCCCCTAAGTTCTTAGTTTCCAGCAAGTCTTACAATGTCGATGTCCTTTATAGTGATAAGTATTTTCTTCTGAAAACTCATGCCCTCGATGACAGTGTGTTGGGCCAAATCCTCGCTTATACCTATCTTTTACTATTGCATCAAGCACATTCTCTCTATGAGATGCAGTGAATAGATGATCTGGATTAACACAACATCTTACATCACAACTATGACACACCATCTTTCCATATGGTATATCTCCTTTATAAGCCTGATAGAACACTCTATGAGCATATCTTCCGCCAGAAAGATTTCCATAGCCCCTTTGACTTATGCAACCTATCCAAATCCAACAGCCTGACCAAGGAAGTTTTATTACAAACTTCTGTTCTACATTATCTATGTAAGCCACTAAGATCTCCTAATAGTTTAGGCAATTCATCTGGAGACTTGAGTTCCATCATTCCATTAGGATTCAACTCTTTACTCCATGATCCCCAGTTCAAACCAACTTTAAAGTCCGTAGCAATCTTGAACTTTCGACCACTGTAAGCTATCTCAGGTGAAACATAGTCATCGACTCGATCCATTACTTCCTTGAAGTCCTCACTGAGGACAGTCTTCCAGGGGACTTGTAGAAGTATTGAGTCGTGAACTTGCGCAAGAATGTCGATGTTGAGAGTTTCGCAGATCCACTCATCTTCATATATTCTTATTAGACCTTGATTGAGGGCGTCAACCTGAGTGCTCGAAGGTAACATAGCGTAGGCAGACTTGAATAGATCACTGCCCCACTGATCCATGAATCGAACCTTGCGGCCAAAATAGTTTGTTAACGTGCGATCCTTTTGAAGCTGCCGTTGGATTCCAACGTAGTAAACTCCACGGATGCTTGGGTAAGCAAGATGATACATCTCAACGTTCTTTTTAGCCTCAGACTGTTCAATCTCATTGATTAAGGCAAAACGAGCGTAACCCTCATCGTAATTAAGTCCGTGGTTGGATTTCTTTCCCATCTGTCTTCCACTCATTGACCTTGGAAGTCTCAGTATGTGCTGCGGGGCCAGACCTGCTCTGGAGCGGATCTCAGCAATCAAGTCGGGGTCGGTGTTCATCCCTACGAGTTTTGATTCTTGTTCAATTATACCATGAGGGATGTTCAGCATCAAGCTTGCGGTGTGAACATGAGTATCAAGGCCTTCTTCTATGGCCTTAATCATGTTAGCGTCACCACTGAGGTAGGCCATGATTACCCATTCAGCTTGGCGCTTATCCACTTCCCAGAAGAGGTAACCTTCGTCAGGAACTAGGAACTTTTTGAACTCTTGCGGGAGATTCTGAGCGTTCCCCCCTGTTCCAAAGATAGTTTTAGATGAAGAGAGTCGCCCGAATTTAGTACCACGGGGATTATAGGATGATCGAAACCTTCCATCATCGTCGAATTCAAGTCCAAGATAAGTGCTGTGCAGTTTTTGCAGTCCCCGAATCTCCTGTACCAACTTAGCCTGACGGAGCCCTGATCGCTTAGCAGTTCCACGGCTAAGTCGTTGTAAAGCTGTGTCATCGACTGTTATCCTTCCTTCATTGTAGTAGGGTGGAATTCCAAGCTCGATGTAGAAGTAAGCCTGGCAGTCCTTGGAACTATTGACATTGAGTTCACGTCCGCAGAGCTTGTTGAGTTCTTCCTGCTTGGTCGCCGCGGCGGAGAGAATCTCAACTTTTGTTTCGTTGAGAGACTCGAAGTTAACCTTGATGCCACGAGTTTGGAGCCAGATCAGGACAGGGAACAGATCTACTGTCATCCTGTAAGCTGGTTCGAAGCCCTGTTTTAGATCATCCCAGAAGGCATTATGACACTCTAAAGTGCACACCGAGTCGGTAGCGTTGTAGTAGAGGAACTGTGGTGAGAGACTCACTTGCGTTTCTCCCATTCCCTTAATTCCGGAATAGCAAATTGTTCGCTATTGCAGCAGCGAAGGTCTTCGTCAGAGTAGGCCATGCCAATTCTTGAATAGAGCACAGAGTAATCTTTCCTACTCAGCAATCGCCCATCGCAAAGCATCCAGCCCTTATCTGTGAAGATGTGAGGGCCTTGAGGATAATTGACGTTGATGTCTCCAACTTTAGGAAGTTCACTCATGATATTTCTGACTTGACTTGCATGAGCATGTTTACTGTTGGCAGAGCAAGCTCCACTCCTGCCTCAATGAAGGTTACACTTGTTCGCTCAATGGACTCGTGAATCCAGTGGCCAGGCTCCTTAGTGCACATTGGCGCTACGACTCGTGTAATGCCAACTTGAACAATCAGGCTTGCACAGATGCTACAAGGAGCGAAAGGCCATGTATAGAGAGTGCATCCCTTGACACTGCGAGGTGCAAAGAGGATAGCATTCAACTCACCGTGAACGATCATAGAGTATTTTTTATTCTTCTCCTCGTAGCGATCAGCACTATCAGTCACATTCTGCGGAAGGCCATTGAAGCCAACGGAGACGATTCGCTGACTTGGATCAACGATCACGGCACCGACTTTCGTTGAAGGGTCCTTGCTCCAACGTGCAATGAAGGCGGCAAGTTCGAGGAAGCGAATGTCCCACTTTTGTTGCCTTGGAGTTGGAATCATTTCCGAAGCCTTTCTGGAAGTCGGGAGTCGGGAGTTCCGAGTGACTTTGACGCTGGCTGAGATGGGATAAGCTTTAGCTTTCCTGTCTCAATGGCTTTGAGCATTCGGTAGCCAAGCTCGGTGATTAGAATGTTACGATGAGGGTTGCGCTTCACGCTTCCTCTTTGATGTTCTGGAATTTGATTAAGTCCTTCCAGTACTCCTGGGAGCCACAGTAGATGCTGGCAATGAAACCTAACCCTTTAGGCAACTCGGGATAGAGTACGCTATGGGCCACCATAGTATCGTGGATTGGCCCTCGGACCATGATGCCGCAGCGTGTTGCTAAGAAATGAATGTCGAAGACTCCATTCTGTACTACTTTAACTGAGTGCTCATTGCCAAGCACTACCTGCAGCCCTCTCCAAATTAATAGTTCGTCTTGCTCAGTCCAGCTTCCAGCTAATGGAATGCTGACTCCAATGCTTGGAGATGAGGCAAGACTAATGCAAGCAAGTTCGTAGTTCAAGACTTCGATGTCAACGGAGACTATTTGTTGGTTCTTGTAGTAGTCAAGCCACTCAAGTACTTCTGTAACGCTTCCGAACTCATAGATGAGCTGCCGCTCAGGTCGTCGTAGATCACGGCTGTCTCTCTCAACTTTAGCTTTCTTGAGGTCTGCCGTGATAACGTGACGGTAAAGGTAAGGCTTGAATTCCGACGTCGCAAGGGCCCCCTTATCACCACCCTTCCGATCATAGAGTGAGGCAGCTGGATGTATAGTAGGGATGACCTTTCTTTGTGGCTCAAGCTCAATAGACGGAAAGACATAGCCACGAACCTTAGAAATGTCGGTTCGACCAGTAAGCGCTGCCATCGCTGTCTTACCGCACGCGACAATAACGTTGCAGCCGTGACCGTTGATTTCATCTCGAAGTTCCTTTACCCACTGGTAGCCATCAGCAGTGAAGGTTCGGCCATTGAAGAAGGGTTCAATGTTGTTGCCTGGGGGCTTGACCTTGATTACGTTTGTCAGATAGACATCAGAGCGAATCAAGCCAGCAGCGTGCAAGCACTGCTCAAGTACGTTACCTGCGGGGCCAACGAAGGGTTTCAATTGAGCGTCTTCGTATGCGCCAGGAGCTTCCCCAACGATTGCTATCTTGGCATCTTGCGACCCAAGGCCTGGAACGTAACGGCGAGGTTTGTCAAGAAGGAAAGTCATTCAGTCTCACTTCCTCCAATGTTCTTGGTGTCACTCTCTACTGCAAGCATGAAGTGGTTCTTGTAATCGCTGCTGACGTCCCATCCATATCCTTGCATACCGGCATTGTAAGCTGCCCTGAGTGTTGCTCCAGAACCAAGAAAGGGCACAAGTACAATTTGCCTCGGTACTGCAAGAGTTTCAAGGAGCTCCTGTATGAGCTGAACGGGCCTTTCGGTGGGGTGATATTTCTGACTTCCGGGAACAGTCGAGTAGTCGAAGACATTGAGGCGACCTCGCTTCATTAAGACAGGATTGCCTTTACGGCAAAGGTAGAATGGCTCGTAAGCACGACCAAGGTAAATCTCCGGTTGCATCGTTTGACCTTGGTGCTTAGTCCAAACAGCAGGAATTTCGTCCACGTGCCAGCCGCCGGCTCGGAGGGCCATTAGCACTTGGCTCTGCCAACTTGGACCGAACCAAAAGATTAGCCATGCATTACTGTGGGCGACGCGATAAAGTTCCTTGCTCAACTTAAGCAAGAAGTTAGGGTATTCCTCCTCGTCGATTTCGTTGTAGTCGTGAATGTTGGAGGCTACATTGTCCTTACTTCGCTTCATTTCCTTCAGATCAATTCCATAAGGAGGATCACACTCAATCACGTGGACACTGCCATTGGCTCTGAGTTCAGCAAGCCCCTTGAAGGTGTCGCCAATGCGGTAGTTCGAGTCTGCCATCTTGAGCATCAGGGCAAGACCTTTTTCCAGTCCTCCAGCAGCAGACTCCCGAATTTGGCGATTTCGTAGCTCTTCAACGATAGTCTTTTCTTCAATTTTCTTGACTACCTTCTCCGCTTCGTCAGCAGTTTTAAGCTCTGCAAGTTCAGGGACAGCCTCAAGGTAGCCAGCGAGCCTAATATCGCGAGCGACATTTTGGACGCTGCGGTCAAGGAAAGCTGCGGTCTTGCGACCGGACCAGTCAATGTTCTTTTCTTTAAGGAGTCGGTCGATTTCAGCTGTGAGTGCTGCCCTTTCGTGCCACTCAAAGTCTTTGCGAGCAATATTCTCAAGGAGTTCAATCTCACGTGCGTCGAGGGCATCGGCCTTTGGCCTCAGGAGGGCTGGGATTTCAGTGAGTCCAGCAGCCCTCGCGGCTGTGACACGGCGTTCGCCAGCAAGCAGCTCGAAGTCTGGCGTCAGGGTGACTGGTTGCAGAATTCCCTTCTCCTTGATAGATTCAGTCAGTGCGACGATGTCTCCAAGGTCATCGCGGAAACGCTTCTCCCAGTGAATACTGGCGAGTGGAACCATTGCAAGGTTCATGTTGGTCTCTTTATTAGTTCCGTTATTAGGAAGGCTGCGCCGGTGAACCAGCAGAGCACTACGAGCCAGCCGAGGTAGTTGGTTGACGTTGGCCGGGAGAGTATGATGAGTATTGCTGGAGAGAAGATTGCAAGAAGGGATAAGAGGGCAATGTTCATTTACTTTCCCTCTGAAGTTTTAGTAGCAACTCTATTGCCACTCTACCCTTAGTATTCCTATTCTGCTCTAATCTCGTAGCCCATCTACAATTAGACGGTTCATAATTTCCGAAAGGATTTATTCTATCCAAACTCATTTCTTCTGGCCTATATCCCATATCAGCGAGGAAGTTTTCAAAACTCTTCCAACGCTCACAAACTGTAATTCCTGATCCTCCATAGTCTGTATACTGCTTATACGCTGGATTAGTACAGCGAGTCCACATATTACGCCAACTTACATATGTTGGCTGCCTACTCATTCCATGAGTCTGAAAGGCAGGGCTGTTAATCTTTAGGCAACCACAGCTCTTTATCTTACCTAAGCTAAGTGCAGAAGCCGTAGCAAAGACTAACTTGCCACATTCACACTTACAAGCCCATCGTCGCTTTCCGTATGAATCTGGAGAAATCTCACAGATTGTTACTAAGCGTCCGAAACGACTAAACTCATTAATCTTTATTCTTGGCATCATTATTAGCTTTCTGCATACGCGCACAGCACTCGACGATGGCGCGATTGAGATCTTGCGCATAAGACTCCGGCTTGCCGCCGATAGGATGAACCCACCAGTCTCCGATGTTGGGCTGCCACGCGCAACAGAGTTTCAGCTTCTTCACCAGCGCCATCGCCTGCGCGTTGTCGTGGAGGGGGTCGTAGACCTCGCTGATTGCCATACGGCGGTAATGGTCGAAGTTTGGATTGTCATCCCTCGTGATACAAACGCTGAAGCCCATCGCCTCCGCGCACAGCTTGGTCATCTCAAGGTCGGTCACTGTTGACCTCCCTCAAGCTGCTTCATGAGCGCTTCGCGCTCCTCCTCGTTCATTCCTTCAAGCAACTTCTGAATATTTCCTGCCACCTTCGCACCAGCCTTCTTCTCTGCTTTCTCAATGTGCTTTTGAGAAGCGGGCCTAATGACTTCGCGATTGTGCCGCACGTTGCGCAGACGCTCAAGAAGCTCCTCATCAGTCATCTTTTCAAGAGGTCTTATTAATGAATCGAGTCTCATTTATCGCCTTCTTCGTGTACCAATTTGGTACAGTAGTTGTAGGAGAGCAACCACTAAGGTAGGTTGCTCAGTCTCCCTCGAGTTCGCCTATGGGGTCAGCCTAGGCTCTTAAGATGATAGTGACTTGTAGTCTATGCGTCCTCAACCTTTTGGATCGGTGGTTGCGTACTACTGTCACTGTAGGCTATTGCCTACCTTAGCGCTTCGGCGGCTGCGGTGCAACCCTTCCTTGTCCTTGCTGCGTTCCGGTGCTCAGCTGCGGAACAACTAAGCGATTGAAAGTTCTTCCTCCGGGCTTCTCCTTGCCATCAGCATCTGTTTCCTTGTCAAGCGTAACTTCTCCTGTTGTGTGCTGCCCAGCAAGGCTCATTGCAAGCTGAGTTGTGTCCAGCGAAGAGCCATTCAGCGGCTTGCCGAACATCGTGCAGAAGCGCTGTAGCAGAAGCAGCTTGAAGCTGAAAGCCTTCGCTTCATCTCCCTCAGCAGGAAGGCTGATGAAGTGCCTAATGTTAGGCGAATCATCGTGCCCGTCAATGCTGATTGAGACGTCGAATTGAGGCTTCCCCTTTTTTGAGTCGACTTCTTCACAACTGACGATCGTCAAGGGGTACTTCCCGATTGGAACGGGACGCATCTCCTTGATTGCATCAAGATCTACTGGAATTAAAGCCATTTTGGTTCTCCTGAAGTTGGGCCTTCTCGGCCGATGCTCCGCCCTTATGAGCGAAGATCTTGGAGGCGTGTCGCCTCGATTTCTTCCAGCGTGTTTATTTGAGCTGCGCAGGCAGCAATAAGAGATTCATTAAGATGATGTGGAACCTCTGCATGATGAAGCGTAGCCCATTGAAGTACGGCATTCTGCATCTTCCTTGCACCATTTACCTGGCTTATGGCAGATAGATGCCGAACGTTCTTTGTGAATTCTTCGTCAAGGAAGGATTCCATTTCTGAGTTCATGCTGCAATTCCAAGTTGTTTCATATTTCAAATCTCTTGTTCTGAGCCTGTTGTATCTTAGTGGCCCAACGACAGTTTGATGGTTCATAGTTACCATTATTGTCTATTCTATCAATAGAATGACTAGATGTTGGTTTCCTTCCCATGTCAATGAGAAAGTTACTATAGTTTGACCAACGCTCGCATATTGTAATACCTCTTCCTCCGTAATACTTATATGTTGGACTATTAGTGTTTAAACATCTATCTCTCATGTGCTCCCAAGTTGAATACTCTGAAGAATTGCAGTCTCCATGTTGCAAATTACCTTTACCACAACCACAACTCTTGATCCTACCTTGTCGTAGACCCGGTTGAGATACAACTGATATCGTACCACAGTCACATAGGCATTTCCAATAGCTATTAGTTGACTTACTAGCGCCACGAACTCCAGCATGCTCTAGCACTATTAAGCTATGAAATCTTTGCCCAACTAGATCAATACGTTTACCCACTTATGACCTTAGGTTGACGGGCCTCCCAAGCCAAAATACCCCCTAAGCCTTGACCTTCTACTGGTTTCGAGAAGTCAATAGTGACGTTCTCATAGGGCTCTAGACCCTTAATGGAACACCTGATTGTCCTCACTATCCCATCAGGAATAGTTTGAATTCGGTAAGCTGGCTTTCCTTTGTCATCAAGACTTACGTCGGATGCAAAGATATCAGAGAATAGCAGAGGAATCTTTTGCACTAGTCGACCCGTCATCATCGGTCGAGTCTGAATCTTCTTCGTTAAATCATCTTGTTTTGTCTCAAGATGCCCTGTAAAGTAGATTGACTTACCCATTGAAGTTACGTTGCGGCAGATATTAGTGAAAGCCATCATAACAGGACCGTAATCGTCTTGCTGAGGCCACTGTCCGTACCTACCATTAATTGTAAGAACACGATCCATGACTAAATCAAGTAGAGTAGTCGCTCCATCAAAACAGATCCAATCGAACTTGCTATAGAATCCGTTAACCAAGCGCTCGTTGAATTCTTGCTCGAACTTCCGATAAGAGTCACTACCTCCAACAGCTGATCGGTCTCCTTTTCCTTTGCTTAATGAGGTGGCGGCTGTACCTACTACATCGGGCATGTAGGCGTCGTACTCTATATCAGCGCCTCTAAGTGAGTGTAGTGCATTCTGATCAAAGACATGGACGTATCTTCGACCAGGAAGTGTTAGAATCTGAGTTGTCTTTCCACTTCCTGTGTCACCTAGAATCAGGATTTTATGGGTAGTTAGAGCACTAACATCTTTGGTATTAGGCACTAGAAGCATCCTCAAGACTAGACTGAGCCTGCTCTATGTTATCCATGGCTTCTTGAAGAGCATCAGCACAGCTGAAGTCCTGCAAGGACTCTGGCTTGTTCTCCATTGCTTCTTTTTCATCTTCCATAATGGCTTCAACTTCACCGTGAATTTTGCTAAGTGCACCACTCAGCACTTCAAGCTTGGTTCTGCGTTCCTGATTCACTTGATGCCTCCTGTTTAAGTAGTTTGTCTAACTTCAAAATTTCAAAGGGTTGCCACTTCTCTACCATATATCCTGCGGGGACTCCACTTTCTTGCTCTGGAGCCGCCGTCGTTCGGCAGATGTTGAGGAAAGTACAGGCTCCATACTTTCCGATGCAGCTCCCTTCGTTCTTTGGAAAGTATCCTCTCTTACTATCAGCTTCAATGCGCTCAATCCAATTCCGAGTATCACCAATCCATTCGGCTAATAAGGGAAACTGATGAGCAATAGGGATAAAACGAAAAGCGTTGTGAACGCTCTTATGGACCAAAGCAGCATCGACCCAAACTTGGCTAAGGCCTTCATAGTAGAGAGAACCTCCAAACTGGTAGCCTTTCACTTGACTGTCGCTGAACCAAGACTCAACGTAAGTGGAGCGGAAGCCTCCCTCCTTCTTGTATTCGCTTGTGGTCTTGTGCTCCACGACTACTAGTTCACCTTTAATTCTTGCTACTTTGTCAAGTCTTCCAGCATACCAGACATCTTCAGTGTCAGGTACTGGAACAGCGAAGGGCTGCTCAACGGCAAGAAGTTCAGCTTCTTGAAGAACTTCCCAGCGGTGTGCAATGTAAGCCTCGAACATCTCATGTGCGACAGCAGGAACACGAGCACCGAAACGGTCAAGGTCTTCGATGCCAAGCTCTTCAGGAAGGCCTTCCTTGACCCATGTTTCCTGGAAGGCTGCCAAGGCAGCATTTGCGAGTTGGCTGCGGGGAAGTTTCTTGGCCAAGGACCAGATCATGTCCTGGCCATTGTGCCAGCCAAGACCGAAGACAAGTGGAAGAGAGGTTCCTTCGCTGCGCCAGTGAAGCTGGTAGCGGAGCTGATACTTGCGGGGGCACTCGCGATAGGCGCTTAGCATGCTATTGTCATAAAATCTGCTGGATGCCTGCAGCACTTGCGTCATTTTGCGACTCCTGTCGCGGTTAGCAATTGGGGAGCCCCGCGGAAGGGGAGGTGTCAGTAGTCGAAGGCGTCTAAGAGCTACTGAACTTTGAGTCCCGCAGGGCTCCTCAATTGCCAACTACGTGTCCCAAATTGGGACAGCAGTGGCAATTGAAATTCTTACTACTTCATCGCTTGCAGCGTCTTCAGAAGATTCGCACGCTCTTCCGGAGACAGCTTCTTCACTGAATCCGTTGCCTTCTCGAACGCAGACATCTTCACCATGCTTCGAACGTCAGGCTTCCAAGCGGAAGTTTCCTTCTGCATGGTTGCCTGATCGCTGCCCTTTTCGAGGTGCCGGCGGACAAAGGCTTGCAGTGAGATGATCACTGCACTCTTGGCCGCATTGAAGACAACGTCCTCGCCGAAGTTCTTCACGAGGTCTGCGGTGCTCTTGACATCGAGCAGAGGGTAATCAACAGTGGTTTGCTTGTCCTTGACGGTTTTACCGTCAGTGCCTTTTTTGGTGGTACTTGCTTGAACCTTCATGACTTTACTCCTTTACTGTTTGACGCCTTGCGGCGTTTGGCCGAAATGACCAGTTGCCATTGTGCAGCGAGAAGCTTGGAATGTCAAACACTGAAGACACATTTTATCATGAGGTAAGCGACTTGTCCAGTGGACTATTCATGTCCAAGTTCATCGCTGGCCGCGTCGAAGTTAGGTAAGAGGAAGTCTCCCTTTGGAAGTCTCTTGGAAAAGAATGCTCGGTCAGTTTTGAGGTTCCTGCGACGAGCTTCCGTGCTCATAGTGAAGCCGTAAAGGGCGAGTGCACCGTTAAAGCCTTCCCATTGCTTGTAGCAGGGAGCTTCAAATAGTGCAATAGTCCCTTCAAGCATCATGAGCAGCTGCTTCGCGTGGAAGCATTGGAGCTTAAGCGCTCGGTCGTTGAGAACCCTAGCGCTTGCTGGAAATTCTTCTAATGGCAGCAGTATTTGCACGTTTAACTTTCTCTTCAAGTTGAATCTTGCGAATCTCCTCGAAGCGTCTTGCAAGGTATCCAGGTTCGCGAGACTGTTGGGCAGTTCGATAGCCACTTCGCCAAGGATCAGTGAAGCGAATTGTCTTCATTGCCCTATGGATTCGGGCTTAACAGCACTGAGGCCGATCTTGGCAAGCTTGCACAAGTCGAGAATCTGCCTTCTCACTGGATCGTGCTCGTCCTTAGCAAGTTGATTGCAGAAGCTCAAAAGGCGACGGAGGAGATCATCTATGTTTGTCTCAGTGTACTTTGCAAGGTCATTCACGGTGATAGCTCCTTAAGCATCCTGCTTGAAGTTAACTCAATCTTCCGAATCATCCCGACGCGATCACTTGGAAACAGGCAACGAAGAAGTCTAATTGCATGAGGCACGTTTCCTTCATGCAATGCAACAAGTGCAAGGAACCAAGCTTCTCCAGCTTCATGACAGTCGCAGAAGCGATGCCTCCTGCGGAGACAGTAGTTGCAGTAGCCAACCTTGCGTTTTAGGTCAGACCACGGTCTCATGCGCACGCTGCCGCTAACAGGATATGACCTTTGCATTCGGTAAGCGGCAATTCGCACAGCCAGCAATAGCCGAGTTCTTTGGCTCGTTGTTCAATCTCCCCATTTAACTGAAGCACGACGCTCCATTTTTTGGAGCGTGCCCGTTGTGATTCCTCGACGACCTTGTTGGCTGCGCGCACTTCATCTTCCGCGCGCCTGAGAAAGATTCGTAGCTTGGTGATTTTCTGATCCGACGGCAGGCTCACGGCATCCTCAACAGCGAATAGGTGACGTCATCGACGTAATGCACCGCCGGCACGGGCGTGAGATTCGAGCCATAGCCAGTGTGCTCCAGGTAGAGCCAGCCCGCCGTCCCGCCGTCGCCCGGGCCGGGATAGCGCGTCTTGACGTTGGTCAGATCGAACATCAGGACGCGGTCCATGTAGAGCTGCACCGCCCCGGTGAAGTCGGCGGCTGGCTTGACGTACAGCTCGAACCTCGTCCACTTGCCGATGGGCACCGGAGTATTCACGAGCGGGAGATAGGGTCGCTTGCCGGCCTCGCCTGCGTGCGGGCCTTCGGCGGGCGCCTTGTCGTTCGGGCTCCAAGTCATTATCAGCGTGCCGGTTACGGGATCGAGATAGAAGCCGTAGAGCGGGTTGTAGCCGCCAGGAGTTCCGTCATACCCGCAGATCTCGATGAACATGAACTGATCGAACGGGCCGAAGCTGATCTTCGCGGGGTAGTAGTCCCACCACGTCGCCCAGAAGGGCGTCCCGGCCTTGCCGAGCGCGGTCAGCTCGGGCGTGCGGTGGATGCGCGTGCCGCCAGAGCCGTAGACGGCCTGCTTCATCACATAAGAGCCGCTGTGTGCGGTGATACCCTCTTGGGAGGCGAGAATTGCCGTGCTGACCGCGTTGCCGTTGTTCTCCTGCCCATTCCACTCGCCCAGGCTCCCATCCTCCATCCCAGCGCTCCATAGGACTTGCGGGTCGTAGGGCGG
>Ga0137394_10003188_pt1 | contig 12291 bp, 15 predicted proteins | sample czobulk116metaG_FD_108278 | JGI IMG/M metagenome (GOLD analysis project Ga0137394, IMG submission 108278) | Vadose zone soil microbial communities from Angelo Coast Range Reserve, California, USA - czobulk1.16 metaG | ecosystem: Environmental > Terrestrial > Soil > Vadose zone | place: USA... | reverse complement strand
CGAGGTGCTCCGCGACGAGATCCGCAGCGCCCTCGTCGGCCTGCGCGAGAACGGACGTCCCGTCTTCGCCATGGTCGCCCGCCGGGAAGACGTCTACCGCGGCCCCCAGACGGAGCTCGCACCGGATCTCCTCCTCTACGCCGCGCCCACGCACGGTCTCATGTTCAGCGGGCTTCGCCCCGAGCTCCGCGCGCGCGCCGTGTTCGCACCCTTCGTCGAGTACGGCTTCACCGGCGCCCACGAGCCCGCCGGCATCTACGTCGCCGCGGGGCCGGGCATCGCGGCGCTCGGACGGCAGCCGGAGGCGCCGATCGAGGCGCTCGCCCCGACCATCCTCTGGCTCCTCGGCGTCCCCGTCCCCGACGGCGTGGACGCGCCGCCGCTGCTCGATCTCATGACTGCCGAGGCGCGCGCGGCGGCGCCGGTGCAGTACGTGCCGGACAGCGATCCCGCGCCGGTCGACGAGACCGGCTGGCGCTCCGAGGAGGACCGGGCGGAGGTGGAGGCGCGTCTCCGGGCGCTCGGCTACGTCGAGTGAGGGAGCGGCGAGTGCGGATCGCCGTCTACTGTCCACACTACGAGGACGCGGGTGGAGTCCAGGAGGTCGTCCGCCGCCTGAACGCCGGGATGGCGGGACGCGGGTACGACGTGCACGTGGTTGCCCGTCTGCCGGGCGGCATGGGCCTCGCCCTGCCCTCTCGCGACCCGTCGAGCGGCGCGCCCGTATCCCGCGTGCGCTTCGTGCGCGCGCCGCACCGGGGCGCGGGCGCCCGGGCATGGCGTCATTTCCTTCACCGCCTTCCGGGGAGCGCCGTCCGTCTCGTGCGAGAGGTGTGGCGCACGCGACCGGAGCTGATCGCCACCCACTGCTCGAAGTTCCACGCTCCCTACGTGCTCGCGATGCGCGCCCTCCGCGTCCCGATCGTCGTCCACCTGCACAACGGTCCGCAGACGGCCGATGGCCCCGAAAGCGTCCCCCTCTCCCGCCTGCTGCTCCGCTGCGCGCGCCGCGTGATCGCCGTGTCGCCCGGCGTCGCCGACTACGCGAGGAGCGTCCTCCCGGCCCGCGCTGAACGCGTGGTGACGGTCCCGAACGGCACCGACGTGGACGAGTTCGCCGGGGTGGCGCCGGCCGAGCGCCCGCGACCCTACGTCCTCGGTGCCGGGGCCCTCGCCGCGCGGAAGGGTTTCGACGTCCTGATCGACGCCTACGCCGCCGCCGGGATTGGCCTCGATCTCGTCCTGGCCGGAGACGGGCCCGAGCGCGCGGCGCTCGAGTCCCGGGCGGCCGAGCGCGGCATCGCGTCCAGGATCCACTTCCTCGGACACGTCGACCGCGCCACGGTCGCGAGCCTTCTCCGCGGGGCGGCGATCGTCGCCATGCCGTCGCGCTTCGAGGGCCATCCGCTCTTCTCCCTCGAGGCGATGCTCGCCGGGGCGCCGGTCGTCGCGAGCTCGATCCCGGGCATGCCCGCCGAGCTCCGGCACGGCGAGACGGGGCTTCTCTTCCCGCCCGATGACGTGGCCGCGCTGGCGCGGGCACTGCACGAGCTCGCCGAGGCGCCCGAGCGCGCCCGGAGGCTCGGGCGCGCCGCGCGCGCCGCCGCACTCTGCTTTCCGACCTGGGACGAGGTGACGGCCCGCGTGCTCGCCGAGTACCATGCGGCCGCTGGCTGACTTCTCAGACGCGCTCCTCCGGATCGAAGAGCTTCTTGTACTCCTGGAGCGCGAAGCGGTCGGTCATGCCGGCGATGTAGTCGGCGATGACCCGCGGGATCGACTCGCCGTCCTCCGCCACCCGCTGCGTGACGTGCGGCGGGAGCTGCTTCGGCTCCTGCATGTAGACCTCGAAGAGGGCGCTCATGATGCGGTCCGCCTTCTGGGTCATCCGCGTCACCCGGTAGTGGGTGTAGAGCCGGTCGTAGAGAAAACCCTTCAGCTGCCGGTTGCGCTCCGTCATGGCGGTCGAGAACTCCACCAGCCGGGGCTTCACCGCGCGCACGTCGGCCAGTCCCTCGATCCGGAGCTCGCGTATGCGGCCGAGCAGCGTATCGCACAGGTCCGTCACCAGCCGATCGATCACCAGCCGCACGCCCTGGTAGTGCCGGACGTGGGGCGGGGCGCCTGCCCCGCTCTTCCGGACCTCGTCCATCGCCTCGGCCCACAGCGATACGGCGGCGAGATCATCGGGGTCGAGCATGCCCGACTTGAGTCCGTCGTCGATATCGTGTGCGTTGTAGGCGATCTCGTCCGCGAAGTCGACGATCTGCGCCTCCAGACACGGTGCGAGCTCGGGGTCGAACTCGCGCACCTGAGGCCGGTCGTAGCGCGTCGAGTGCTTCACGATGCCCTCGCGCACTTCCCACGAGAGGTTGAGACCGCGGAAGGTCGGATACCGCTCCTCGAGCACGTCGACGATCCGCAGACTCTGCGAGTTGTGGTCGAAGCCGCCGTGCGGAGCCATGAGGCGGTCGAGCGTTCGCTCGCCGGCGTGCCCGAACGGCGTGTGTCCGAGGTCGTGCGCCAGCGCCACCGCCTCGGCCAGGTCCTCGTTGAGCCCGAGGATGCGCGCGAGCGTACGGGTGACCTGCGCCGCCTCCATCGTATGCGTGAGACGCGTCCGGTAGTAGTCGCCCTCGTGATTTACGAAAACCTGCGTCTTGTACTCGAGGCGGCGAAACGCGCTCGAGTGGATGATGCGGTCGCGATCGCGCTGGAACGCCATCCGAAGCGCGTGCTCGGGCTCGGCATGCCGCCGTCCCCGCGAGTCGCGGCTCCGCATCGCGTAGGGAGCGAGCGCCGCGGCTTCGCGCGCCTCGAACTCGGCCCGGCTCGGCATGAACGTCCTATCTCCACCCGCGGCTGCCGGCGGTCAAGGATCGCCGACGGTTGCCCGGCGGTCATTGCGCAGTGATACTCGCCCCGCCGCCATGTGGCGCCCGCGGTTCACCCTCTCGGCCTTCTGCTTCACGTGCCTGGCGCTCAGTTACATGGACCGCTGGAACCTCTCCGTCGCGGCGCCCCTCATGATGCGGGAATTCGGGTGGACGGAGACGACCATGGGCCTTCTCCAGTCCGTCTTCTTCTACGGCTTCACGCTCTCCCATCTGCCCGGCGGCTGGCTGGCGGACCGCTTCGGAGGCCGGCGCGTGCTCGGGGCCGGAACCCTCGGCTGGTCGGTCGCGACCATGGCGACCCCGCTCGCGGGGAGCTTCGGTGGGCTCGCCGCCATGCGGGTCGCGCTCGGGCTCGGCGAGGGCATGAACATGCCGTCGATCTCCAGCCTCGTCGCACGGTGGTTCCCGCTCGAGGAGCGGACGCGGGCGACGGTGGTCAACCTGACGGGGATCCACGCCGGGACGCTCATCGCCATGCCCCTCTCGGCATGGATCGCCGCCACCCACGGCTGGCGGGCGGTCTTCTACCTGTATGGTGCGATCGGGCTCGTGTGGGTCGCCCTCTGGTCCGCGTGGGCGCTGGACCCGCCGGAGCGCCGCGAGACCGCGCGCGTCACGGACGTCCCGTGGGGCGTCTTCCTGCGCGAGCCGGCCGTCCTGGCGCTCCTCGTGACGACCTTCATCACCAACTGGACGGCCTGGTTCATGTACTCCTGGCTGCCGACCTACTTCGTGCAGGCACACGGGTTCTCGCTGAAAGGCAGCGGCGTCGTATCGGCCGTGCCGAACCTCGCCATGATCTGCGCCGGGCTCGTGTCCGGCTGGCTGGCGGACCGGCTGATCGCGCGCGGCCTCCCGGTCTCGCGGGTTCGGAAGCTCATGCTCGGCGCGGGGTTCGTCGGCGCGACCGCGTTCTTGCTCGTAATCCCCCGCGTCGCCACGCCCTATGGCGCCGTCGCTTGCCTGTCGGCGGCGCTCAGCTGCTTTGCGCTCGGCGCGACGACAGTCTTGGTGAACAGCCTCGACCTGGCACCGCGGCACGCGGGAGTGCTGGTCGGGCTCCAGGGGACGGCGGGAAACGTCGCGGGGATGGTCTCGCCGGTCCTCGGCGGCGCGATCGTCGAGCGTACGGGGAGCTGGAACCTGAACTTCTACCTGATCGCCGGGCTTCTGGTGCTCGGCATCGTCGTCTGGACGCGCTGGTCCAGCGGGGAGCCGATCAGTCTGGCTGCTGCTCCACCGTCAGCTGGACCGTGGCCCGCACCGAGCGCCCGACCTGCACCGTGATCGGATAGCTGCCGAGCTGCTTGATCGGCTCCTCGAGCGCGATCCGCCGCCGCTCCACCTGGAAGCCCTTTTCCGCGAGCAGCCGCTCGACGTCCATGTTGGTCACCGAGCCGAACAGTCGGCCCTCCTCCCCCGCCCGCGCCTGGATGGTGATGCGGAGCCCGTCGAGGCGCTTTCCCGCCGCCTCAGCGCTCTTGTGCTCGCGGTCGGCCTTGGCGGAGATCACGCGCTTCTGGTGCTCGAGGACCCGGAGATTCTTCGGATTCGCCTCCACCGCGAGGCCTCGCGGCAGGAGGAAGTTCCGCGCGAATCCGGGCTTCACGCGCACCACGTCCCCGATCTTTCCGAGGTTCGCCACGTCGTCGCGCAGGATCACTTGTACTGCCATCGCGTCTCCTCAGGGGTACGCTGCCGTGTACGGCAGGAGCGCCACGGTACGAGCCCGCTTGATCGCCAGGGTCAGCTGCCGCTGATGGCGGGCACAGTTTCCCGTGATGCGGCTCGGAATGATCTTGCCCCGCTCGCTCAGGAAGTTCCCGAGCGTCCGGGAGTCCTTGTAGTCGATCAGCATCGTCTTGTCGGCGCAGAACCGGCACACCTTGCGGCGGCCGATGCCGCGGCGCCGGAATCCGCGTCCCTCACCTTTGCCGCGGCGGTCTCCGCGGTCGCGGTCCTTGCTGTTCATCACGATACCTCGTCGCCCATGCCTTCGAACTCGCCCGCGTCGAAGTCCGCCTCGTCGCGCTCCGGCCGCCTGGCCGCCGGGCGCGGCGGCGCGGGCGGCGCGTTCTCCGCCTGCCGCACCGACACGAACCGCAGGACGCGATCCATCAGCTTCAGGTTCCGCTCGATCTCGAGCAGCGCCTTCGGGGTGCCGCGGTATTCGAAGAGGACGTAGAAGGCCCGCCGCTGCTTCGCGATCAGGTACGCGAGCTCACGGACTCCCCAATCCTGGACCTGAGTGACCGTGCCACCCTGATCCTCGATCAGCTTCTTGACGCGCTCGGCGAGCTCCTTCGAGCCCGGCTCTCCGAGGTCGGGATGGATCAGGACGAGCGTTTCATAGCGGCGGTCCGCCATGCGGTGTCTCCTTCTGGTTGATGCGGTTCATGGCCCGAGCGGGGCCGTCGGTGAGGAGCAGCTCGACCGCGCCCGCGGCCCGCTCCTCGGCGTTCGCGAGCGCGGCCGTCTCCTCCGGCCGCGGAGCGCTCAGTACCCAATCGGACGGCACGGGCCCCACCGGGGGACGACCGACGCCGACCCTGATCCGGAGGAAGCCGGGATCGCCGAGCGCGGCCATGACGGAATCGACGCCGCGGTTACCGCCGGCGCCACCGCCGCTGCGCATGCGGAGCCGGCCGATCTCGAGATCGACGTCGTCGTGGACGACGACGACGTGCGCGGGATCGAAGCGATAGAAGCGCTGGAGGCTCGCGACCGAATCGCCGGAGTCGTTCATGAAGGTCTGCGGCTTCACGAGGAGCACGCGCTCGCCGCCCGGCCGGGCGTCCCCGACGAGCGCCCGGTGCGCCTCACGCGACACCGCGACGCCCCAGCGCTCCGCGAGCCGGTCGACGACGCGGAAGCCGACGTTGTGCCGCGTGGACCGGTAGCGCCTGCCGGGATTGCCGAGGCCGACGACCACCCACACCGGTTACCCTTCTCCCCCACCCTTCCTGCCTTTCGTCTCGGGAGCGGCCTTGCCCTTGGTCTCCGGCGCGGCTCCCTCGGGGGCCGCGGTCCCGGCGGCCACACCCTCCGCCGGGGCGCCCTCGACGGGTGCCGCCTCGGCTGCCTCGGCCGCCGGCTTCGCCTCTTCGACGGTCGGCGGGAGGACGGTCACGATCGTCAGCATCGGATCCCCCATCGGCGTCACGCCCTCGGGGAGCTTCAGGCTGGAGAGATGCACGGCCTCGTGGATGCCGAGCGGGGAGACGTCGACCTCGATGAACTCCGGGATCTCCGTCGGCAGGCACTCGACTGCGATCTCGCGCACGATCGGCTGCAGGATGCCACCGTCGACCACTCCTGCGGCCTTGCCGACGAAGCGGAGCGGCACGGAGACCGTCAGCCGCTCGGTGAGGGAGACCTCCAGGAAGTCCACGTGCAGGACGGCGTCGCTGACCGGATGCCGTTGCACCTCGCGGAGCAGGACGGCCTTGTCGTGTAGCTCGGCGTCCTTCCCCCCGTCGTTGAGGAGCCGGATCAGGTGGGAGCCTTCGAGGTGGCTCAGCTTCCGCGCGAACTCCTCGGTCTGCACGCCGACGTGGATCGTCGTCCGCCCGGGCCCGTAGAAGACCGCCGGGATCGTCCCGGCACGCCGGAGCTTGCGCGCGGCGCCCTTGCCGCGACTGTCGCGGCGCTCGACCTTGATCTCGACCATCTCCATGGGGAACCGTCCTTCAGATGAAGAGCGAGCTGATCGACGCCTCGTCGTGCGTGCGACGGATCGCCTCGCCGATCAGCGTAGCGACCGAGAGGACACGCAGCTTCGTCAGCTGCGTAGCCTCGGGACGCAGGGGAATCGTGTCCGTGACGATCAGCTCATCGATGCTGGACCTGGCGAGGCGGGAGATCGCGGGGCCGGACAGCACCGGATGCGTGGCGCAGGCCAGCACGAGCGGCGCTCCGGCGCCGCGCACGGCTTCGGCCGCGGCACAGAGTGTGCCCGCGGTGTCGATCATGTCGTCGACGATCACCGCCACCCGGCCGTCCACCTCGCCGATGATCTGCATCTCGGCGACCTCGTTCGGGCGCGTGCGCCGCTTGTCGATGATCGCGAGGTTCGCATCGAGCCGCTTCGCGAACGCCCTCGCCCGCTCGACGCCGCCCGCGTCCGGCGAGATCACCGTCACCTCACGCCGCCCGATCCGGTCGCGGAGGTATTCGAGCAGCACCGGTGTTGCGTAGACGTTGTCCACCGGAACATCGAAGAAGCCTTGGATTTGCCCCGCGTGAAGGTCGACGGTGAGGACCCGGGATGCCCCGGCGGTGGTGATCAGGTCGGCGACCAGCTTGGCGCTGATGGGGACCCGGGGCGCCACCTTCCGGTCCTGCCTCGCGTAGCCGTAGTACGGGATCACGGCGGTGATCCGGTGGGCCGACGCCCGCTTGAAGGCGTCGAGCATGAGCAGGAGCTCCATCAGGTGGTCGTTGGTCGGGGTGCAGGTGGACTGGATCACGAAGACGTCGCCGCCGCGGACGTTCTCGGTGATCTCGACCTGCACCTCGCCGTCGCTGAACCGCCCGACCTCCGCCCGGCCGAGGGGCACCCCCGCGTACGCGCAGATCGCCGCCGCCAGAGGGGGGTTCGAGTTCCCCGCGAATATCTTGATCTCGTCCTTCACCGACCGTGCCGTGCGTTTCCCGCGAGCTGGGCGGGAAGGAGTCGAACCTTCGCTGCCGGATCCAAAGTCCGGTGCCTTACCAGCTTGGCGACCGCCCACCACCCGACAGAGCCGCCTCCGCGAAACCCGGGATGCTAGGTTTTGCCCCCGTTGATGTCAACCTCCGTTCGATCCATTGCCCCGGTCGGAACCCTGTGGCAGAAGGCCGGCGTGCTGGCCTTCGAACGCGTGGCGCACGAGGCTGCCGCGCGCGCCGGGACGCTCCTCCGTGCGCGGTACGGCGAGCGGCAAGAGATATTCTTCAAGTCCGAGATCGACCTCGTGACGGCCACCGACCGGGACGCGGAGCGGCTCATCGTCGACGCGATCGCGACCGCCTTTCCCGACCACGGGATCGTTGCCGAGGAGTCGGCCGCGCGTCCGGGCCGCGACCTGCACCGGTGGTACATCGACCCGCTGGACGGCACCACGAACTTCGCCCACGGCTACCCCCACTTCGCGGTGTCGATCGGGCTCGCCCATGGCGACGACCTCCTGCTCGGGCTGGTGCACGACCCGATGCGAGGCGAGACGTTCGCGGCCGTCCGGGGCGAGGGCGCGCGGCTGAACGGCGCGCCGATCGCGGTTTCCGAGACGCAACGGCTGGAGCACGCCCTGCTCGGCACGGGCTTCCCGTACGACCGCCGGCAGCACACCGCCTTCTACCTCGCCTTCCTCGCCGAGGGCATGCGCCGCGCCCAGGGGGTCCGGCGATCGGGCTCGGCGGCGCTTGATCTGTGCTACGTCGCCTGCGGCCGGCTCGACGCGTTCTGGGAATGGAAGCTCCGCCCCTGGGACACCGCGGCCGGTCGCCTGATCGTCGAGGAGGCGGGCGGCAGGGTGAGCGACTTCGCGGGACGGCCCCACCAGCTGACGGGCGAGGAAACGGCGGCCTCCAACACTCACCTCCACGCGGAGTTGATCGTCATGCTGCAAGACGTCCGGCGAGGTCTCGATGCGCGGCCGGACTCGGAGGCTCCCCCGCCGCGTCCATGACGTCGGCGTCTTCCCCGGTGGACGCCCGCAGAGTCATGTGGTACCCGGGCGGGCCGCGCCCCCGTGGTGAAATGGATATCACACAGGCCTCCGGAGCCTGGGGTAGAGGTTCGATTCCTCTCGGGGGCACTCGGATGCGGCACCGGTCAGGCGCGCAAGTGCTTGCCTAGCCAGCACTGTTTGTCTAGATTCAACAGGCTGCATCCGACTCTCCCTGGCCGGGGGGCGTCTGGGCGGAGGAGGGGTGATGGATCTTCCCAAGTGCCAGAAATGCAACAACGGAACCCTGATCCCGCTCTCGGACTACGGGCAGGAAGGGGCCTCGGTCATCTTCAAGGCATGGGCGTGCACGAATCCGGAGTGCGGCTTCTCCCTGCGCGTCGACAAGGGCGAAGTCACCTACGGGAAGAAGATCGACCACAAGCACTGAGCGACCGCCGAGCGACCGCTCGCGCGTCACTCGCGCGGTAGCGGCGCTTCCTTCAGCAGGCGCTGGAGCGACTTGAACTCCGCGCCCTCGGCGGTTCGAACCAGCTCGAGGAGCGCCTGCTCGCTCGAGGTGGCAAGCATCCCGGCGGCGCGCATCTTCTCCCACGCCGGCTCGACGTCGGACAGGCGCCGCGACGACGTGGCATCGCGCGCGACGTGCACCTGGTAGCCGAGCGCGAGGAGGTCGTGCACGGTCTGGTTGACGCACGCGTGCGTCTCGATTCCTGCAACGAGTACCTGGCGGCGTCCGGTGCTTGCGAGCCGCTCGGTGAATTCCGCAGCGCCGCAGCAGCTCATGGTCATCTTCTCGATGACGGCGAGGCCAGGAGGAAAACGGGCGGCCAGCTCTTCCGCGGTGTGCCCGAGGCCGCGCGGATACTGCTCGGTAACGAGGAGCGGAACGCCGAGCACGGCCCCGCCCTGCATGAGCAGCGTGCTCGCTCCGACCACGCGATCCCAGGCGTGCAGCGCGCGCCGGTAGCCCTCCTGCACGTCGATCAGGACGAGCACGGACCGTTCGCGGTCGAGTAGCGCGGGATGCCGCATCGCCGCTTCCTTAGCGAACGCCGGGTGCGGCGGCAACGGACGCTTGCCGCCAAAGGGGCGAGAACCCTTGTGCTGGCGTAGGATCCGGGCGGCTGGTCACGAATCCGGTCACACGGACCCGTTCCCGTGGTCTCCACCGGATCGAGGGAGTCGAGCTCCCCGGCCCGGTTCGGGGGGAGCCACCGGGCGTAGGTATCGCAGGTCTCGGCGATGGAGCGCTGCACGGGCTCCGATAACTTCCTCTGTAGCGCCGAGTGGCGCGGGACGCTCCGCCGGTAGGGTCATCGCTGTATGCGGTACACGCTCGCACTCCTCTGCCTCTTCACCGCCTGCGCCCTCGGCGCTCCGAGTCCCGTCGAGCGCGAGATCGCCAGCCGGCCGCTCACCTGCACGAAGGGTGACGACTGCGAGCTCCGCTGGGGTCGTGCCCTCGCCTGGGTGACGTACAACTCCCACTGGAAGCTGCGGACGGCCACCGAGGCCGTCATCACGACGGAGGGGCCCCTCGACGACATCTGGCTCGCCTACACCGTCTTGAAAACGCCGCTCTGGAACGGCGAGTACGAGATCACGTTCCAGGCCGGGGTGCGGGACGCTCTTCGCAGGCTGCTTCCCTGATCCAGTGAAGGCGCGGGCGACGTTCGGGCCGTACGTGATGCAGTATCCGGGGATACCGGGGCAGTAGGTGCAGAAGGGGTAGTGGTCCTCGCGCTCCGGAACGAACCCGGTCGCGGGTTAGTGCTGCGGCAAGCGTCCTGCGCGGCCGCGACAGCCGCCATGCGAGTCGGCACGCTTCGCGCCGCATCGCGTCTTGTCCGCCGATAGGGGTTGGTCCTAGAGGAATCGTGTTCCCGACACGTTAGGGAGGTGCCTTGGCCGAAGCCCTGGACGGGTGGCTCCCGTTGGTGATGCAGTCACTGGCGCGGCCGCTCTATTCATGTCGGCCGAGTACGCGGTGAAGGCGGTGATCGTTGAGCACTACGGTTTCCTATCCCCGTCCTTCAAACCCCCCCACAGGTCGGGCGCTGCGCATCCTGCCGCCACCTTCGCGAGCTTCTCCCCCAGCGCCGTCACGACGAATCCATGACGGACGTGTCGATCGCGCTAGAGCGTCAGGGCGACGGCAACCCAGGCGGGTATGCGCGCGCGACGAGATCGAGGAGCGCGTCGGGGTCGACGCTGCCCTTCCGGAGCACGCCCACGGCGTCCCCCGGGTCGTCGGGCGGATAGGCCGAGTAGATGATGACCGGGATGCCCGCCCAGCGCCGGTCGGACTTCAGCGCACGCTGGAACGTCGAGCCGTCCATGTTCGGCATGCGGAGATCGAGCACGATGACCGAGGCCGTGCACCGCAACCGAGGTAATCCAGCGCGTCGCGCCGCGTCGACCGTCTCGTATCCGCGCAGGTGGAGGATCCGGGCGAGGACGTCGCGCGTCTCGGCGTTGTCCTCGACAAGGAGCACCGGCCCTTCCGCTCGGTGAGCCACTGGCAGCCCTCAGTACACCAGCAAGACGCCGCCACGACGATCCCGCAGAACCACGCCGTAGAACCCCTAGGGAAACAGATGCTCCCCCGACAATCTCCGCCACAGCCCACTTCTCGGCCGGCCGTCGGATCATCCGCACTGGCGGCTGCGGAGGTACTCGCGGAGCGGCTCGGTACTGCTGAAAGGAGTCGTGCGGGATCGCTACTCGTTCAGTGTATGCCGCCCGGCTCCACGTGGGCCGGCGGCTGAGATGAGCTCGTTCAGCAGATTCGGATCGCAGGGTTTCAACAGATGCGCGTCGAACCCGCTGACGCGCAGGTCGGTGGTGATGTCCTCACCGCCACGTCCCGTGAGGGCTATCAGGTAGAGACGTCCCCCTCCGGGCGTAGCGCGTAGCCGCCGGGCGACCTCCAAGCCGTCCATACCGCCGGGCATGCTGATGTCGACAAGGAGGAGGTCGGGTTGGCCGGACAGCACGAGCCGAAGTCCCGCCTCGCCGTCTGCCGCCTCCTCGACGGCGTGGCCCCACGTCTCAAGGAGCGCGCGGAGGGCAGCGCGGTTGTCCGCATCGTCCTCAACCACGAGGATTCTGCGCCCGGGCATGGTGGACGCTACCTCCCCGCCGCTGTCCCGGTCAATGAAATTGGGTCGGTCCTCTCAGTTCTGGCCGGTGTCCGCCGCATCGCCTCGTCGGGGGCTTCCTACCAGGCTCGGCCGCGCCGCGCGGGTACTGTCGCGCCGGAGGGCAGATTGCCCCGTTGGCCGCACCGGAGGCCGGGCCTGCGTCTACCAGCCCGGCACGCTTCGGGTGGGGCAATGCGCCTCACCGTGCTAGCCGGCCGTGTGACGGAAAGTCCGGTAGTGTCCTAATTTCGCCGGGCGCGCGTTGAACGGTCGAGCGCGATGCACGTGCGCTCCAGCGTCTCCGTGGCGTCGCGGAGGCGGGTACCTGCATCGGCGAGGCGGCGGCGAGCCACCTCGACCACAAGGCGAGCGCGTTCCACGCTCGCCTCCGCCCGGCTGCGCCGAATGCTAGCGCTTCTTGGTCGGCGACTCGGCTGCAATGGATGCCCTTACCGCCTCCTGCGCGGTCGTGATGGGCGGCACCCGACAGTCTCGCCGCGGAAGGTCTCCTGCACGGGTCGGTGCAGACGTAGGGTACTCTCGACGCCGTGTAGATCACGGATGGCTTTGCCGAGTCGG
>Ga0137394_10003187_pt1 | contig 12294 bp, 8 predicted proteins | sample czobulk116metaG_FD_108278 | JGI IMG/M metagenome (GOLD analysis project Ga0137394, IMG submission 108278) | Vadose zone soil microbial communities from Angelo Coast Range Reserve, California, USA - czobulk1.16 metaG | ecosystem: Environmental > Terrestrial > Soil > Vadose zone | place: USA... | reverse complement strand
TGCGGCCTGCCAGGTCGGGGTGCGGCATGGCGATAATTATCCGAGCATCGGTAATTACGATGGCTACATGACGGTGACAAACTGCGTTTTGCTTTATAGCCATCGCGATCTATTCGGATACAACTGGCACACTGGTGGGGGCTGGACCAATAGCGCGCAACTCATCGCTAATAACAATTTTCTCACGGGGGCGGACACAAACTTCCCGAATAATTCCGTCTGGGCGCCTGCGACAGACGGCTGGCGCCTGGGAACGCTTGGCGGTGTTGGACGGGTGGGTGTGGGGTTGGCGTTGCGTGCAGGACAAAATTCGCCCGCAAGCTTCCCGAACGGTGTGCCAGTGGGCTTGAGCCGCTTTTGCACCAACGAGGTGAGAGTCGATTACTCTTTGGACAGCAGCGAAGGAAGCCACTCAACAGGTACTTTGATCTTTCCATCCGGATTGACGCGCGCGTTTATTCCATTTCCCAATAACTTGAATGGCGTGGTGCGGGTTGCGCTTTTAAATCCGGTTCACGCGGACATTACAGGAAATGACAGTTTGCTCGTGCAGAACCTGGTGCCATCAGGGCCAGCCCCAACTGTGCTCTCACCGCTCGGCGCACAGTGGCGCTATCTTGATGACGGCTCGGACCAGGGAACCGCATGGCGCGCGAGCGCTTTCAATGACGGCACCTGGAGCAATGGCGTCGCGCGGCTGGGCTTCGGGCCTGATGCATCTGCGATGACGACCATCAGGCGCTTTCTTTCCGGCACCAGCGGCCCACAAGTAACGAACTTCTATTTCCGGCGCGCCATTGCAGTGGCGAATCCCTCCGATTTTGCCACGCTTCAGTTCCGTTACCAACGCGACGACGGCTGCATCGTCTACCTGAACGGCAGCCCGATTATCACCAACAACATGCCGGCTGGGCCGGTCACCTATCAAACATTCGCGAGTACCACAATTACGCCCGCATCAGAAACGCAGAAGTTTTGGACGAATGTCTGGCCCGCCTCCGCGTTACAGCAGGGTAATAACCTAATCGCCGCTGAGGTCCATCAATCCACCGCCACCTCCAGCGACATTGCCTGGGAATTGGAAGTCCAAGGGCTGCCTGCGCCGAGTCCCGTCCGGATCAGAATCTCGCGGCTGGGCGCCGATTTTGTGGTTTTCTGGAGCGATTCGAGTTTCTTCCTGGACCGAGCCGACAGCGTGTTGGGCCCCTGGATCCGAGTGCAAAACGCAACCAGTCCCTGGAAAGTCAACGGTGAGGCTGGGCCGGTATTTTTCCGGTTGCATAAGCCGTAGGACGGGTTTAGGGCTTCGGGCGGACAGGCGGTCCGCGCTCCGACGGTGGCCCGCCAAAAATATCTGGCGCGAGAGGGTTGCTGGGGTATCGTGATTGCCTCTATTTGGACAAAGTAAATATATGCAACCTACAGCGGATATCGCACTAATCGGTTTGGCGGTGATGGGGCAGAATCTGATCCTGAACATGAACGATCACGGCTTCAAAGTGATCGCGTATAACCGCACCGTTTCCAAGGTGGATGAATTTTTAAATAAGGAAGCCAAGGGGACGAATGTCACCGGCGCCCATTCCATTGAAGAAATGGTCAGCGGCTTGAAACGCCCGCGGCGCGTCATGATGCTCGTGAAGGCGGGACCGCCGGTGGACGAATTCATTGAACAGCTCATTCCGCACCTGGAACCGGGCGACATCATAATCGATGGCGGCAATTCGCTGTTTCAGGACACCATCCGACGAACCAGGCATGTCGAATCCAAGGGACTGCTTTATATCGGCACCGGGGTTTCTGGCGGGGAAGAAGGGGCGCGACACGGCCCATCCATTATGCCAGGCGGATCGCCGCCGGCCTGGCCGCACGTCAAAGGGATTTTTCAAGAAATTGCCGCCAAAGTTGAGGACGGGACGCCTTGCTGCGATTGGGTGGGAGAAAATGGCGCTGGCCACTACGTGAAGATGGTCCACAACGGGATCGAATACGGGGACATGCAAGTGATCTGCGAAGCTTATCAACTGATGAAGGACGGCTTGGGAATGACCGCCGATGAAATGCACCAGGTCTTCGCCGAATGGAACAAAGGCGAACTGGATTCGTTCCTGATCGAGATCACTGCGAACATTCTCGCTTTTAAAGACACCGATGGACAGCCGCTGGTGGATAAGATTCTCGATACCGCGGGCCAAAAGGGCACAGGCAAATGGACTGTTGTCTCCTCCCAGGACCTTGGGATTCCGATCACCCTCATTGCGGAAGCGGTCTATTCCCGTTGCGTCTCCGCGCTAAAAGATGAGCGAGTGATCGCGGCAAAGAAGTTGAAGGGACCGAAGCCGAAGATTTCGACTGATCGCGCGAAATTTATCGAAGACATCCGCCTGGCGCTTTACGCCTCCAAAATTGTGTCGTACGCCCAAGGCTACATGCTGATGCGAGCGGCGGCGAAAGAGTATAATTGGAACCTGAACTATGGCGGGATCGCCCTGATGTGGCGTGGCGGCTGCATCATTCGGAGCCGCTTTTTGGGCCGGATCAAAGAAGCGTTCGAAAAGAATCCCAAGCTCACGAACCTTCTGCTCGATAAGTTCTTCAAAGGCGAAATCAAGAAAGCACAACGTTCGTGGAGGAACGTCGTTGCCACTGCAGCCAAAAAGGGGATTTCAGTGCCGGCCTTCAGCACGGCGCTGGCCTTTTACGATGCTTACCGATGCGAACGGTTGCCGGCAAATCTGTTGCAAGCCCAACGCGATTATTTCGGCGCACACACCTACGAGCGCCTGGACAAGCCGCGCGGCCAGTTCTTCCACACGAATTGGACCGGAAGGGGCGGGACGACAGCATCCGGAACCTACAATGCGTGATCGGCGACTGTGGCTCAGCATCACTTTGATTCCGTCACTGTTTTGCGTTTTGCAGGGGGCATCGCAAACGTCGTCCAATTCTGACGCGCAATTTTCGATCCGTTGGACGGCGGACCCTCTCCGGACAAATGAGGTGACGGTTTCCGTGGCGGGAGCGAGCAAGGCGGCAATCAAAGCGCTGCGGGGGACTGGATGGACAACGGAAAACTGGCAGGGTTTGTTCTCTATTTATGCAGAACAAGGTGATCTGACGGCAGATTTACGAGTGCCGTCGATGCTGGGCACGTACCGCGTGGAGGCCGATTCGCTGCAGTTCAGGCCGCGGTTTGCACTCGAGCCGGGGGTTTCGTATCGGGCGGTTTTTCGGCCGGACCGTCTTCCGATGGAACGAGGCACCGAACGGAAGCCAATGATCTCATTGTTCACAATTCCGAAATTGTCCGCCCAAGCCAGCACGGTTGTACGCGAGGTCTATCCCACGGCCGATGTACTCCCTGAGAATCTACTCAAATTCTACATCTACTTCTCAGCGCCAATGAGCCGCGGGCACATTTACGACCACATTCATCTGCGCGATGACGCCGGTAAAGCGATAGAACTTCCATTCCTGGAAATTGATGAAGAATTTTGGGATCCGGCCATGATGCGGCTGACCCTGTTCATCGACCCCGGCCGCATCAAGCGGGGCGTCAAACCACTCGAAGACGTTGGTCCAGCCCTCGAAGCGGGCAAGCGGTACACTTTGCGCATTGATCGGAACTGGAAGGACGCCGCCGGGAATCCGTTGCTGGGGAATTTCCAAAAAGTTTTTCAAGTCGCGCCACCCGATCGGCAGCCGCCCGATCCAAACGCTTGGAAAATTGAAGCTCCCAAACCGGAGACTACTGAGCCGCTTCAGGTTTCCTTTGCGCAGCCGCTCGATCATGCCTTGGCGCTAAGGATGATTCAGGTGAGCGATCAATCTAATCACCCCGTAAAGGGAAGCGCCCAGCTTGCGCACCACGAAGCGCAATGGCGTTTCATCCCATCCGATCCCTGGCGGGCGGGCCGATACAATGTTGTCGTGCAGAACACGATCGAGGACCTCGCTGGAAACAACATAGGAAAAGCATTCGAGGTTGATCTCTTTGAGGGAGTGCAACGGCGCTTTACGAATTCAGTAGTGAAGGTACCGTTTGAGATTCGGTGACTGGACGGTTGTCCCAACCCGTAGGAGTAGCCCTGAATCTCGAATGACTAAACAGGCAGCATTTAGGGCTTCACGCATTCGGCATTCTTTCGTCATTCGGGTTTAGACATTCGTCATTTCCCCGCGGCCTGCTTACAAAAGTCGTATGGATTTATAAAAGTATTTTCCTTGCTCCCCCGTATGATTCTGCGAACAGTAACGGCGAGCAAGTTCGGGGGAAGATTATGGATTCTTTCATGATTTACGCGGTTTGCTTTGGCGTAGGGCTTCTTTTTACCCTGGTAAGCGCCATCGCGGGGCATCTGTTCGGCGGTGGGCATGACGCCCACGGCGCGGACCTCGGCACAGGCGGACATGCCGAGGCGGGTTTTGATCATACAGGCATGCCGGGAATGTCGGCCTTTAGCCCCACCACGATTGCTTCGTTCATCACGGCATTCGGTGGGTTCGGCTTGATCCTGTCGCGACTACAAGCCACAAAAAGCCCTTGGATCAGCGCGCCTCTGGCCACGATTGGCGGCTTGATGGTTGCTGGCTCGGTGGTCGGGTTTTTCAGCATGGTCTTTCACAAGACGCAAAGCTCGAGCGAATCGCGCATCGGCAGTTTGACCGGGATGATCGCCACCACGGTGGGACCAATTCCGGAAAACGGCATGGGAGAAATCGCCTACGTTCAAAGTGGCACCCGCTACACAGCTCCGGCCCGCGCGGAAACCGGAGTGGCTATAGCCGCGGGGCAGACGGTCAAAATCAAGCGGGTGGTTGGGACCCAGTTTTATGTTGAACCCATGGTTGTGAAGTGAATTTCGATAGGTCCATTTAATCGGTCATGCTGACGCCACTCTTCTCGCAAGCAGCTAACCTGGCTTCTGTTGTCGTAGCGGCCGTCGGCATTGTGGTTGTTGTTTTCGTCTTTCTCGCGATCTGGGCTGCCCGCTATACGAAGGTTAGTCCGAACCAGGTGCTCGTTGTCTCGGGTCGCAGGCACCAGCAGCAAGCGCCAGATGGAACCGTGCTCATGCGCGGCTTTCGGATCGTTAAGGGCGGCGGAACCTTTGTTTTGCCGGTAGTCGAAAAGGCCGATGTTCTTTCATTGGAACTTCTCACGATCGACGTCCGTGTGGCCGATGCCTCCCTCAACCAGGGCGGACCAGTTCAGGTGAGTGCAAGCGCCCAAATCAAAATCAAGGGGGATGATATCTCAATTGCTACTGCCATTGAGCTGTTCCTGAGCGGCGGCGCAGAGCAGATCAAGAAAGTTACGACTCAAATGCTCCAAAACCATCTGCGATCCGTGCTGGGGATGATGACGCTGGAGCAGTGCCGGAATCGAAGCGCCCTGGGAGCGAAGCTGCAGGAGGTAGCCGGCGCGGACATTGAGAAAATGGGGTTGGCCATGCTAAGCTTCACGATTACGGATTTTCGCCCCAATGGGTCAACTGCGGAGCCGCCCCTGGTTGCCGCAGCGCGGTCATGAGAAGATATATCGCAAGCAATCACATGTCTCGCCGCTTACGGCCAAATGAACTCCGCTAATTGAATCTAAATTTTATGCACCTCATTCCCCTGTTTTCCCAAGCCACCTTCAGTCTCGGTCCAGTCGTCGTTGCCGTGGTCGGCATTGTAGTCGTGGTCTTTGTTTTCCTTGCCATCTGGGCGGGACGCTACACGAAGGTCGGACCGAACCAGGTAATCGTTGTCTCTGGACGCAAGCACCGCTACGCCGACCCTGATGGAACAATTCAGGCCCGTGGGTTCCGGATCGTTAAGGGCGGCGGAACCTTTGTTTTGCCAGTAATCGAAAAGGTCGATCTACTGTCACTGGAACTCCTGACCATCGATGTGCAAACGCCCGAGGTCTACACCAGCAAAGGCGTTCCGGTCCGCGTCGATGGCGTGGCCCAGATCAAAGTCAAGGGCGACGACGTCTCGATTGCGACCGCGGCCGAGCAGTTCCTGAGCAAGGGCACCGACGAAATCAAGAACATCGCCACGCAAACACTCGAAGGTCATTTGCGCGCCATTCTTGGCACCATGACGGTGGAAGATATCTATCAGAACCGGGACGCATTTGCCTCCAAGGTGCAGGAAGTGGCCGCCGGCGATATGGCGAACATGGGTCTCTCGATCGTGAGCTTTACGATTCGCGATATTCGCGACAGCCAGGGTTATCTCGAAGCGTTGGGCAAACCGCGCATTGCGCAAGTCAAGCGCGACGCACAGATCGCGCAGGCCGAAGCCGATCGCGACGCCATGATTCGGTCGTCATTGGCCACTCAGGCGGGCCAGGAAGCCAAGTTCGCCGCGGATGCGAAAATTGCCGAGGCCCAACGCGATTACCAGATGAACGTGGCGACTTACCAGGCGTCGGTGAATTTGAAAAAAGCCGAGGCCGACCTGGCTTACGACCTTCAGAAATACAAAACCGGCCAATTGGTCAAAGCCGAAGAAGTGCAGGTCAATATTGTTGAGAAGCAGAAACAGATCGAGTTGCAGCAACAGGAAATTCTGCGCAAGCAGCGCGAACTCGAAGCCACTGTCCAGAAACCGGCCGACGCTGAGCGCTATAAAGTCGAGACGCTCGCCAATGCCCGCAAATTCCAACTGGAAACCGAGGCTTCCGGGGCGGCGGCTGCCACCAAAGCCAACGGGTTTGCCAATGCCGATGTGGCCAAGGCGACCGGTATCGCGGAAGCCGAAGCGCAAAAAGCGCGCGGTTTAGCTGAAGCCGCGATCATCGAAGCGCAAGGGCGAGCGACCGCCGAAGCGATGAAGCAAAAAGCCGAATCGTTCAAGCAATATAACGAAGCGGCGGTGATCGAGATGATTATGCGCGTTCTGCCAGAGATCGCCGGCAAGATCAGCGAGCCGCTATCCAAGACGGAAAAAATGGTGATCATTAACAGCGGTAACGGAGTCGGTGGGGGCGCCAGTAAACTCACCGGCGATGTGACCCAGATTATCGCGCAACTGCCTCCGATTCTTGAAAGCCTTACCGGAGTGAAGTTCGAACGGCTGCTGGCTGAAGTTCCGGCGCTGCGCAAGGCCATGGACAACGACCCGACCCGGCCTGTAATCTCGAAGTGAAATGCGTTTATTCGAAACTATTGTTGAGGCAAACCAGCGAGCCACAACCGCTGATGTGTCGGTTGACCTTGAGCCTTATGCGGCGGCCCTGCCTATCGTCGCGCTCACCTGCGTCGATCCGCGCCTCAACCGGCATTTTCCGAATGCCCTCGGGATTCCGGAGGACAAATTCATCTGGCTGCGCAATGCCGGCAATATCATCTTCGATCCGATGAGTTCGATGACGCGTACGCTCGCCCTTTCCGTTGCTGTTAAGGGTGGGAAAGAGATTGCGATTATTGGCCATACGGACTGCTACGTTGGGAAAGTCTCCATCAGCGATTTGACAGATCGTTTTCGTGCTGTCGGCGTCGAGCGCTCGCGCCTGCCGGACAATCTGAACGAGTTCTTTGGGCTTTTCGCCAGCGAACGACAGAACGTCATGCGGGCCACTGAGTTCGTCCGTCAGAGCCCGCTGATTGGCGCAAAAGTTCCGGTGCATGGACTCCTCATCGATACCCAAACCGGCCGCCTGGAGTGGGTGGTTAACGGTTATCAGGCGTTCGCCAGCACAGTCACGACCGCGGCTGGCAGCGCTGATTCTCAACTAGGCGCCCGCCAAACCACCGTGCCTCTGCCTGATTTCAGAATGGGCGATATGAAGTTTCCGGACAGCAAGATCGGGGACGTTACGACGCCCTACGCAGCGCCGGTATCCGCGTCTGTTCAACAAACACCGCAGACCCCAATGAGGGAAACCAGACGCGTCGAGATACGACGGCAGGCTGAAGAAGCCACCAAGGCAAAGGCCGAAGCACAGGCGCAAGCGCAGTCTCCGCTTTCAGCCCTCGGGTTGAACCTTTCGCACATGTATAAAGTGATGGGTGATGACCAAAAGGTGTATGGTCCGGTATTAGGAAAAGAAATACAGCGCTGGATCAATGAAGGACGGATCGACCTGAACACTTTGGCCCAGAAAGTGGGTTACAAGAACTGGAAACGGCTGGCCGATTTCGCCGAAGAAATGGAAGCCCACACGGCGACGCCACCCACGATTCCATTCCCGCACGATAAGCGGCCGTAGGCAGATCCGGCTTAGAGCCCCTTAAGGATGCGGTGCAATTCCCGCGCGTGTTTTGATTCGTCGGCAGCCATCTCCTCGAGTTTCACCTTGAGTTCGGTCATACCGAGTTCCTCGGCCATTTTGGAATGGGCGGTATAATTTTCCACATCGCTCAATTCCATCTTAAGGTCGACCTCGATCATAGCCTTCAGGTCTTCGGGCTTGCTGAACTCTTTGGGCTTGGTCGTGGGGTCGCCGCCGAGGTCCGCGACAACATCAGTGAGGTATTTGGCATGGCCGAACTCGTCAGGAATTTCCTTATCAAAAATTTCTCGCAGCTCTGCTCCACGCAGTCCAACGACTTTGCCGGACTGGTAAGTGTAGCGTAAAATCGTTCCCCATTCGGCGGCCAGATCTTCGTTTAGCCCCGCGATCAATTGCTCCTTTGTCATATGTCCTCCAAACGCCCTTAGGCAAAACAAGTTCGCCCATTGTGCCAATTTTGCAATCCGGGGAGTTTGCCGATGTCCACGGTAGGCGCGGGTCACTTCGGCTTGATTGATTCGAAATAAGTGAGCATCGCGGCCAACTCAGCAACCGTCAGATTGTTAACGAGCCCTTCGGGCATAATCGAGGTGTCGACTTTGCCGCGGCTAACGATCTCCTTCGTGGCGAGCACGGTGGGTGTGCCCGCAACGTTGCGAATTTCAACTTCGTCGCCCGATTCCCGAACGATGAACCCGTCGAAGCGGGTGCCATCGCTGGTTTCGAACCAATGACTGACAAAGCCCTGGGCTACCTTCGCACTCGGCTTCAGAATTGATTCGATCAGCTCGGCCCGACTGACGCGCACAGCAATATCACCCAGGAAGGGACCCCTGGGAGTCTCACTGGCAGAGACGGTGTGGCACGCGACACAACCCTGGCGCACAAAAAGTTGGCCGCCTAATTTCGGGTCGCCCTTTTCGATTTGCGCTTCGGCAAGAACGCGCTCGTACGGAATTTTTTCAATCAATGATTTGTTCTGAGAATTGGACTCGGTGTTGAATTTGAGCTCGCGAGCGGCGTACTCCGCTTGCTTGCGAATTTGGGCGTTGCTGTCGCTCAAATGAGTCCGCACCTGATAGGAGAATTGTTCGGCTCGCATTTGGCCAACAAGCTTGAGAAGCGAAACGACATCTTCTGGCCGGCTCCATCCGCGCTCTAAGGCTGTCGTCGCAGCGTCCCTGATTTGGCGGGAAGTCTGCTTCTGCGTGGCCAAATGCATCAACACTGCATAGCTCACTTCCCGGCGCGCTGGATCAGCTCCCGCAGACGCGCGTGCGAAAAAGTCGATGTTCTGCGCGTTTCGCGCTTCACGAACAAAGGATTCGCGCGCTTGAACCAACTCTTCGGCCGGCCGAGATTCGCGGAACGCTGAAACGAGGGCCTGCATAGAGCATTCGAGGGTCGCCGGGTCGGGAGAACGTTGCAGGGCGCCTATGGCCTTTACTCGTGTGGACGCGGCAAATTGAGAAGATGCGGCGACCCGGCAAAACAGACCAACAACATCAACAGAAAGACTCGAGCGCGTGGAAAGCAAGTTCACCGCAGTAGGCACAAATGAGTTGTCTTCGTCCGCGAACTGAAGCAAGAGCGGAACGCTTTGCTCACTCTTGATCCGATGCCGAGTCATCTCTGTGAGCAGGAATTTTTTTGTGGGGGTGTCGCCCTCCTTTAACATTGATGCGAGCAGTTCGGAAATGCGCGGCGTCTGTTCCCACTCTACCGGTTTGAAGTAAGGGCCCGTGGTACCGGGCCGCGTACCCCACCATTTGCCCGTGTACTCCGCTTCGCGGTAATTTAACCGACAGAGCGCAGTCATCATTAGGCCACGCAGCTCAGCGTCCCTGCCCTTTTTCAACCGCTCGACGAGGCCATCGACCGTTCGGGCGTCCCGGATTGATTGCAAGGCGCGTATGGCCCCCGGCCACGCCCCAGGCCGGTAATCGAGTGCCCCAAGGCAGGCGTCGATTGCGTGAAGCAAAACGAGTGCGTTTATGGCCGCATGCTGGACGAGAGCATCTCTATCTTCTGTCCCGGCGATCAAGCCCTCGGCTGCCTCCAGACGGCCTAATCGGCCCAGCCCAATGGCTGCCTGCAGGCGCAGGCGTGGGTTGGGATGGCTCAGTGCGTCGGCGAACGCTGTGTTCGGCACGTTCGCGACCTGTGATTTGCGATCCGCCAGAGCACGGAGGCAGAACTCCTTAATCGAGTCATCGACGCTCAAGCGCAGCAAGTTCACCGTTGAAGCCGAACCCAGGAGTTGTCTCAGGGTAAAAATCGCCGCGACCCGAGCCGGCAGCGATTCGTTGCTTTTAGCCAGTTCGTATAGAGCCTCACCCACTCCCGGTTTGTCGCCGCGCCGAAGAATTTCCCGCTGGCTATGCAATCGCCAGACATGGCTCGGCGACGCGAGGTATTTGATCAGATCGACGTCGGAGCTTTTTGCAAAATCGGGCGCCGCGGGTTTTGCAGCATTTGCATTGGGCGGGGTAACACGCGCGACGAAACCGACATCCGGCTTGCTAAAATCAAAGCCGCCGTCCTTCCATGACGAGATGTAAATCCGGGATTGGGCATCTACATCCATGTCGGTAGGCCGCGCGATTTCGACGAAGGCCACTTGCTGCGCGGAAAAGCCGGCGCCATTTCGATTGAGCGGATGGCGATAGACGATGCTTCTCCCCCAGTCACAGGTGTAGAGAGTATCGCCAAAGCCCTCCGGAAAACCGGGCTCAGAAAGGAAGAGAGAGCCCGTTGGTGAACCGCCGCCATAATCGGCCAGCGGCTGGACGATCTCATTCGAGAAGTTTTTGAACAAGGTCGGATAACCGTAGTGCGCGCTTGCGAAGATATGGCTTAGCCGCACATCCCAACCGCCGCCGTCGTTGGTGTTATCGCGCGTAAACAAATCCAATTCCGGACTCACCGCCACGTCATAGATATTGCGCAGACCGTCGGCGAAGATTTCCAACTCGGTGCCATCGGGCCGGACACGCGCCACGCCGCCGCCCAACAACTTCACGTGAGTTCCATCCTTCCCCACCGCATCGACAAATCCGTAATCGCCGGCCGCAATATAAAGCCAGCCATCGATGCCCATTCGAATGCCGTTGATGGTATGATCCGCGCCGCGAGTCTTCAGAGTGAACCCGAGGCCCTCGACCAAACGCTCGCTGCGGTCTGCAACTCCGTCGCCATCATCGTCGTGGTAGGCGTCAAGAAATGGCGGATGCAGCACCCATAACGTGCCATGGTCGTAAAATAAACCGCGCGGACTGTCGACCGTCGCGAAAATGTTGAATCGGTCGGCGCGCCCGTCTCCATCCGTATCGATGCATCGGACGATCCGTCCACGATTGGTTTTCGTGCCGAGAGACCCATTCTCGTCGATACCTATAAAAACTTCGCCCGATGGAGCCGCCGCCAGGCAAACTGAATAGGAAATCTCGGGAGGTGCCGCGAAGAGCGTCACCTTGAAGCCAGGCGGCGCCTTCACATTCTTCAACAGCGCTTCCGCGGCGGACCTCAATTCGCTCTTATCCGCGGCATGGACTGAAGACGATATGAAGCCCAGAAAAACAAACGTGGCGACCAAGAGGCTTCTGACACAGGTCTGAAAGAGCATTTCAGAACGGCAGACGATTTAGCCGTGACGTTTCTTCATCGCTCGTGTCGACGACTTCTGTGTTAACTTAAGGACGCCACGAACCGATATGCAACAAGAGGAATTGGTGAACCGATCGTCGTGAAGAGAAACGAAAACTTGGCTACGACTTGTTGGCCTCTGCGGTGTCGAGTCGCTGAGCCTTGCACTGTAGGGGGCTGAACCACATCATGCCCGCTCGTCGAAAAATTGTTTTAGTACTCTTAGCCACAGCGGCTATTGGCGTGGTCACCGTGCTCGCATGGCCTCGCATCTATTTCTATCAGCTCACTGGGCGGTTCTCTCCGATTCGCAAAATCGATGCTCTCCACTCTCCTATCGGTGTCATTGGTTGGTCCGAGGACGGATTGAGATTGGACGGGCGGACAGTTCGGCTTCCAGGCTTTGATCGGCTACCCGC
>Ga0137394_10003186_pt1 | contig 12295 bp, 14 predicted proteins | sample czobulk116metaG_FD_108278 | JGI IMG/M metagenome (GOLD analysis project Ga0137394, IMG submission 108278) | Vadose zone soil microbial communities from Angelo Coast Range Reserve, California, USA - czobulk1.16 metaG | ecosystem: Environmental > Terrestrial > Soil > Vadose zone | place: USA... | reverse complement strand
CTTTGTCCGTCACAAACATTCCTTAGTGTCACCGCTTGCCCTGCCGATCACCACGAACGATGCCGGAGATCCCATGCTTCCTTGAGAACAAACCTAGTACTGTACCTTGTTCAGTTTCTTTGGCTGATTCACAGCATGCGGCGCGAAGTACGCCTTCATCCAAAACAATTTAGACTTTTTCGGGATCCGTCACAACTGGTGGCTGTCTTCAGATTCTAAACACAGTAGAAGCTCGTCCCTCAGTCGGGTGCATTGCGCCTCCTATATTCGAATGGCTCTATGGTGACATCTTGGCACGGGCGTTCCAGCCGGGTTGATTGTCTGCCACAGCTGTTGACTAAATGCACCGATTTCCTATACTGTAATGTTCTTGACAGATGGAAGAACACGACATGGTAGGCAAATCGGTCCGTCCTTCCAGTCATACACACCGTGCGCGACAATGGTTAATATGTCAGGGGAATGCGGAATCGTACGCCAAATTGGATTCTGTCTGTCTGAACCCCTCACAAAGTCGGATCCAAGGTCCACCGTCAATTTCATTCGCTCATCACCTCTGCATCACTTAGGCGTCAAGCAAATTCGCACGCAGGGCCGTGTACTTGCAGGGTAATCAATCACCTCCAGGAACCAAGCTGACGGGATAACATCTACTTACCAGTTATGCTCGCCTTGGGGAGCTGCTCATACTTTCCCAGTTCCCAAAGACCGACTGGCCTGTAGAAACTCACGAGGCGTCGGACGGGGGCATTGTTGGGGTACAAACGCACGAGCGTGCGTCAAGGTATCTACAGTGTACCTATAATCTACAGGTCAGCCCAACAAGTCGACTCCGCCCCCATCCCTATCATTGTGGGTGTTCTGGAGTTAAGTGCGGCAGCGTTGCCTCGACCGTCGTGGGTGGTAAATGGCGCCAACTGTCTCCGCGCGTTCTGTGCAGTGTATGTCTGTGCTTTGTCAGTCCACGAGTACAATCTGGATTGCATGTATGGACAGGGTGCGAAGGCTGGGAATCTGGCGTCTACTACCGTCAGAGCTGCCCTTGCACCGGCAATTGCTAGTATTGGGCCTATCATAGGCATACTTGCGGCCCTGCGACGGATTGTGATCTTCTACGCGACATTGAACCAACAGCTATGGTACTGCCAGCCGTCATGGTCCACCATCATGGCACTGAAACGGCTTAGTTCTTTTCAAAAGGGAAGTCTTTCTGCGGTCGACGACTTTCTGCCAAGCGGAAAAGAAAGCAAAAGACTTGTGCTAAGGAGTCGACCGACCGTGACACTTGAGCAAATGTGGCTAACTTGTCGTCGAGAACCCGGCACGCAGGGTGACAGCGCGTTATACTACGGTGGTGAAGCGGCCAGCCGACTCGGATACGAAAGAAGGCATCAAAACAAACCACGCTGGGTTCTGGTGGGAAGCCCCCGCAGTGCAGCTGTGGTCTACGGCAATGGACTCGGACCGCCGCTCTGTTGCCACTCAGTTTACGCCTTTATTTCCTCCGAGCCTCCGCGACAGTACAGTATGCACTGACACTCGCCACTGAGACGTCCGGTACCATATTCTCACAGAAAGTCGCAGGCACAGCGATGCGCGGAGGACGTGCATTTGGTGTTCACAGGGATCATACGGTATCGCAGAGTAATCGTCTTCGTCGGAGCTATGTCGACCGCGGGTTTCATGTTGACACTCGGTGACAATCTTCCATCTTATCGCAGAACTGTATCAATGTGCTGAACGTCACGAGATTTAAACTGGTATTGAGGTCTGCATCTTGGTCTGCATCGCACCTACACCACCTCTTGTCATTTATTTTTCTTTCTTCGAGAGGTCTTCTTGAGGAAGATCGAAGGAACCGTCGAGATGCACACTCGACTGCGCCGCGAGACTCTGCAAGTCCGATGTCTATCCTCGCTTGACATCCTCCGACGTCGGGAGCGAGTCCGGGGAGGCCATGTCGTAAGATCAACACTGGGAAGGCTACATAGACGTGGGGAGCGCCAGAGGATCACCGGATGAGGGTGGTCGCTCGGCAGATGACAGCGGAGGAATTTAGGAAATGCCGTGGCCATGTGGAAACGGAGTACTAATATCGATTAATGACCAGTGCCAATGCCTAAAATCTTCGCAGACTACGCGAGAGTTTTAATCCGATGCCATCATCGGGTTATCACTTGATGGTGGGGGAGACGGGAGCGGGCAACATGAAGCATACGCCGAGGAACTCGAATCTTGCGGACAACTTTCTCATCGTCATCGAAGTACATGCGCTCTCCTTCCTTTGCCCACCTTGTGAAGCTTTTGGTTACACTCACGCCACCTTTTCAGCGATGACATGCCGCGGAATGAACGAGCTAAGCCATGCGACCTCCGCCATGGAGCGATGATAAAGTTCCTCGTGTGTTCAATTCCTCAATGAATTGCGGCAAGTATGTTGGTAAAAAAGGTTATTTATCTTGCACAGCGACTGTAACTAGTGCGTTTCTTCAGGCTGAGTGCTAGACCCAAAATCCTGGCTCGACAAGGACGACAAATTGAAAAAGGCCAAATTATGAACCTGCTCTGGGAATTGGCTGTGCTTATTGAAAGCAACGACAAGGGGGGATTTGCCGCAGTTGTCCAGTGCCGCTTTTTTTAATTTGGGATAGGGTCAACTGGTTACGGTTTGTGTGATGGCCCTGTGTCGCTCGGGCATGCCGTACTAGGGTCAGGACGAACTGGAACCGATTGTGAACAGTACGAAATCAAAAGTAATCGGATGAACAACTATCCCGAATGTCATAAATGCGCGTTCGTGGTCCCACTTTGTCTAGTTAGTATGCAGTATGCCTAGTGGTCACGGTCAACGCTTGGAATCCTCGAACTTGGACGATTTTTGGCGTTCGTCGGGCATATGCCGCGTAAGGCCTTGAGACCCGAGGAACCGGGAATAGTCAGTCAATCTCATAGGCTGTCTCCGCAAGCGGAGGAATTTAAAGACGACGGGTAACCTAATCGATTGAATTACCAGCAACGCAACAAACATGTCCACGGTATCCTGAACGAAGTACATGACAAGTAGATACGTATCATCGTGCTGCGCGGGTGGGCCTAAAATAAAGAATTGTATCAGGGAAGAAAAGAATGGGTTAAAGTTTCTATGTGTCAAGTCCGTGTGAGTGTAAATTTCTACAGCGTCCCTCATCAAAAAAAAAGAACCACTGGCAAGAAGGGGCAATCAACACAGTTCCCACATCTTCACGTAATCGCTATCCGCGAGCATCAGCGCGATTTCATACACGAGGGACGACAAACACTTACACCCTCAGCGCACGATCGTCTTCACTCTGAGGCCATGCCTTGTACCACGTGTCCTGTGCCTGAGCGAAAAGTTGCATCGCATCTAAGTGGTGTGGTAAATTCGTCATTTTCCCCCCATCTGCGTCCAAGCCAACGAAATAGCACCCACTGATCGCCCCATTTAGCCACGGCTTGTCGCCAGCTTGGTCCGGGAACCAACCATTGGTGCCGCCCACAGCAACATCAAGAATAAGATAAAACGCTATTGACAATCAAAAAAAGTCACTTTTTACTCGAACTTGGAGGTTCACTCGGAAATTGCACGTACGCTGATCGAAAGGAGCCGAGTTTCCACGGCCCGCCCAAGGGTTGGGAGTGATTATCTGTTGCGAGCCGTTAGTGACGGACGTTGGAAATTGACCACGCTGGAAGAACGGAATGTCGAAACGCAGGTCGAGCAGGTGCTGAAGACGGCTGTCGACGTAGATACGCCTGTAAAGCGTCGGACATCAGTTCGGGGAAAGAGAAACACTTTAGAAGGTAGAGATCTTACATGAAGTCCTCTGTCCATTCGAGGCTATAGGTGTGAAACCCGTCCGCATAAGTAGATCGCCGCATGTTCCACCAGCCGAAGGTCTTGTAGACAGCATTCAGCCACGTCATCGGACCCCAATTCAACGACCCTCGAACATAGTCGACACCCCTACAAAAGATGGTCTCTATCAGAAACGGAACGGGAAAAAAATATCCAAAGAGATGTGTTGCCCATACTGTGCGGGATATGACGGGCCGTTTCCGCGCGATTCCATGAGATCTATCTCACCTGAATGGAAAAGAAGACATTAAGGCACGTCTAGAAGAATGAATTGAGGGACCTTTTCAAAACTCACCACTAAGAGGCCAGTCTCCATAAGTGTTGTTTTCCGGGAGCATCCAAATAGCCGGCCATAACTGCATGAAAACATAACAAGGGGTTGAGATAACGGAGATTATGACACATATGATTGGCACGAACCCAGTCCCTAAAAAAGGTATGCGAATGACAAATTCTGTCAGCTCGGAGCATTTGATATGACACTGGCCTCGATCGAGGGACTTACCCTCGTGGTAATTTGGCTCGTACCTCCACCTTTCCATAACGAATGCTCCGTTTACCTTTTGTGGAAATACGGGCGCTCATGACTGGATTAACGACGGTGCCTGTCGTGATGTTGCTCACCACGCCACATGCTGTCAAGTTCGTGTTGGTGCAGCCGGTCAAGTTGAACGTGTACCCATTGGAGATCGCGTCACGACCGATGACACTAGACGTGAGCGTGGGAAGGATGTACAACTCGCCGTTGCGAATGAACGAGTTGTTGCTCGAGCCGGTGGTCATCTCGAATTCTCCATTCCTGCACCGCTTCTCGTTAACGCACAGCAACACGAAAAATCATGTGGAGGAATATACCCACCCAAAGCCTCCCAGGTCGACTTCATGCGCCCAGATACTCGTGTCAAGATCGCTGCCATTGAAGTCTTCATCCAGGACGGGGCAAAGACGCCCAATCAAGGAGACGTTTCGCCATCCGTAGTAGCACCGCGAGGCGGCTCCGATGACACCGATCAACAACATGGAATAAGTGAGGATAGATGAGACCCGCGCAGCCTTGTCCTTCTTTCCCACCCATGGCTTGGTAATTTCGCCGGTCAACATTGTGGAGATTCTCTGCTTCACGACACGTGTGCGTGTGCCAGTGTTTCCAGAGGCCTGAAGGGTCGTCAATGGACGGGGCCGGGGTGACGCGAATGGCTCTCGTGGAATGACCGAACGCCGTTGCTGGAGCTCAATAGCACTGTTCGCCAAAGAGCTATGTGCGCTGAGCCTTTGATGAGCATCGCCAAAACCGGTCGCGGCTGCGTCCCCATGGCTGAAGCTGATGACGCTCGCAGGGGGGGAAAAGGGATTCGTCGCCTCTATGACTGGGCTGGAAAATGGATTGGCAGGGGCGGTCGCAACGCTTGGAATGGTACTAATCGAGTTGAATTGACGATCTTGTGAGCGGATGTGGTCATAAGTTGATCCGTGATGTTGGGACGGAGGCTGAGCAGGAGTGTCCTCGTGGTTAGACAAGCCAGAAGATCCCAGAGAGAAGTGATGTGACGGGAGCAGAACCCCCTCGGGGATATGAGCAGGAGACTGTGCTGAAGACTTGGAGGACGATGAAGACATCGCTAAGTGGACGCAAGAGAACGGCGAGGGTCCGGGGGAAGGGATCCGGAGAACGTGAACAACGCCAATGCAGCCGTGTCTTTAAGGTCCTGCGAAAGACCTGTATCAAGACAAGAGAGGGTGCTTGCACCCCCATTGGATAGCCATTTAGATGGAAGGCTTACTTTGAGTGAGGGGCCCGATGGATCATGGCAAGCATAACGCAACCAAACATAGGACCCTTGTATACGGCGCAAATAAGTACGACCCTTCATATGCCGCCGGATCGCTAGATGCACAAAACCGTATTAGGTCCAAGGAGTGGGAATCTTAGAAGCTAGACCAGGTCGGAATAAAGGAACCATCTCGCCCTAGTCAACGCGGAAGTTGAATAAGGGTTGAATGGCACCCCTGGCAAATTTCTTTCAAACTGGGAATGATCTCACGCTTGTAAGATTCCCCATGAGTGTGCGGGATTATACCGAGGAGGAACACATGGGCCCGCCAGGCGTCTGAATGCATCGGGTGTGATTTGGGTGAAGCTCGTCACCAATGTACCTTCTTTTCGAAGGAGTGATGACGTTTTCCGATATCCCGATTGCAAACTGAATCGCTCCCAGAGTCCCATTTCGGCTTGCCTCGACGATAGCCACTGGCACTGGCACTCTTCTCGGTGGTTAATGGCGTGGGTCGAGCGCAGTTGTTCCGCCGCTCTGCGAAAGGAGAAAGTATCTCTGTAGACATGACAGTAATATGAAATTGAAAATAAACATGAGAGCATAGAAGCCCCTGGTGAGAGATGGAACATCTCACGCTTGATATTGTGTTTTTATCACTGTGACAGTGTGTGTGAACATACGTTATCAGGAGGTGTCCCGCGTACTTGGTGTGCAAAATCGCATAAGCAATCGCACATATTGTCACCAAAGTTCAGTTACAAACTGCTTCAAAGGACTGGAATGGGCAGAAGGTCCACGAAAAAAAAGGTATTGCCTTCAAGTTTCCGAGTCTGAGTCCGGACTACCTAATAAGCGCACACTTGGCATGGCTTGCTTGATATTCACCTTATGTAATCAATCCGTCTTGGCATTGAATCGAGATTCAGTCACACCCGTGACGGTAACTTGACTTCGACGCCAGGAGCATAAACCAACGTGCTTGCCGTACATGTCGCCTTCAAACTTCGAACCGTTTCAACCATCCAGTTTCTGTGTAGCCCGAATAGGCCTTAACCAATGGGCTCTCAACAGGAACAATTTTCGGATGCCCTGTTCTAAGCCGTTATTGTAAAAGCCATTTTTTCTTTTACGCGCCTTTTCATACGTTAATGGTCACTTTCATACCACGTCCATGAAACATCAAGGGGCTTTGTTTTTTTTCGAATCCGTTTGAATGCGTTCAGGCGCATCAAGAAGATATACTGTAGCCCAAAGGGGCACTTGGTCGCGGTTTGGGCGGTCGGTAATCTGATCGTCCCTCGTAGGGATAACACCACGACTTGTCGCTTGCGCTGCCAGTGGGCGTTCGCTGCCAGATTGGTGCCTGGTTCAACACATTTCAAGATGTGCTGCGAGTAAAGGGCCAACAGTCCTGAGTCCATTGCCTTACGGAAATGTCAAGGAAGGATAAGAAAAGGTACGATACATAATTATGAGTGCATATGCACATATAAACGCATTGATGACTGACATTCCCGTCTTCTTTCTCAGGGAGTGTCACTCCAGTCGGAATAGGGACGCACCATTTCCCGGTCCTTCTGTGCAGGGACATTGTTCTCACTGACACACTGACATAGGTCCCTGACATTTACATTTTTTCCGCGCTTCCACTGTCGCGCTGCACCTTCTCGCATAAGGATATACGCGTCCTCGTTCGAGGATAGTCTAGGAACGTGTTGTATAACAAACTCTTCTGCCAAGTGATCGGCCTGCCATTCCTGCTGTGATCTTGTTTTACGTAATCTAATTTCACCTGGAGGTTCTGTACCTTGGCCGTTCTTAAGTTGCCCTCTCTTAGCTGTCCTCCTGCGAACTGCCCAGCCTGTCCTTTCCCTTCTTTTTGATCTGCGGTTCTGCCTTCCTCCTCTCTTTTTTGTTTCAGTTCCTCGAAGACTAAGTCATGGATTACGACGCGTATGATGCTCAGCTGCACCATATTTTCAAACAGGTCACTTCGATGGCTCCGTGACTTCCGCCTCCTGTCTCATCTCATTTTCAGACGCAAGGCGACGCTTGGTTGAAGCCGTCTGTGGAGAATATCCACGCTGGTGTCTGCCTTCGTATCCAAAATGGGCAATATCGCGTGTTCCCTTACGAGAACCGCTTCCTTGAGCCGTTCGAGGCCGCTGTCCGCACCCTCAACCCCGTCGTCGCCGTCAAGTTGCGTAGCGCCGCGGTCCACGTCGCACTCAACACTGTGTGAGTTTCTATGTATGCACGATGTGAACAGGGCTGACCCTGCTTTTCCAGTGATGACAACGCGACTGCCATTTATGTCGATGATGACACTCGCATCCAAATTCTTGACAGCATGCCCGACTTACCGCGCGCTGACAAGGAGCAGTGTGGTGCCTTTATTGTTAAGTTGGGTCCCCGTGGAATATCTGCTATTTGTTCACACCGCTCTACAGCGCGACGAACGGGTGCTGGTTGTCTGGTCAGACAACCTAGACGGCATTGTTCCACTGTGCCGTGACTTTGAGAGCCACCTCATCAAGCTCGTTTGGTCTCATCGGAATTCGCTTGAGGGTCTTAATCCAGGGCAGAGTATCTCTACAACCCCCGCAGGAACATCCGCGATGAACTCGGCTGTGGACGTGGCGCTCAACGAGAAACCACAAGACACCGAGTCGATCCCTGAAGCTGACCCTGAAGCGAGGGCGAAGCCCATCTCCGGGGGTTCGCTTTGGGGGTGGAGGATTGGGGCAAGGGCAAAAGCTCCAGGACCACGTGACCTCGAGAACGCTGGTGCGGGCGCTCGCCCGACGCGCTACTTTGCCCCGGTGTACAGTGGCCTCGGCTTAGCGCTGTCAACCTGTAAGCCACTATTTCGGCAAATCGGTTATTTTTTTGACGGTATGCCAGTCTTCATGGGCTGCGCCGCCAGCGTCTTAATCTCGGAATCCCGTCTAAGCAACGACTATATTCGATTTGCCCTTTTGGCAACTACTCCATTCCTTTTCTCTGTGTCGCTCGTAAGCCCGCATTCTACTACCTGCCTCATTGCGTTACCTAAGTTCCCGTGGCAGTTTTTCTCGCTTCAAGTGGTCACCAATATTTCCTATGTGTAAGACGGTCTTTCGTCGATGCTCCGGACATCACTCATAGCGCTTGGCAGCCTCGGTCCTGTTGCTCAGTATCACGAGAACTCAAAGTACTATTCGGCAGTGAAACCTGCAGCAAACAAGGAAGTCGATGCACACCTACCTCACATCACTGTCGAGATGCCTGTCTACAGAGAGAGTCTCGAACAGACTATGTGAGTTTCATCCTTGTTCCGTATAATGTGTCTCTCATCGGTTGATCACTGATCATCACAATGACCCAGTGCCCCATCCATCATGTCGATCAAGAAGGCCATGCAAACCTATGCGCGCCAGGGTGGCACCTCGGCCCTTTTCGTCCACGATGATGGCCTGCAGGGCACTGAAGCCATTTCTGAGAAAGAGCGCGAAGGGCGCATAAAGTTCTACGCGAATCATGGCATCGGTTGGGTGGCACGCCCTCAGCAAGAGAAGGCCGAAGGCGGATTCAAGCGCCGCGGACGATTCAAAAAGGCCAGCAACATGAACTATGGCCTCGCGCTCAGCCTAAAAATGGAAGTGATCATTCGCCGGCTCCAGATCGAGCGTGGCGAAAAACAGTCTCTTGCGGGTTCTTCTTCCCCTGCCGATGATGATGCTGAGGACATCGAAGAGCAGGCGCTACGCATGGCGATCGAGGAAACTTACGAGGAGAGTGGAAGACGCTTCCAGCCCTGGGCACAAAACGCAAAGGCGCTCCGTATCGGCGAGATCATTCTCATCGTCGACTCTGATACCATTGTCCCCGAGGTAATATGCCGCGCTAGCATGCCCATTGGTTGTTGATTTTTCGGTCGTAGGACTGCCTCCGCGACGCTGCTCGAGAGCTTGCCGAGAGCCCCGACGTCGCTGTCGTTCAACATGACTCTGGTGAGTTCACCTTTTCCGTGTTTTGTGGCCCCACTCAGATGCTCAAACCTCGTGGTAGATGTCATGCAAGTTGCCCATCACTATTTTGAGAACGGTATCACCCACTTTACCCGCCGCATCAACAAGTGTATCTCCATGGCCTGCGCGAATGGCGAAGTCGCACCTTTTGTCGGACATAATGCTTTCCTTCGCTGGTCGGCGCTCCAGGACGCAGCATTCGAAGACCCCTGCGACAATACCAAGAAGATCTGGTCCGAGACGAACGTGTCTGAGGATTTCGACATGGCCTTGCGTCTGCAGGTTGGTTTTTGTCCGAGTCGGGAAACGCGTCGCCTTTTGACCTTCGCTCACAGCTCAAGGGATACACCATTCGGTGGGCGACCTATTCTGAAGGCCATTTCAAGGAAGGTGTCTCGTTGACCTGCGACGACGAACTGAACCGGTGGCAGAAATACGCTTATGGTGGGTTCTTCTCCCTGGGCCATCATTCACATCGACTGAGGTTTGTTGACATGTTGACAGGGTGCAACGAGCTTATCTTCAATCCACTTATTGAGTGGTGGCGTTTGGGTCCCATTAACAAGCAGCTGCGCATTTTCATATGGTCGGACGCCCCCGTTCATTACAAGATCGGCATGTTGGCTTGTGAGCTGTTTGCATTCTTTAATCCAGGACTAGCCCTAACACGGAAGTAGACATGTTCTCGTACTACGCCCTGGCTGCATCCACTGTCCTCTCCTTGGTAAACTATATCATCCTCGGCTTGTCGTTCAGCGTCGACCACTTTTTCTTGCACTCTTTTGAAGTTTGGCTGGCGTGCGTCTTCGTCTTCCCCTGCGCCGGTAACATCGGCTATACACTGCTGGAGTACCGCCTCGGTCAACGGAGCTTAATAGATTCTTTCATCGAGAACATCACCTGGATCCCATTCTTGTAAGCGTTTATTCCACCGCATCAGCGATCGTACGGTTTCTCACGAAGACGGGAACACACAGCTTCTTCTTCTTCGGTGGCCTGTCGATCCACCTGTCCCAGGCTATCCTCGCGCACCTCTTCTCGTACAACATATCGTGGGGCGCGACCAAGAAGGAGGTCGAGAAGTCCAACTTCTTCATCGAGGTTCCGCGAATCTTGCGCCGCTTCTGGCTGTCGCTCGTCATCAGCTTCCTTATGATCGCAATGATAATTGTCCTCTCGACCAGTCTCGTACCTCGAGGATGGCAAATTCCCGGCGTGGCCTGGGCTGTCATCTTCCCACTGGCTATCGTGGCTGGGAGTCACATCCTCTTCCCGGTCGTGCTCAATCCGTGGTTGATGATCTTCTCATACTGATCGCGCAACGCGTGAGGGCTCGGATCACCCATTTTATCGTTAACTCAGCCTTTGTATATGCCATGACTGGTCGGGCACAATCAACCGCCCATCATACGGACTGCATCTAACAACGGACATCTAGTACCCTTTTCTTCGTGTAATTTTTCTACTCGCATAGACCCGGTTTCCTCAACCCCGCAAACACGCTGAACCGTATCATACCCTTCCATAACTTAGATTTTTTAGTTCAGTTCTTCGTACCATGGACACAAAGGATGTACACCCTCAACCCTATGCATAGCAGATTGCTGTTTTCCACTCGTTTTTGGGAGCTTAGTATTATTTCTTGGCACTCCTTTCGGGATTTGGGTGGACACCTATAATAAATCCAATGTTACATTCGAACAACAGTCTCAATCGGATTATAATAAAGAAAGAACTTGAAAGCCAAGAGTTGTCTATACGGATTGGGTTGGCCTGGTTCACACATTTTGAACTGACCGCCCTTATCTCTTGTAATTAGAGTTCGACATTGGACAGTTTTCTTTTCTCTATGTAGAACAAAGTGGCAGTCCGAGTCGTCCTAAAGGTAGTAGATTCGTTTGAGCCTCGTTGCTGGGACATCGAACTGGAAAAAGTTGGTTCCATTCTCCCTCCTGAACCGTAACTCTGGTGGACTCCAGTTGGGAAGAATGTCAGGGTCAAACATTGGCACTAATTCAGGTGCAGGTGGACGCAGCGTCACAAGCCAGGCACTGTGATGATGGGAAATCCCTACGGCACTGCTGTGGTAGTACGGTTGTGATGCAGGCGAAGTTGTTTCGGGAGTTACCGAGATCACCGAATATCGCCGAACTGCCGAGCCGAATCCCGAACTTGCCGAGTACGGTATCTGCTAGCTCACTCCTCCAATCTGCGTTTTAGCAACCAATGCAACCAAGCAAGTGCGACTTGAACTGTAGACGTTACGTGGTCAGAATTTCTGTGCCTAGATTTGCACCGGCTCAGAATCGGGTGATCTGTCTAGCACAACATCCGTCACTATCATGGCGCTGTGTCCCCGCTGTGTCCACTTTCGAGGCTTCTTCGCGTAGTCATATGAGGCAGGAAGATGTGCCTTCGCTCATCACCGAACTGGTGCGTCTCACGTACTAAAAGCAAATATGGTCGCGTAATGGTCGAGTCTCACATGTCCCCGTGATGTCGGATATTCTACAGACCTAAATCTACAACTCCTCCCTGGAAGGAGAGTACGGAATAACAGGAAGTGGACATGTTGAAGCACAGGCAGATATGTAATATTTTTAGATTTTGAACCTGAGCGCGCTTGCTCACTT
>Ga0137394_10003183_pt1 | contig 12297 bp, 16 predicted proteins | sample czobulk116metaG_FD_108278 | JGI IMG/M metagenome (GOLD analysis project Ga0137394, IMG submission 108278) | Vadose zone soil microbial communities from Angelo Coast Range Reserve, California, USA - czobulk1.16 metaG | ecosystem: Environmental > Terrestrial > Soil > Vadose zone | place: USA... | reverse complement strand
GGTCACCTGAGCGCGGGCGGCGGATTTCAAAGCAGTGAATTGTTCGCCAGCTTTCGGCGATGAATGAGCGGGCAATTCGATTTTGTCGAATTCGTCTTTCCCTGCGACCTTGTCGGCAGCGGCTTTGTCAGCGGCGACCTTGTCGGATTCCGCCTTCAACGCGGCGGCTTTGGCCGGGTCAGTCTTCGCAGCCTCGGCCTCGGCAGCGGCTTTGTCGGCAGCTTCCTTCGCGACTCGGTCGGCTTCAACCTTCGCGGCCTTGTCGGCGATTTTTTGTTCGGCAGCCAGCTTCGCTTTCTCAGCGGCGTCATCGATACTGGACGTATCGGTGATGACTGGCGCAGGAGCAGGAGTCGGCTTGGCCGTCTGAAGAGCGGCGATGTCTTCCGGGGTCGCACCTTTGCTCTTGGCTTGGTCAGCCATTAGAGCGTCGAGCGCCGACAATGCGGAAGCTGAATCGGTAGGACGTAAATCAAGATTCTCCACCTTCGCGAGAAGTCCGGAAGTAGAAGCGAGAGGGTCAACAATAGTTTCGGGCATAATCAGTCTTTTGGTCTGTCACCATCCCATTTGGCATCGTTGTCGATGTCGGGGAAGGTTTCGTTTGCGGTTTGTGTTTCTTCAGACGGCGGAGTTGCCATCCTCAAAATTTCTCGGAAGCACGATTCATATCCGGCTACTTCTCGCGCCCGCAGAGCAGTCGCTTCGAGTGTTTCGGCACCGGCCATGAGACCGGGTCGAGCAGCGGATAGGAGTTGGATAAAAACTTGACCCGCGCCAGTATTTAAAAACTGGGCGAGAAGTTCAGCACCGTCTTTGTTCCAGACTGGTAATTCGTTCATGCGGTAGCGGGCGCAGGGGCAGTGCGTTCAGAGTCAGGGGCCGGGGTAAAGCCGAGCGCTTGCTCGACTTGTGATTGGATGGAAAAGGGTAAATCCTTGAAATTGATTGTGATGGACTCGAGAACATTCGATGTGCGAGCGGCAGCTTGAGCTTGCGCGGCCTGTGGATTCTGCGCGGCTTCTTCAGGTGAAGGTGGAGTCTGAGCGGCGACTTGCTGCGACTGCTGAACCACTTCTTTCTGATGGTCCTGAAGCTGCTTCAAAGTATTATCCATTTGCGCGAGAAACTGTTTAAACGGAGCGACCTGTTTTCCTTGACCATTCTGCTCGGCCATTCCGATGTGATGCTCCATGTGGTCACCGATGCCGCCCATCACCGGCCAGACATTCGGGTCTTGCGCGGCAGCTTGCAACATACCGGCGACTGCCTTCTGACAAACATCGAGATGAACCATATGATTATCTCTAGGAGAAATCGGAACATCTTGGCCGGTCTGAATAATGAGCAATTCGAGTTGCTGGGTGCGAATATTCTCAGCCTCTTCGGTCGGGTCATTCTGCGGAAGCAAAACTGCCTCGGCAAATTCGTGGTCGGTGAGTGCGGTAAGCTTGCGCTTTTCCAATTCGAAGGCGTTGTAGAGCGGATTACCCTTGGCTTCCTGCGCGATGAAAACAATTCGTTGGCGCTCTTCGTCTGAATAATCTTCGACGGTTGAGACGGCGGGCTGGCCGGAAATGTAATCCAACTCTTCCCGAGTCATGTATTTGAGAAGACGTTCCTGCATTTCAAGAGCGTCAGCTTCGACCGTATCTTCACGGCACATGCGCCGTTGAATGGTCGTCATCATCCGCGCAAACTGAGTGAGAAATCTTTCGATGAGCGAGTCCCGGCGTTCCTCTTCGCGTGCGGCCTGCAACTCAACAGCGGCTTTGGTGACGCGCTCGCCTTCATTCGGTCGTGGCGAAGTGCTGCCCGCCATTTGGTCGAGCAAGTCGGTCAAAAATTTGTCGAGAGCGAAAAATGGCTCGACCGCACCGTCGATTTTGGCCTGCTCAATCGTGTAGCCGTTTGAAATCAGAATCGCGGCACCGATGACGGACATTCGGAATCGTTTGATGTCCGGCTCCGCGCAACGGATGACAATTTTTCCGGAAAGCTGGAGTCGGTCAACAACTTCGTTTCGACTGCGGTCCAAAATTCCCGCCATTGCGTAAAGTTCCCGGCCCAGACCCTTGGAACCATGAATATTTCCGTTTCCATGCTGTAGAGAGAAGAAAGCGCCGATGTCGGCCATTCGGTCGAACTGCTTTTCCTTCCAGAAGAGCATTTTTTCCGAATTCATGTCGTAGGCGACGTGAGTAATCTTGCCATCGACTTCAGCAACGAATACGTGCCAGATTTCGACCGCCTTCGAGCCGACGAACGACGTCAGAATGGCGCTCTCACGCATTAGGTCGGCCCAAATTCGCTCGGGGTCCTTGTAGGGGCTGCGCAAATTCTCGGGCACTGCGTTATTGATGGACGTGAGCACCTCGGGCACGTTCCAACCAGCCAGCGATGCCGCATTTTGGTCTCGAATGAGCGCGAAAAGCTCATGAATGAGATTTCTCTCCTGCAAACAGACGAGTGGGGCGCTCGAAGCGGTATGTTTGGTGCTACGGGGAACCAAAAAGTGACTTTGCCGGTGAAATTTCGGGAACCATGAATAAGGGTCGAGCCATGAAGCCGAGCAAAAGCCGAAAAGCGTGTTTTCCTGAGCCAATTCGGCTACAAAATCATCAAAACCCTCCCGCCCGCGCACTGTTTCAGTGATTTCCCGTCGAAAACACTCAGTTTTCTCGGCTGCATTGGGGAATCGGTCGGGAAGCTTGCTCGCCGTCAGGTATCTCATGCCCTTTGTGGCCGAGGTGAACCGGGGAACAACCTTATCGGCCAGCATTGAGAGCGGCTTGGTGGTGAAATTGGACTTCCAGCCCAATCCGTCTTGTTCTAGGCGAACCTGTTCGAACGGTCTTTCGGCATTCAACTTGAATTGAATCCGGCTGTTCTTCAGTGAGCGGTCTTTATTCTCCTGCTGAAGTGCCTTGACGAGCGCTATGGCCTGAGAGATGTTCGTAATTGCCGGAACATGCTGCTTGCCGTCCGGGCCTAGCTCAGGAGAATTGGGGCCGGTATTAGTGCCGGTCGTCGCAGAGTAATACTTCTGGGACTGCTGCGCCGTATTTGTGACTTCCATATCAGAGTGCGTTCGCCATCACTCTAATATGTCGAAAAACCCTTCCGCCGTCACCGGGAATCTGGTCTACAGGTCGGACAATCCTTGTAAAGTCCGGGCAATGGCTGATTGACAGCAATGACACCCGTGCCGTTGCATAGACGACATGGGGACTGAATGGGGCGGAGTTTTCGTGGGGTGGCTTTGGTCTCACTGGACCGGCTTTTCCCACGGGTCGACTCTTGCTCCGCCCTATTCAACTCCCCGTCGTCGTAACAATCGTTTAAACGACCTTGGCAAATCATCACTATCATTGGCGCGTAAACCACTTCGCACTTGGCGACAATTTCTTTTGCACGTCGCACCGGAATATCGTAGTGACACAAACCATTTCGTGAGCGATGAAACCAGCAACGCTTAATGCCAAGCTCCTCGGCCATGAGATGCAAATTCTCCACCGAGTATGGCAGGCACACCAGATGCCGGTTGATGTCACAGAAAAATCTCATGAGCGCGTTGGTCGGCGTATTTCCCAGATTATCCGTCCGAGTAGACTTCCTATCGCGAAACAGACCGCGATATTCACAAACCAAAAAGTTGTTTCACTCATTTTACCTCAAGCTCCGGATTGCGCGTGAGAATCTGTTCAACTACTTCTTCCCCCGGATTGCCCAACTCCCGGCCCGTGCGGAGTCGATAGTCCCCGAGGTTGGCGACGAGCCGCATCACATCTTCCGCTTCATGGCGCATGAATTCTTTGTCGATGAAATAATATCCACCGGGCGGTCGAATGCCTGAGTTGACGAATCTCATGGGTTGCACGCGATGCGGACATTGTTGACGATGTCCGACAATCGAACGATTTCATCCTGAGCCCGCCGCCATTCAATCGTGTCGTAAACCAGAAAATGCAAATCGTCTTTTCGATTTGTCGTGTAGAAAGTCCCGGGTGTTCCCCTCAAAACATTGACCGGCGTGTATCGATAAGAGAGTCGGTTCCTCGCGGTTTCATTCGTCCATCGACCGGGCATCGTTCGGAATCCATGCGCTATGGCGAGCGGACAAAAGTATCCGGTTGATTCGTCGTAGTTGAAAGTATCGTAGCAAACTTTGTCGAGCGCGAGTGCATCGCGAATGCGATACAACTGCTCCAGCGTCAGACCGCGAAACCGGCTTCGCATGATTTCAAAACGTTTGTCCATTATTTCAACCACTCCTTTTCAAGTTGCTCCAGACCGTCGAGAACGTTAATGATGTCTGTGCGAGAGACTTGGCATGAATCGTGAAGAAGAGTCACAATCGCCCGACGTTTCAAACGCGAATCGTTCAACGACTTCATCGCCTTGCTAATCTCCAGGATTGCGTTGGCAATAATTTCGGCAGGCACCGGCTTATCCGGATTCTGCACTACATTTACAGCTTGCTTACTCATATGCCCGAATATGTCAGAGTGGGGGAAGATTGTCAACTTCTTTCGTGAAAAAAGTATTATCGGCTTGAAGAATGCGCTTGACCAAATCGCGCTTCAGGCTATCGACTACGATGTCGAGCTTTGAACGCAAATCGCTGCGCGGAATCTCGCACGAAACCGTTTCCCGGGAATATCCATTGACGCGAGCATGAAGCTCCAGCCGATAGTGCGTTGGTTCTTTATCGGGCATACGGTATTCAACCGGCCATGCATCGATTAGTCGGATTGTGACGTCGGTAATTTTCATAACGTGGGGGTCGTGGGGTTCGTTGCAGTAGGCGTTTGGTGACTTATCGTAATCGTAGCATCGGGGGCAACGCTCAACTTGTGGATTGCAGCCACAAGGGCTCGGTCTCTCGATGTTTTTATTCGGTGGTCGGTCTTGCATCGTAATCTGACGTTGCCGTTGCTGTGTTGCTTTCGATAAAAACAAATCCGTGCGCTGGTGTCCATCTTATGATGCTTATCGCCTTGCGGAATTTCGCAGTCAAACTCAAGTTTGCGGGTTGAACCGCAATCGACGCAGCATCCACCAAGCTCTTGCACGAGCGCTGCACGGGCTCTCTTGGCCCATTCTTTTTGGCGCTGTCCCATAAATTAAATTGTTCGGCCCACGTTTTCAAAAAAGAAGACAGGTGGAGGTGTTGCACCTCTCGTCCGGAACGACGCGCTCATTGCTACACCCATCAAAAATTGGTGGAGATTATCGTTCCCCAGACTTCGGGCTCGCTGTTGGGCTACCGCATGTCTTACGTCCGGCTTCATCGGAAGCCCCGCGTTTTCTCTCCCGCGCTACCTTTCGGTCCGCTAGTTCGTGATGCGCTGGCCGCTTAAATTCGGGTCGCTTCGAATCGTACAAGAACCAGCTTAAAAGGCTGGAACCTTCCGAATCTCACACTGGCACTCATTCAACGCCAGCGTCATGCACCTCCATGGACGAATGATAATCCACTTCGCTGGCGCACGGCGACCGAGATTAAAACGGGGAGCCTTTCGAGCCTCTCGGCTCTACTACGGTGTCTCCCCAGCACCGGTGATGGTGCTATTTAAAACTGTTGGAGCAGTCTTTTGCATGTCTGCGGTCGTAGGCTCACGGCCCGACATGGAGAAGTGTCGCCAGTATCTCGGCTGCTCCCGGTGCTGCGTCCTTTCACAGTAGCGTCCACATTACTGGTTACGCCTGTGAATCACATGCATCCGTTTCGTGTGAGAGAAGATTTGAACTTCGGCTGACCAGCTTTTTTAAAAGGAACCGTTGGCGTCCCGTATGCCGACCAGTCTCTGCCACGTAAGGTTTAAACCGCTCACCCATCTCACAGTAATTGGCGGTCCCGGGAGGAATCACACCCCCATCCCCGGTGTTACCCGGTGTTCTTCGACTTACAAGTCGGATTAAACTACAAGACCATGGTTGCGATAGAAGGACTCGAACCTTCAACTTCAGCTTATGAGACTGACGTGATTTCCACTTTCACCAACACGCAATCTTTTCAAAGAACAAAATCTAACTACCCCAATGTGTCAGAAATTGAACCCGCCGTCAACTTTTATTTTCAGAAAAGTTTGGGCACGCAAATTCGCCAAAATGCTTTAGGGCGGCGACATCGTAAGCACGAGCCGCGTCTTCTTCCTCCCCGAAATATCCGAGCGTAACGCTCTTACCTTTAATCCCGATGTTGGCCATCCAATCCCCACGAAGTTTATGCCACGTCACCCCACGAAAACGAGAGGATTTCTTGGCGCGAGCGGTTCGGTGACCCTGACTATTTTGCATCGTCGTGGCGACCCGAAGATTTTCACGTTGATTGTTTAGTCCGTTCCCATCCCGATGCTCGCCCTTAATTTTCGGGTCGACTAATTCGAGAAGAACCCGATGCATTTTGACAAGAGATTTTCTTCCATCTTTTACGATAGCCCGAACTGCATAATAAGTGTGAGTATCTTTCTGGGCGCACCATTTGAACCGGTTTAAAAATTCAAAATCCGAATCGTCCACTTGAACCCGCTGACCTTGCGTTATCTGAATTAGTTTCATTCGTTATATAAGAACGTGTCCCCATACGCTTCACGGCTATCGCTTCCTTCGCCGGGTGTATCTAAATCTTCGAATCGGTTCGAGTGGTCGATGCGGCACGGCACGGGGTCTTGGTTTGTGAACCGTCCGATAATAGTTGTGCCAGCAACTCCATCCAACGCGGACGGGGAGATGCTGAAAGCGAGACGCACAATATGCAGCAGCAACGTGATTGCATCCGCTTTGTCCGGCGAATTGTTGCCGCGTGATTTGTAGTCCCTCTTCGTTTCGACTTTGTTATTTTTTCCATCTTGATAACGACGACCGTTTAATTCTTTGAGAACAGCCTCTGTCAAAGCCTTCGGAGAAATCTTTATGTAGTTGTGCTCGGTCCATCGCTTGAGAGCAAACCACAATTCATGAACCACTCGCTCGAATTCTTTCACCGGAATATCGGTGTCCTCTTCGAGAATCTTCATCTCAGTCGCGCCCTCGGTATAGTTCACGCCGCGACAGTCCGCAGGTAACCACAACTTGAGCAACACATCATGCACCCCGGCCCCGTTACCGGTTCGGTCCACAATGAAATGCTGCGGCTTGATTGAAAACTTTCCGGCGACTTCTTTGATAGCCAAAGCCACGGTGACGGTGTCACCCGGCGGAAGCGGAATGATTTCGTCTACCTGAAGCGCCCATCGTAGCACGCGTCTCTTCTGCTTATCAAAAAATAAAATCTCTTTACCCGCCGGAAATTCCAGCGACGGCGGAAGTTTGTAGCCGATTGCTTTTCCGAATCGACCGATTGCCACAGTCGGAATATCACCACCTTCGAGCGCGATGTCGGCGGCACCTACTGCAATCGGCGCTTCACCGAAAATGAATTCGCCAATCAGCTTCGAAGTCTGACTGGGCGGCATGATTGAAAACACCGCGCCCGCTGGTGGAAAACATGCGCGAGCCATCGTCCAATACGGTGGAGTGTCGGTGCCGCCTGCATTCGCGATGATTTGATTGAATCCTTCCCATGTTTGCAGACCGGGAAAAACCGTGCGCTTCAGCATTACATTCTCGCACTTGGCTGCGTCAAGACGTAGCACCCGCCAGCCACGTTTGCTATCCCATACTTCATCAGTGTCCGGTTTGAATTCGTTCCACCCTGTCTTCGGTTCGCATCGAACAGCAGCCGGACCAGCGATGTCTTCTGGATTGAAAGCCGTGATAATTTTCAGTCCCTCGATTTCACCATCGAAGTTGGAAAATAAATTATCGATGTCCTTGTGAATGCCGGGGGGAACCTTCTCAAACTCGTCAACCATGATTCGCAGCCGGGAGAGAATGCCGAACTTGGGATGCGGATTCTTGCGGCGAATACGCTTAGTTCCCTGCAATCGTCCGCGTCCCTTCTGGCCGACTGGGATAACGACTCCTGAGATTGCGGACTTGCGTTCTTTGGGGTCGAGACCGATGAACAAGTCACGAGTCTCCCCCGGTAATGGCAATGTTGCGCTTCGATGAAAAGTTACTAGATGTGAGAAAAGGTTGTCCTTGAGATGCTGCTCGCTTGGGCCGACGACTTTTACGTTTGTGTATTGTGGGTCCCTCAGCCAATCTAAAAGAAGCCACACGCCCGCGCCGTAAGATTTTGACATCGAGCCCGCGCCCATCAACATAAGCGCGAACGAGTTTTGGATTTCTTTCCATACCATCTGTGTGCATCGCGGTTGATAAGTGAAGAGAGTTTCGTTCCAGAGCATCCCGGCTGCTAAATCGTAACGATTGTTATCGAGACACCATCGCAGCACAAACCAACAAATCTCTTGCGCTTCGCTGACGTCGAGCACAACGGGCGGCTTCGTGCCGGGTGCGGTTGAAAAATCTGCCGCATGCTGGCCCGCTTGGATAAACTCGCCCTTGTGGAGAAGCTGGCTCACGCGGATTATCATCCGCTCTCGTTTTCCTTCTCCGAGTTCGTCGTTCATGAATGGAATAGCAAATAGGCCAATGCGCGACTAACTCGGAGCGGAGAATCGTCGAGCATCCCGATACCAACGTTGCATTTGTGACAAAGGATTCCCCGAATTTTTTTCGTTCGGTGACAATGGTCCACACACATCTTTTTCGTCTTGCGCCCGCAGATTAGACATTTACTGCCCTGTTCGAGCAACAATCGGTCATACTGTTCCAGCGTTAGACCATAACGTAATCGAAAGACTTCTCCGACAATACGAAGCTTTTCACGAATGTATTCTTCACTCGTGAATCCGCCACGAAGAAATGCAATCCACTGCTGCTTTAAATGGGCAGGAATATTTCTCATTTCAACTTGGTTCGGTCGAATTCCGGAATCGCCATTACGGCTCGCGCCGTTTGACACTTGCCATTCAGAAAGTATTCGGACCAAAAATCTGGACCGTCGCCGCGACCTTCTCCGTGACCCGTGAGCACAAAAAGAATGTGGGGATATGTGCGGGAAAAAGCACGCATGTCTTCTTCATGCCCATACCACTTGCCCTGCTCGCACGTCCCGCCATTTTCGTCCAGACAATATTCCGCCTCTTCACTCAAGATTCGGAGACCCGAGACAAGGAGTCGGACGAAGTCTTTGTCTGATAGGGCTTTGTCCGTATCGGGGCTGCGGATTTCGAGAGAATATGAAGTGTTGTATCCCATTACGGTAGCTTGTCGAATTTCTTCGCGAGCGCCCCGCCCACCAGAACGGCAATGCAGATGCCCAGCGTGATGAAAGCGAATGTGAAGTGACCCGTCTTGATGACTACGTGCGCGGCGAAGCCGAACAGTGTCACGACGGATGCGAGTTGGAATACGTCCGGATGAATATTGATTTGGTTCATAGTGAAGCGAGAAGGTCGGCCTTGGACGCGAATACGTCGTCTTGGTCGACCCATACCGTGTTGCCCGCGCTGAGAATTGAATACTCCACCTTGAAGTCGAAACCGATTCGAACGACGGATTGGGGGTTGCTGATGTGAATCCGAGTGCATCGAACAATCTCAGAAGCTACCTGATTGTCCCGCATGAAAAAAACTTCCTGACCCGGGGCAGCAACCGTCTGGAGTCGAAAATCCCACTTTGTTGAAGCGATGATAGATGCGGGGCTCGTGAGACGAACCTCGTCCGAGTTTCCGGTAATGTCGCGCAAAGTCGTGGACTTCGGCGCGGGCGCGGTCCTGTTTGCGGCATATCGATTCGCCGCAGCCTCGGCGGCTTCATTGCTGGTTTCAGTAGCGGTCTTCATCGGTTTAAAAATGTTGTCTTCGTCAACGGTGCATCCCATAAATTTCAGGTCGCCTGCTCCGAGATGACCGCAACTCACTTCTGCGCCGTTCCTTCGACGCCGCGCTTCACTCGGTCGGTGGTGCGGTTGGTCAGCAGCGTGAGCGCCAATTCAATGTGATGTGCCACCAAAAAATTGTCGGAGCAGGGCAGCAGGTGTTGTAGATGGATTATCCGCTGCAAGAGAGCCGCGAGCACTTCTTCAGTGGTGGTTCCCTCATTAACGGTTTCCATCTTTCGGAATTCGTTCTTCGCGTCTTTGGTGAGAATCAGTTTCTTCTCAGGCAGACGCTGAACGAATGACAGGCGCTGGACACCAGTGCCGCCGTGGTTGGCAAGCTCGTAAACAAATCCGGGGACGATAGGGTTCATGCGTCGAGAGTTCCTTTGTTAGAGACGTTGGTGATGCGGGGGGCCTTCACACCCACATTCCGTCGTAACCACGCCTGCGCTTTGTTGGTAGCGAAGAGAATGCTATTCCGGTTGGTGGTAATCCACAGATTATAGGTATAGTCCGGGGAAGTTACGAGCCACAGATGCAGCCCTTCGATTTTTGATTTTGATTTCTTCATAAAGGGTAAATAGTGAGCGAGCCGCTGACACTCGTGACCCGAAGGTCACTGTCTGAGCAATCAATTTTATTTAATGTTTCTGACACAAGCGGCTCACTATCTACCCCAATGTGTCCGACTTTGATGTTTTTGGCAACTTCTTTTTTCACGAAGGCAAAATCAAAAATTTTTGCTCGAATGCATGAGCGAAGGTGGGGGCTCGCCGTGGCCCCCGGGGGATGGAGGGGAGGACCCGGGGCTTGTCCGCATGCGGCTGGCGCTGGTCTGCGTGCAAAGGATTAGTAGTCCTTTGTCAGACGACAGACGTCAGGCGAATATAGACGGAATCTTGGAGCCAAAAATTTTTGGGGTCAGATTCTCACTAGTGCGAACGACCTGAACGATTTCGGCTATGTTTAAACAGCACGGAACCTTACGTCTTCACTGCACCGGTTTTCGCTCATGGGTCTCGAAGGGTCTTTCCAGATTGCCCAGCTTATAGCCTAGCTTAACGGCTGCGGATTCAAAGCGTTCGAGCCATGGTGAGGGGAACCTTTTGATTGTCTGGGGCGCTGTGAACCAATAGGGAAGCTGTCGCTGCATTCCGATACGCTTTCGAAGCTGGGTTTGCCAGCCATACCCAAAACGCCCGATGAAAAACTGGCGCAAATCAGCTATTCGCTGTTGAACTATTTGAGTGGTTGTCATGCTTGCGAAGATAAGCGGCGGCACGGTCCAGAATCTCGGCGCGGTCCCTGAACAGTCCGAGCGCTGAATTGCAACTACGACAAAGAAGCTCGCGAGTCTTGCCCGTGAGGTGGTCATGGTCGATGTTCCAATGTTTATCAATGCGAGGGTCGCCACAGATTGCGCATTTATCGTTCTGAGATTTAACCATCGCAGTGTAGATTGCTTCGGTTAGACCATATCGTTTCAAAAGCGTTTGTCGCGTATAGGGGCGACGTATTAGTCTTGGTCGGTGCTTGAATCCCTTGGGGGCGCATGCGCGACAAAAAGTAACGCATCCATTCTCGCCACACCCTCCAGCCGAAAACTCTTTCCAGAGTTTGAACTTATGGCAGTGAACGCAGACGCGACCGTCACTCATTTGGTTTTGCGGGTAATGCCAATTGCTGCTTGACTACTTCAACTGAATCGAGGCCGACTTGTTCGGCTGCATTGAGCGCGGCCATCACACTAAGCGCGATGTTGCTTTGCTTTCGCTCCGAGCCCGCCGGACGTTCTGTTGCAGTGTCGCCCAGACATCGCTGACTCATTAGTTGCACCGATTCTGCGGCGGCAACAAGGTCAGTCAGTGCGCGAGTTTTGAACACTGGACCATGCGCTGTTTCATTCGTCAACATCTTGACTAAATCAGTGGCGCTGCCTTCGCTCAAATAGCGGATAACTTTGTCGAGCAACGAGCGGAGCCGAGTGGTTTGGACGTAATTTATTCCGCGATTCAATGCGACCTGAGTCTCTTGGCGATTGCCGGACAAGTCGTCCAGTTGTTTGATTCGTGCGTGCCAGTTGCCTTGCGCGGCCAGTTGCTCAATCGTTTCAATGTCGATGCCAGTCGCGAGAGAAGTCTTTGTGGAATTGCCTGCGAAAGTGAAGAAGGCTTCGAACACCTGAACCACATCGATTTTAGCGACGTCGAGAATCACAACGGGAAAAATTTGTCGATAATTTTAGCGATTAGCCAGACGAGTGCTCTCATAATGTTTTCGAAGCGTTGTCCGCATGGAGCCTGACATATTGACCCGCTCGGATAATATTGTCCGCGTTGTCGTGAAATAATCCGATAGCACGATTGCATTTACCACACAGCAGGCCGCGCACTTTGTTTGTTTTGTGGCAATGGTCAATGTCGGTAACTTTCGCAGTCAAGCAAATCGCACATAACCCG
>Ga0137394_10003182_pt1 | contig 12297 bp, 15 predicted proteins | sample czobulk116metaG_FD_108278 | JGI IMG/M metagenome (GOLD analysis project Ga0137394, IMG submission 108278) | Vadose zone soil microbial communities from Angelo Coast Range Reserve, California, USA - czobulk1.16 metaG | ecosystem: Environmental > Terrestrial > Soil > Vadose zone | place: USA... | reverse complement strand
GCGCTTGCTGCGGGCAGTAGCGACCGCGTCGACGGTCTGCCACGAGGCAAACGTCTTGAGCACAACGCGGTACGGGTCGCATTCGTCCTGGCCTACGCCGAGGGCCTCATTGTCACGCCCATCAAGGTACGCCAGCCGACGTGCTTCATATGCTCTCCAACCAAGGCGAGGACGTGTCGAGTCCGCGAGTTCTTTGACAACGTTCTCGTTCATCGAGCGGCAATCAATCGCGACTATGGTCGAGTCCAGGGCCTTCCTCTCGCGCGCCAGCTCCACCCATTCCTTTACAGCGGCGGCTGAAATCCGGGTGTTGTCAGCCTCCAAAGCGCGGAGACGCGTACAGTTCCGTATTAATGCGAGGAATGCGTCGTTGCTGAGTTGGATAGCGTAAGAGACAATGAGATGCTCCAAGGCATGGCCAGGTGAAGAATGGTCCCGCCTGGTATCGTCGGAGGACGGATGGGGGGTAATGGAATGAAGGACATCGTCCGTTATCGAGCTTGCGTCCTCCAGATCGAGCTTCCGGAGCTTGGGTAGTGTCTCCAGTAATCGGACGACACCATCGTCTTTCAGTTCTCCTCCAATTCCTCCGAGCTCTAATAACTCCAGCTGGGGCGTGGCATATGCTAGATGGGAACACGCTATGTCTGTGAGAAGAGTGCAGTATGAGAGCGACAAATGTCGGAGACGAGTGATTCTCCTTCGGTAGCGTCTACCATCGTTGGAATTGCGGCCGGCTTGCCGTGCGGTAAGAGAGATCGAGTCCAGATCGAAGTCTTCTATACACGCTACGAATGTGTCTATGGCCGAATTGTGAAGGTCCCTGCAATAGCTAAGGTCCAATACTTCGAGGTACGGTGCGGCTTTCCCCAGGGCAGCCATGGTGCTATCGGTAATGCCCTTCAATCCCGATAATCGCAATTCGATTAAGGGAAGTGGCTTTGCACGGGTGACAGCATAAGACGCAAAAGATCGGATACCTGTTCCTGTGAGACTCTTGCATCGACTAAGATCCAGCGACAGAAGCCGTGGACAATGTTGGGATAGGATTTCACATGTCTCGTTGGTGACGACTGGCATCCCCTTCAACGAGAGAGTTTCTAGAAATATGCATTGAATCAAGAGTTGATGAAGAGCCGATGCCGTAACCGTTGAGCAACCGCTCATGTTCAAATATGTGAGTTGATTGTGAGGGGGCGTTACGCTCGTGCCATGCACCACGGACAGACAGTCTGTCAAGCTTTCCACGGTGGACGGAAGTAGACCTCTGTGGCCGGAGAGATTTAAGGAGGTGGTGAATGATCCAGCGGACTGTACGACGCGCAGTAATTGAGAAGCAGGCATCTTCGGGAAGGCGCGAAGATCCAAGTTACTCCATAATTGTCCGTCGTGAATCAGAGTCGACCATGCTTTACAAACCTGTCCGCAGGGTACGTTGGTCGTCAATGTCACAGGAGAGTGTATTGTGTTACTCACCCTTCTCAGCCGCATAAGCTCACGCACCCCTTGATCATGACCCACCCATTTATGCTTCGCAGCTCTGTTCGCCGTCCATCTGCCTCCGCAGACCCTTCGCGCGTGATCTTCCTCATAAATTTCTATGAGGAAGCCGAATATGCGCAAACGAAGCTCCCTCGGTAGCATGCCATCAAATAGATTTGGGGGATTGATGACAGGTATGGGCACGAATGCGTCCGTGGTGTAAGATGAGACCACATCAAATGAATGAGGTAATGGGCACGGATCCGAGTAGGATCGAAAATTCGCCTTGCGAGGACGATTCCCGGCGACAGGCCGAGTCTGAAAGTAGACAGGAGAGTAATCCGGTAGCACTGTTGTCGATCCTTCATCGACGTGGTCGAGGACAAGATAGGAATACGACCCCGCTTTGGACTTATCCTTTGATCGCGGCTTGAAGTCCCGCATCCATGGCGCCAAGCAGCTGCCGGCATCGACGGCGTCGAGATTGATTGGAATTTGTACCCCGACGCCAGGGGAGTTCGGTACGGAACGCGGTTTGCGTCGGTCCGAGGACGAATGTTCATGAGAGCGATCATTGGGGCCCCGTGACGGCTCACTATTCACTCTTGGATGCACAGAAGAGATAATGCGTTCCGGGTCGCGTGGGGCGGGAATAGAGAATGACCGTCGTCGTGGCGACGAAGGGGAAAACATGGAACCAATGCCATGTGTAGCAGAGCTGCGAAGGACGGGTGGAGTGTAAGAGAGTGGCTCGTGTTCGATGAGTTGGGGGTGCAGTGAGCCATAGGAAGAAGGGCCCGCGTCCGAGATGAGGCTCGGAGATGGACAGATGTCGAAAGTTATAGGGAGAAATGTGAGAGGCGGAAGCATTGGGGGTGTGTCTCTGGCCTTCCCTTTGTCGAGGAAAGGCAGGTCAGTATCGTAAGGTATGGCGTTAAAGTCATGCTGAGAAGTTGGTTTCTGGAAGGCAGCCGTAAGGTCGTTTCGAAGAGCAGGGGGAGAGGTTGGCCCCGGATGTGATGAGCCGGGAATGTTATGAGAGTCAAGCGAGATCGAGAATATGTCGTGTTGCGCGCTTTCTCCACTGGACGGGATTTCAACGGGGTTAGACCGACCCTTTCCCTTTCGCTCAGGCTGTTGTACTTGTTCTGTGGTGATATCTAACGCATCGGGGGACATGGTGAGACCGACGTTTAAGGATGACAAGAAATAGCGAGGAAACAGATTGTCGGATTCCCACTAGGGGGGGATTAGTGAGAGAGGAGAGATGCTGAGCAGCTTGGTGAGGAGAGAGGTGGGGATGGCGTCGTTATCGATTTCGCAGTGGGGTTCGGGCTTAAGACATACGAGAGGAATTAATAATAGGATACAGAGGTGAGGAAGCAGGCTAGAAGAGGAGAGTGATACAGAAGAGAGCAAGAACGTCGCACATGTCAACGATGGAGCACACCCGAGCGGCGAGGTGACGGCCTTGCGGATACCGAACGTGCTTATTTCGGCGACTTTGCTCACCCTCCTCTTCACCGCGTGCTTTTCAGTTGCTCACTTGGACAAACGTAACAAAAAACTGTATTACGGAACACCTAGAACGAGTAATCATGTATGAAGCGTGCAAGATTAGAATTCGGTCTTCGTATAACTGTGTCCTCCTAGTAAAGGTGCCCATAAATATGAAGAAAATCACAACTCGGGTAGGTGACGACTACGACGTTCCTGCCAACCACGCGGTGGGTTGGCGCGCGACGTGTAGTTACAAGAAATTTGTGGTCATTTCAAGACGCTATGGCCTTTGGGTTATCTCTGGAAGTCTTCCAATTCGCCGTTGCCAGCTTGAACCTGACATATCATTCAGGCATTTTTTCTGGGTTTCTTGGGGGATATTCGGCTCACCTGTCCTGGTGCGTCATCTCAGGCTCGTCTTCCTTCAGGCGCGCCATTTCTGTTTGCATGAATTTGTTATATGCGGTAAGCTTCTTGCGCCCGCCGCCACCCGAGGACCTCACTGTTGGGCAAGTGAGCCAACCCATCTGCATTCTTATCGTCGGGCGTGAAAATGCACCTTTCCTCTCCGGCTTTTCGCTTGTTGTCTTTTTTTCTTTGGGCATCGACTTGCAACTGGTCGATCAGATGTGCAGACCTGAAAACACGCGGTCGACGCGTGCCGATGAGGAAATGAAGAGAGACCGTCGGAACTGGGCAAAATTAGAGGTGAGACAAAGACAACTCACCGAGTAGAGGGGATGAACAAAGGCGGGTAGTATGGAGAGAAATGGGAGAGAGGGGAGAGATTAAGGGGGGAGAGAGCAGTGGAAAGGGGGGTGGGCATATAATTCCCAACTTCTTTATACACAGTTGTCGCTCGCCCAACTCGACATTTCGAATCTCAAACCTCGATCGAGATCTCCGCGCGTTGAGGAGTCCCTCTGTCACCCCTTTCCTACACCGACCACCGCGAGCTGCCCTTCGAGCGCATGTACATGTGTGCCTCAACCTCAACTTCGGCAAGCGGTTTACGGATAGCACTTCGGGGTCCTAGTAGTTTTGACCGAATTAAATATGCATTTATCCTGCATTTCACCATACCAGAAGCCTATCCAACCTGACAACAACTCCGGTTACAACCTACTCAATCCACCTGACTGGGTCCCACGCCCTCTTCCTGGCAGGTGGCATGAGAAAACCCTTATATGTCAAAGGTTAGCCTCCTTTGAACTGCCGGCTACACGTCCAACCCCAACGATGCTCTCGATCATGCTGCCTCCGCTTACCATGCCGGTCGTCGCAATCAGAAACTTTCGGCCTGACGGGGAGTTGGGCTGAGACAAGTATCCACAACGTTATTCAACAAATCACCAACTTGCCTTGTGTTTGACAGCCTGCCCACCGAAGCGCAGCGATTTCCGTATATGTGCAACCGCCGAGGAAAAACACCACAGTGATTGTTGTCCGTTCCCCCGAGGCAGGTACTAGACAAAAATGGCGCTTTTGAACCACGGTATGATCCCGTGATCGGTTCAGCCACTTACGCAAGGTAGTACTGCCGTTCGTCACCTCCGCTCCCTTTTGCCTGATGTCGAAGGACCTGCCAGCAATACTCTGCACGACGTCTTCAAACCCCTTGAAACCAACGATAGGATGCGCTCGTGTCGGTCCTAAAAGCGAAGACTTGCCCTTCTTTCCGTCCTCTTCCGTTGCTCCCTCTTTGCTTTTGGCCGGATTGCTGAGAACGCCGCCTTTTTGGGCCACGCATTGGACAAGACGTATACTGATGGGCGCATATCCAGAATATACATAGCTTATATCGTTCTCCAGTTCGTCGAGTGAGTCATCACCTTCAATTAGCAGGCGTAATGACTTGCGTAGAGACGTATATGGGTATTTCGCACTGGAGAGAGTCGCAGGAGCCGACGAAGGTAAGGGATTCGGGAGTAAGATCGCCAGGGGAGGTGTAGCCAAGGAAAGCAGCAAGGGAAGGTTGCTATACCCGTAAGCCTAAGCTGCCATCAGCGTATCGTGACCGCGAGGTAGGAAGCAACAAACCTGCAAGACTTCCTTTTTAATATTCTCAAGTGTTTTGGCTTTTATACCTCCAGCCATAATGCTGGCAAGACAGAGCAGTCGAATCACGACCTGCATCTCTGCCCCTTGAGCAATGAGATCTTCCACAGCCGTTATTTGCCCTGGCACGTCGTAGGAGGCAAGCAAATCTAGATGTTTAAGTGAGTAAAATGCATCGAGATGTTTTGGTTCTCGCTGACTTTGTTGGATGTCCAACGACTTGCTGAAAATCTCCGATCTTCTTGCAGCCATGATTAGTTCCGACAACCCAATGTCTCCACGAGTGGTATCCCACCATTAGCGCCGAGGCTAAGTTATCACGAAATTAACGCCTACGGAGTTGCAATGCTCGGTGCTCAGCCTGAAGACCACCCAATTTTCCTACAAAATCACGCAGTTGAGACACAGATGCTTGATGACGTGCCTGAGCTACAAGTCAGTATTTCGTAGCATGTACAGGGATAAGCACATCCGAACCTTGTAGTCGTCGTCCAGACGACGTGCAACCCTGTTCAATCGCTTAGCCACAGACGCAAAGTTAAGGTCCCGTAGTTCCGCGAAAATCGGGTCCGTTGAGGCTGAGAGATAGTGTTTCCGTTTCTTTTCCTGAGCAAGAGCCAGGGCAGGGGTTGCAGAGGTAGAACCTGATCCAGATGCGGTTTGGTTGGGGTTCGACGGCACATTTAGAAGCGATGCTGGAACCTCGACGTGGGCTAAGAGCATACGTCAAACTCATGAATGAGGGGAATGGCCAGACGCTTACAATTTCTGATATGAACAACCTCATCAATTAGACCCTCATACGTCAATTGGGTCAGTAAAGGGGTGATCATATCGACGTGACGATCAATGACGATGAGTGAGTCAAATGTATCAGAGACATCGAGCAAACTTTCCCGATCGACGCTCGCACGCTGGGTATTTTGACGTGTGAGTAGATCTGCTAACCGCTGCGAAATATCAGGTACCATAACGCATTCGTAACGGCTATCAACTCACACCAGCATGGTCGCCCTTTCCAATAATCCGAGGAAATAACCCAAATAGTTTCTGAATAGTGTGTAACGCCTGTGAGGCATCAAAGATAGAGGTCTCGTCGCCATCCTGAATCCCGGGGATCGCATGAGCAATGTCGTAGTAGGAACGTCCAGCCCACCACCCAGATTTCCTTAAAGGCCTCGCCATTCTCGAGCGAAATGACATCATCCGCGATTGGAATAAATTGGAGATTGTAAGAAGAAATGGTGACATCCCCCAGAACACCCTCTTCCTCCAGCACCCGAGTGATGAGGGTGGAGGTTCTAGGCACGAGGAGGAGGGTGTAGGTGTGCTTCTGCGATTCTGCAGCGTGGCTTTTGATCTGGCCTACCTCCAAAAGTTGAAGCGATCAAGCGGTAGCCAGGAATTTGACAAACCTGCGATTATCTTCACCCACTTTATCCGTGGGCGACAGAGATACACGATATTCGTCGTGACTGCGGAGAGGGGACCGGATTCGAGCCAGAACATCTTATCGACGCCATGTTGCTGTGTCCGTTATAAGCACCATCAAAAGAAGTAAGAGCGGCCGATATTACTTGGAGCAGAGAGACCTCTGTGACCAAGCTAAGTGGTCCAGCCAGAGATGGATCAAGCACGAGAGTCTTTGCGCCGTTGACCTTGGAAATCGTAAACGATAAAACGACACAAAAAGGGAACGGGAACGGGCTCACAGAGTTGAGGGCATGTACGAGTGAATTTCTTGCTATTTCCCGGAGTATGGAGACATCAACAGTTTCTTTAGCAGGCCGGCGTTGGTCTGAACTGGGCAAGGTGGACGCGGAAGTGGTCATCTCTAGGACCGGAATCCGGCCCGCGGCACGTTCACTCGTCGTATAAGTGTTGCGACTCGGTATAGTCACGGTATGTCCAGTACAAGTACACATTCTCATCACCATCATATCGTGTTTCTCCTTGCACTCTGTCCTTTTTTCCTCTTTGCGTTTGCATCTTTTCCTTCTAGTAATCCTGATGGAAGCTTTCCTTCCTCTTCCCACTCTTCCAGTATCTTCGTAGCAGCCTGATATCCCCTTTCTTGTATTTCCTCGAATTTCCCCCATTGCAGGGTTCCGTACTGTCGGTTTACGGAGTTGGCAGTATGTAACTTTGATGAGCGAGATCACTCACCTCTTGTACTGGCATCGCTATGTACAGACAGCCTCGAGTAACTTTGGCCTCTTCCAAAGTTTGCACACTCGAAACGCTGTACAGACCACGTTAGGCATGTCGACAGGTTAGTTAGAGGAACATACTATGCAAGGCGACTCTGTATTTCTGCGATTGCGGGAATCGTCCTTGCGCTTGAAAATGGATTCCACCGCATGATCATCAGCCACCAGCCAGAAATCGTGTCTCCGAAGTTTCGGGGCGAATTATCATCGAGCTTAGGAAGAAGAATATGAGGTTTTTCTTGTGGGCAAATTGATCATGCCCTACCGAGCCCACGTCCGACGCTATGACTGCACTTGCTCCCATGTCGAACATTGCGGATACCTGTACATAGAATTCAGACCTGCTGCGACAGTGTTAGCAGTTACTCACAGGCAGATTATCCACTGTGTAAAGTACATGTGAGTCGTCCGTTCAAAAACTCGGTCACATCAACTACTACTTACGGTACCCTCCGTCCACAAGCATATTTCCATTATCACAGAGAGGAGGAACAAGGCCCACAAGTGACATTGAAGCACCTGCGAAGGGCTGTTGGCCAACATAACAACATAAACACAAGCGACTTACGAATGAACCTCCAAGCATAACCAGTCTCATGTATCTCCATCCGAGACGTCGTGATGTTCGCGGTATTACAGAAGAAGGGAAGCCACATGTCTTCGATATGCAAATCGTAGAACGCTTTGTAAAGCGAGCGGTTGAACTCGTGTCCCTGACCAAAAATGTAGGTTGATGACCCTCAAGAGATGGAAGAGTGAGCATACAGTTGTGTAAGCCACGAGAGGGTATGTGACGTCTGATAACATTCGCCATATATTGCCCAGTCTCCCACTAAACTGACTTGCCCGGGCAGAACTGGACATGAGATCGAGTTCCTTCGCGTATAGACCGCCGATGAGGGCCCCAATGCTGGTGCCTTGAAATACTTGAAGTTGTAAAACACGATGTGAGGCAGATATACTTACCTCCAATGTGATCTATGGGTATGCCTGTTTCTTCTAGCGCGCGCAGAACCCCCTGAATTCATTCAGAGGACGTTTTGCGCGCAGTGAAAAGATGCGACTTACAAGATGTGATATACCCCTGGCACCGCCACCTCCTAGTACTAGCCCAATGGAGATACCACAGATCCTCCGTGCAAGTCGCGCAAAGTCATCCGTACGGGGTAATCGTTGTGCACGAACATTTGGCCTACTCCCGCGGTACTTTTTTATTTCGCTTTGCACCCGGTCTTTGAGCTGTATGAAAGCCGCGACTGCAGCGGGATTTTGCGACGCTACAGTAGGCGGTTTCGACATGGAAGCCTTCAACTCCTGAAAATTTCCGTGAGCAGTGTGTATCACCATTTCAGTAGCGCAGACAGACTGGCAGTTCCACATGTATGTGTTGATGGACCCATGGTCGACTCTGTACTCATATTGTTGTAAGAACTAGAGGACGTGAAGGGAGTTTCTCCAACCTTCAACCATTCCCTCGTTGAGCCAGGAAGGACGGATCGTTCCGGATGTAAGAGCACGAGCTCTTTACGAGCCGTTGTCTTCATGGAGAGTAAGAGACGTTCGTATTCTCCCGTGGAGGGATCATCGCCCAAACCGATGACGAGTACATAATCCGCCTGGCGAATGCAAGTTTGTGTCCAAGAACTTCCTACTGAAGCGTCGGCGACGTAAAGGACGATTTTGTATCGTTGCTCCTGATCCGCTAGCCAAGCTGCCGTTTTCAGCTTTCCCATTCTTGTAAATGCATGTCTCCCGAGGACGTTGGACACAGATACTTGATTTAAGTACGATGTTGGTGCACCGATTCCCTCTAATGCAGCGTGAAGTTTTCGAGCGAAGTTCTCGATAGGAACGTTGCGGGAAACAGGGAGCAGGGCAACGGTCTTCAGATTGTCGTTATTACGCCGAAACTCTGTTCCCATGTTCCGCGATCGCGCCCTCGGGGAAGAATCGATCTCGCTTCGGACTCTCGAAGCGATCATTCGTAACAACCTGGAAGTTGAATGTGTAGAAAAGGTCGATCAGGCAAGTAGTTATGACTCACAAGGCCGTAGTCTGTGGGTTCCTGGCGTGTATGGTGCATAATAGCTGTAATCGGAATGGTAGAAACTCACCGTGAAGATATGGCGTTGAAGAGAGTCTGCGGCATCCGTATGAGCTCTGTATCCCGAATAGCGTGCACAGTGTTGCGGCGAGGAGTGCTTGTGATGACATCGATTTCGCCGGCAGTATCGCCTTGACCATACTCTGCAGCAATTTTGACCACTCCATGGTGGTCCTCCGTGATGGCGCGTAATCGACCGTTGATGACGATGTAAAAACTATCACTGACATCGCCAGTGCGCCATAGGATTTGGCCAGCATTAACGTGCATCCAGTCCAGCGACGCATCAATTTGTATGACTAATCGTGGAAATTAGGGAACTGTTTCTGAAAAGCAGCAAAACACTGACCAAGAGGCGATAAAAGTGAGATGAGACGTTTAGCCAAAGTAAGCAAGACAATGGGCCGCTTCTCGAGCAGCCTCTCAAGGGCATGATGCGGTAAGAATCCAACGTAAGCATCGGTCTTGGCCACAATATCAACATACGAGGCAGCATTAGACAAGGACGCTATGGTAATGAACCGTAAACCAGTGTCGCATCAATCCAGCGGAATGGCCTTACCTAGATAGCCAGCGATGCCTCCAGGTTTTATTGTGAACAGCGGTCGCTGACCTTTCGTTGATGAATCCGGCCGGGATACGCTCGGCGCGGATGGTTTGGATGATTCTTTGGGACTACCGATATTGCTATCCCCGTTGCTGGAGGTCGTCTCGGTATCGTATAAGGAGTCTACATTTGACGCAGGTGGCTTTACCGAAGGTTCGTTTTCTGAAGGGGATCGCCTTTCGGCGGGGAGGACGATGTCTAAGAATCCTTCGATGACAAAAAAGAGTCCTGTAACGATATTCGTAGTCCGCACGAAGCAAGACTCCATTACACACCTATATCCCGCTCTCCAGCTTTCGCCAGGTAAGATCCTGAGGAGAAAAACAAAATTTCAACTTCGTTGTCCAGCCCGCTCATGTATCCGCTCATCGTGACGGAGGATGATCCCCCAGTTGCACTAGAGGCATCATCTCCCAAATCGAGCAATGACAAAGAGCCGAATGGTGAGTCCAAAAAACCGCCACCTGGCCGCGACGTTCGTCCGCCATCCACGGCAGAAAATGAAGGTGAGGCTTCAACAGAATTGTTGTCGCTCAACGGAGGCTGCGACAAGCCAATGGAGACCGCTATACAATTCATCACCTCTTGCCGGAGGTCGAAGTCGACGCCATCAAGATGGAGAAATTCCGGTCTTTCATGCAATTCGCGACGACGTGGATTGGGGGTATTCAAGATGCTGAGGCTTCTTCCCAGAGGCTTCTGCGCCTCACCAAATGGGGTTGAGCTATGTAAATCGCCAGCCTGCACGAGATGTCGTGCTGAACTTGATCTCTGAGGAAATCGTACGCCACCAGATAACTTCACAGGACTGATCGTAGACGCTTCCTTCGACGGTAGACGCGAGTTCGCGGACTGCTTTGGCGAGGTTGCCGTTGGTGAAGCGCTGTAGTAGTCACCGTCCGGCTGAGATCGGGATGGTGAGAAGTCTTGGCGCCCAGCCCCATCAAATCTTTGTCGTAGCTGCTGCATTCCACCTCCTTCATAGAAGATGGGAGGAAGCGGGTGACAGGCAATGTCATTAATAGCTTTCTCGGTCCGAAGAACCTCAGTTGTCAAGCCCAAGTACTTGTGAGCAGCATTGAATGTTACTCTCGAGAACCGGGTCATAATGACTTGAAATTGACATGTAAGGGTAGGATCGCTTAGTATGGGGGAATATGGCATACCTTGTACAATATGTGCACTGGCATTAGGGAATTTCTTGGTCAAACGACGAAAAGCCTCAGCAGGAATGACTGCCAGGGTCGTATCCTCAGTCGCACGAGCCATTGTGCCGTGGTGGACCTGCGTGAGGTCATTAGACATTCTACGCTGGTTTCTGAGGTTCAGTGGCGTGGTAGTGGGACGCTCAGCACAACGTGAAGCAAAAGGAGTCGGTAATTTCAGTTCTCCAGGGTGGATGGTAGAACTACTCGAGGAAACGGAAGGCGACCGGTTCCTCTCTGCCTCAATACCGTGCGCATGCCTATCAAGGTCCAGTTGTGAGACGTCCGAATTTGTACGTTTGCCTTTACTGAGACGATGAACAGACAGCACGTTGAGGCCCGGGTCATCCACGTCACCATGGGTGGGGCCGCTGTTTTGCCAGCTGATTTTCACATCTTCAGTGAATAGACTGAGGATTGTAAACAGGCTTGAGAGCGTCCCACCGCTGCCAACCTCGTTCATGAGTTCATAGCCGTTCATGTCCTCGTTATCCCAAGAACCGCTTCGAGATTCAATCGGTTTACCGGAGGGTGCGTACACCTGCACCATGCCATCAATGACACAGTAGAAGCTCCGGTCTTCGTCCAGGGACAAGGTGTCTCCTGCGATCAATCTTCGCGTCTGCAGATGCCTAGCTAATTCATGAAAAACCTAAGGGAGAGCTCGTAAGCACAAATCTCGATATGACTAGTATTGACCACGTACGGGCTTCTCCAAGAAACCAAAGATGCGTACAGCTTGCAGAAACTCATCGAGGTAGGTGTGGAACGCCGGCGGTGCCTCTGTTGTGTTAACGTCCGGGTGCAGCTCTTGAGCGTCGGGTTTCAGTAACGGGGGTTCCTTCAACTGAGCGTAGGTATTGAGATATCGGAAACGAATCCAATAATTGAGTGCGACGGCCCAGAGGCAAAATAACATGGCAAATGACCAGAAGTTAAGCTGAGGTTGTGTGAGTTATGCTAGCCCGGTGCTGTACAGTACTTAGACCGGACGAACTGTGAGCGTCATTGAATAGGATAGTAAAGCGTAGATGAGATGAGGGATACTGATAGTGACCAGTGCCGCCAGGGCCTTGACCCACGAAAGTAAATACACTGTTTGTTCTGTCAGCGTTCTTAGACTTGAGAAAG
>Ga0137394_10003181_pt1 | contig 12299 bp, 8 predicted proteins | sample czobulk116metaG_FD_108278 | JGI IMG/M metagenome (GOLD analysis project Ga0137394, IMG submission 108278) | Vadose zone soil microbial communities from Angelo Coast Range Reserve, California, USA - czobulk1.16 metaG | ecosystem: Environmental > Terrestrial > Soil > Vadose zone | place: USA... | reverse complement strand
TCTCTGATGGACGTTTTCATATTGCGACCACAGCCACTCGACAATACCTTTGCGGAAGTAGCCTCTCTGCTGGAATCGCGCGCTGCCAAGGATGTCCAACGTAAAATTACGCAGCGATTCGTGCTCACGTAACCACACACAGTAAGGAAGACCGAATCCGTGTTTTCGCTTCGCGATGATCTGGGTTGGAAGAATGCCGGCCATCGCCTTCTTGAACAGATAACGGAGCTGGGTTCCGTTCACTTTCAATCGGGCAGGAAGTGTTCCGGTGAATTCTGCAAGCGCCGGATCCAACAGCGGATATCGCGCTGTCACGCCCGCCAGCTTCGACATCACGGTTACTTTCCGAATATCGTTATCAGCGATCGTCATCTTCAGGTCCAGGTACAACCATCGATTCAAATCGTTTTGCGCAGGAGCCCCGGCAAAGTGATCCCTGGCGGGCGCCAGGAAATGGCATCCACGAACAGCCGCAAGAAAATCCGAAGTGAAGAGGTCGGAGCCGGGTATGGTCGACAGCATATTATAGGAAAACAGTCTGTCGGGAACGCTGATGTTGGAGCGGCGAATGTAGCGAGCCGCCTTGTCAAATAATGCCAGGTTTGTCCAGGAGTTTCCGGCCGATACGACCGGCTCTATCACGCTTCGAACCGATCTGGGTATGGCGCTGTACTTCTGAAACACCCGATCGTCCAGATATCGCGCGTTTCCACCAAACAGTTCATCGCCCCCATCGCCGGCCAGGAGATGCGTGACGCCGTTTTCGGCGGCCAGCCGAGCGCAATAGTAAGTCGGAATAATTGACGAATTCCCAAAGGGTTCGTCGTATGCCGGAACAGCCCGTTCGATCAACGCGAGAATATCGTCCGGCGTGACGAAGTATTCGTGGTGCCTGGACTTGTTGTGTGCGGCGGCGATACGTGCATACTCGATCTCGTTGTAACGTGGGTCGTCAAAACCGATCGAAAACGTGCGTGCAGGTTGCTTCGCGGATTGAGACATGAGTCCCGCAACTGAACTGCTGTCGGTTCCGCCGCTGAGAAAGCAACCCAATCGTGAGGAGTCCACACCGGAGAGATTCAACGAGACGGCCGAGCGTATTGCATTTTCGGTAGCAGCGGCCCAGTCGGACTCGTTGCGGCCGTCGTGCACTTCCGGGTAGCTCATGTCCCAATATGGCCGTACCGCAGGTCCCGGTCTGGAGGTCAGCTGATGACCAGGTTGAAGCCTGGAAATCCCCTTGAAGATGGTTTGAGGAGCAGGGACACAGGTGTACTGCAAATATCGCTGCACCGCGACCAGATCTATTTCAGGCCGTTCGCTGAGAAGCGGCAGGAGGAGGCGCAGATCGGTAGCGACCGCGAAAAATCCGTGCGCGCTGGTGAATACCAATTTCTCTGCGGCGAAATGATCCGTCCACGCTTTCAGCAACCGCAACTTGTGGTCGTACAAAATGACTGCAAACGTGCCACGCAGGTGTTTTACGAATTCGTCACCTTCCTGGGCATAGAGGCGGGCCAGAAATTGTGCGGGAGCGGCAGTCGCATCGCCATTCGCGCCCGAATCGCGAACCAGCAGGTCCGCACGGCAAATGGCGCTGATTTCCGGGCTCTCGTAAACGAATGGTTCGAGCGGTTCATCGCCGGAGACCGACATCGAAATGCCCATGGACACGCCACGCCCACACTCTTTGTAATACTTTGGCCGCTGGCCGGTTGCTGTTCGCCCTCGAGCGGCGTCACGCTGGTGCCGGATTGCGGCGCCGACGTTCGAATATGAAACTGCGCAAAGTTCGATCATTAACTTGTTAAATGAGATGTTTGGAAATCAGTGGCCCAAGCGATGTGGTAACTGAGAGTGGAAGCTTGCGCCACGTTTGGATAGCCAGTGAGAACTTGGGATTGAGCGGTGAAGTATCCGGCATCGATTGCCTTCGAACGAGAGCATATTGATAGGGCAGGTCAGTCATTGTCATGCCCCACCGCTTTTTGAAATCGAACGAGCCCGTACCTTTTTTGCTCCGGCCGAAGTCGAATGTTCGGTATCCGTTTTCCGCGCCGTATTTGATTAGCATCCAGTACATGTAATTGTTGACCGCCAGGCGGTTGTATTCTCGAAGCGAAGCCCCGTAGTAAGGAACGATTTCGTCCTTATAGAAAAGGGTCCAGACTGCTGAGACCAGCGTTCCTTTCCAATGCACCGAGAAGATCTTGCAATTCAGGCCGAACTCCCGCATGCCGTTTTCAATCAGCCGCCTTGTGAATACAGGTGTCCCCAAATCACGTACGCTGCGGGCATAAACGTTATAGAAATCCTTCGGCCCGATTTCATCGACTCTGAACTCGAGTCCATGTTTGATGCCCTCCCGTATCTCGGCCCTGGTTTTCCGAGGTATGGCGAGCATGTTGGCTTCGAGGTCTTCTTTCAACTCCTGTCGAAATGTGACGTACAGGTCTTTTTTCAATAGGTGATCGCCCGTCACCGGGTTTCGGAAATTTCTCAGTTCCAAAAATTGCACCTGCAGATCTTTCGCCAATTCGCGGGCGCGATTGAGTATCGCCTCCTCAACAATATCTGAGTTGGCGAGAACACCGCCATACGCAGCCTGTGGTGTGGATACGAGCATCCGGCCGAAGATTGCGCTGCGAACCAGGAACAGAGGCAACAACCCGACCACGTCGCCTCCCGGCAAGTCTCGCGCGACGATGTGTTTCGGCTCGAAACCGAACGAAGCGCGAATCAACCTTTGCCAGGCCGTCAAATGGAATGGTGACCCGTGCGGATGGGACTCCACAAATTTGTCCCAACCAGCAAAGTTCGAGATTTCATTGCTGACCGTTAACATGCTTTTATTACTGGAGATTGCGAAGGCTACCGCCATTCAAGACCCATTTGACGGGCTTGCCATTAAAAATGAACGAGGACTTCGGGCTAGAACCAAGAGTCATTCTCGGCATACATGGACATTTGTCAACAACCAGAGAATGAATTTTTCAGCTGCGGACAGACCATGTAGTCGCGGGCTTTAGCCCGCGACTACATGGTCCGTTACCACTGCACAGCCAGTGTCACTATCTTTGCGTGTGAGAGAGAACCGCTGGTTGCTTTGATGGTAAGTGTATAGATCCCTGTTCTCGTTGACCGCCCTGTGTCCACCGTAAGGACCGACGATCCTGAACCTGCGACCAACGAGCGGCTGAAACTGGCGGATGTTGCGTTTGGCAATCCACTGACGCTGAGATCAACGGCGGCATTGAATCCACTGACGGGCGTGACCGTTATGGTATAGCTGGTCACGGCGCCGCGGCCGATGATCCGGACCGATGGCGTCGCGGTAACCGTAAAGTCAGGGCGAGGCATCACCACCAGAGTGACGGCAGTCGAATGGACCAGGCTGCCGCTGGTTCCCGTGATGGTCAAAGAGAAAGTCCCTGCCGGTGTCGAGCTGGCGGTCGTGATTGCCAACGTCGACGTTCCGCTTCCAGCGACCGATCCGGGACTGAAACTGTAGACGGCTCCCGTTGGTAGACCGCTGAGACTCAGACTGACATTTCCTGTGAATCCCTGCAACGCGGACACGGTAGCGGTATAGCTTGCGCCAGATCCCTGAATAACCGTGCTAGAAGTCGCTGCAGCAGTCAGCGAAAAGTCAGGTCCGGGCATCACACCAATATTGACGATGATCGAATGGACAAGGCTGCCACTGGTTCCGGTGATGGTCAGAACGTAAATTCCCATTCGTGTGGACGTGCTGGTCGTGATCGTCAACGTGGACGTTCCGCTTCCGGTGATCGATGCGGGACTCAAGTTATAGCTGGTTCCGGCTGGAAGGCCGCTCACACTCAGATCCATATTTGCCGTGTATCCATACAAGGCGGACACGGTAATGGTGTAACTCATGCCGGCTCCCTGAGTAACAACATTGGAAGGCCCCGTTGCGGTCAGCCTGAAGTCAGGAACAGCAGCCGTCACCACCAGACTCAGAGAGGTCGAATGGACGAGGTTACCGCTTGTACCGGTGATCGTCAGAGGGTAAGTACCCGCGGGTGTCACGCTGCTTGTAGCGATTGTCAGCGTCGTGTTTCCGTTTCCGGCAACCGACTGTGTATTGAAGCTGTAGCCGGCTCCAGCCGGAAGACCGCTGAGACTCAGATCAACGTTTCCTGTGAATCCCTGAATCGACGAAACGTTAACGGTGTAGCTGGTGCCGGATCCCTGAATAACGCTATTGGAACTCGGTGTCGTGCTTAGTACAAAATCCGGCACCGCGACGGTGCCGCATGACGGGAATCGAAAAGTAGCGATCCGAGTACTCCAATTGAGCATTCCATCGTTCTGCAGATATTCGTTCGTATACCAGAACGTGCAGTCGTCGACCGGATCGATACTCATGCTCGTGTATTCGCCCCAGCGAGGCGTCCCTGTTTGTGAACCGGAGCCAGAGATGACGACTGTTTCGTTTCTCATTGTCCCGAGCGGGTCGGCCGGGGCCCTGCCGGTGTAGCCGATTGACGGCTTCATGGTACTGCTCGACAAGCTGTAGCCGAGCGCAACGTTGCCCGATTGATCCATTGCGATGCTGCCCATCCAGCGGTAGTTGCCGTCGGACGCGTAAGTGCCTTGCTGATAGATTGTCGGATATCCACTCAGATTGCGTAATTCGTACCAACGGACGCCGACCGCATTTGCTGTACTTACGGAGTGGTTGACGACCAGCGCTTCGTGGTCGCCAAAGTTCCGGTATGCCAGGCGGTACATGGGCCGATCGCTGACCGCGTTGAGAAGCTGCGTCGTGCCCGGCTGCGGGATACAGGCATTTACACCCCCACATGCCTCCGAAAAAGGATCCGCGGCCATCACATAGGGACCGGTCGTCGTTGTATATCCCGGGTTGGCGAAGTCGACATGAAATTTCCAGATTCTGAGGTAGTTGCTCGTGTAGGTCAGCAGATAGTTTGGTGAACCCGCAGGCGGCGGAGTCGCTCCATCCAGATCGGAGGGCAGAAGACCGTCCACACTGTTGAGGAACTGGACACACTGTTGAGTGGCCGGCGCGCCGGTCAGCATGCTGGCTCGATCCAAGGCGCAGGCCCTCGCTCCGAGGAACGAGTTGCCGCTGAACAAATTGAACGTCACATAGTACGCGTCGGGCCAGACAGCGAGCTTCGCATAATCGTTGAAGTACGGTTGCGGGAACGCATAGCGATAATAGGATCCGGTGGCATCGGAAGTTGTGGAAACCGCCACGCACTGGGTAAAAGGCGCGACTCCGGTCCCGGCCAACTGCGTCATCACCCAGCGGCCGGCCGCCTTGTCATATTGCACGACAGGATCGCCGTCATTAGTGGTTTCGCAGTCGCCACCGAAGCCGGCCCACAAGGAGTTGCCAGGGGCTGGGCCGTACAGAACAGCACCAGTCGTCTTGTCGAAGACGGCGAACGACGTGTTCACCCACTGGACGTATTGCGTCGCCCCTACTGCGCCATTTGTGCTCGGGACTACAAAGTTGACCGAGAACGGCCCCTGCGGACCTGTAAAACCGTTGCCCATCCCGTCGAAATTTTGGAAAGTTGCAGGCGCCGATGGAACATCCATTTGTGTTTGCAGCAAGGTAGCCGGCTGAGGCGTGGCCAGGGCTTGGATGTTTCGAATCGGTCCGGAGACGTCTTGCTGAACAGCGGAGACAACTTCTAACGGGCTTGGAATCTGCGCGACTGCAACGGATGCGGATGAAATCCAGAGGATTAGGGCGAGGGGGGAGAGAAATCTTGCGCTCATTGAAACTCCTTGGGGGACGATAACCACCTGTAGCGGCGGGACTTCGATTCTTGAAATCGGCTGGCTTTTTGTCAACGCGCATTGACGCAGATCGCCCTGTAACTGCGGCTCTCCGTGCGGTGAAGTTGTACTAGTGGGGAAGTGTCGGAAGGGTTTTGCTTGAATTCCCGGGAAAACCGTAATTCCGGGACTTTCTCAAAACCTCAGGCGGTATTTGCCGAACACGAACTGGAGGCTTATTGGCGCAATATTTTATGAAGGAACCGGGCGTTCAGAAGCGGGATTCCCCCGCTTCGCTAGTTCTCTGGCCTTGGGGACCCCTGGGCATCGACATTCACGATCCACTCGCTGCGGCGGCCATTGTAGAACCTGATCGCGAACTTTCGATTGATTGCAACAATCGTGCTTTTCGCGCACGCCGTTCTCGCCCCGATTTGCTGTAAAGTGAGCTCTGTTCGTGCCAGAAGCTTCCTGATGTTTGTAATTTCATCCTGCGAAAGATATTTCCCTTTTAGCATTGTGTTAAGACGGAACTTGAGTTTCCGCTCTCCCTTCTAAGTAATTATTGGAAAACTGAAGACAAAACCCGGTCCGGATGCGCATCCGCTCATGGAAGGCTGGTTGAATAACCGTGGGACGAGAGGCTGACGACTTCCTTGCCGACCGAAGGTCAACAGGCTACCGCCATTACGATCCCAGTTTGTTTTGGGTTTTGAGTCTCAGGAATTTTGACGAAGCTCAGTTAGTGTAAACGTGCAGGACTCTTTGTCAACGGAATTTTCTAACCGGCGCGTTTGTGGTTTCCAGCAAACGTGTTTCGATCGTCGCTATAAGAGTGGTGCCCAGACGTTTCTTCGCAGGCAGTCGTTCCAATTTTCCTTCCACGTGCCAGTTCTCAACAACGGATCTCACGACGGACGAGCAGAATCGTTCGATACCGACCGCAGACTTGCGAAGAGATCGACTTCCGCTTTTCGCCCGCAGGTGATCTTGAACCCGCAGCCAGACGGCGTTGAAAACATATCGCGACAGGAACAGCTCCAGAAATTGTTTTGGGCCGCGTTTGCGCAGGTACCTTTCCAGGCCGGCCTTGACGTTGAGTCTTTGAAGATCGTAACCGAGCCCTGCCGCATCGAAGATGGCCTCTTCTACGGCTTTGCGAAACACTTCCGCTTGCAGGCAAGTTATATCGTGGCTCAAGTCTTCACCGATGGCCGTAACAAGTTCAGGTCCTGGCTGATCGGTTTCCACGCCCTGCATCGAGGCCCGCAACGCCCCCTCGAAGCCTTTCGAAGAAATCGCCAAAACGAACGCATAGAGGTCGGCAACTGCCTTGCCGATATCGACGTCCAATATGCGCTCTCGTGGCTCGAGAAATGGGCGCAGGTCGAACTCTGTTCTCCTGACCCCGCTACGCATAGTGGTCGGAGGTTAATTGGTTCGCAGGAATTTGACAATGCTTTTCCTGAACCCTACCCGCGGAAGCGCAGTCGCTAGACTAGAGCAACGCTGTGCGGGACGGCCTTCGGAACGGTAATGGGCTTGACCGAATCTCTATCGAGTTCGACTGCGACAGAACGGCCAAGAAGGTTCACGGAAATGATGAGCCTGTACGAGTTTCTGACATTCAGTACGAAACCTTCCAGGCCGGCGAGAGAACCATACTCGACGCGCACGGTGTGTCCGACTTTGAGAAACGGCCATGGTTCGCAGGGCAGTCCAGAGTCGGTGACAAGCCGGACCGCGTCCAGTTCGTTCGGGTCAACGGGAGTCGGTGTTTTGCCGAACCCCACAATGAAATTCACCCCGGGAACAGTCAGAATGGGCAAACGTTCCTGAAAATCAAAGCGGCAAAACGCATAACCTGAAAACAAAGGCAGCTCAAGGACTTTCGTCCGATCCGACCAACGCCGCCTGGATTGGTAGGTCGGTAAGAACACTTCATAGCCTTTGTTGGCGAGGCAGGCCGCCGCGATTTTCTCGTAGCGCTGCCGGACATACAAGGCATACCAACGCAAATTATCACCCTGAGAATTTTCTTTCTGTAACGCCATGTGGGCCCTCTTTAAAACGCGGTGCAAAAAAACCCGTCCTTGGGTCGGTTGGCTTCCTCGCAAGATTCCTTCTTGCGACGGAACGAAGCGTAGCTTTTGTAGACTTGGGAAGGACGTATGTCAATAAGTTTCTCCTTTAAGTACTTGTATTTTTTGCATTTGACGCAGAGGATGAGATTGATCCGGGAGTTTGCTAAAGACTCTTCGTTTCCTGCCGATCTCGTTATCAGGAAGGTCGGTGGAACATGGAAAGCCCTCTTAAGATCGAGAAGAAACTGTTCGACGCCACGCTGGTGAAGTTGTTGAAGACACCACCTGAGACGAGCCCGGAACCTCGCCGCAAGGCTGCTAAAACGGGACGCCGAAAGAGTCGAAAACAACCGTAGTGTCAAATCTCGAGCAGGCCCCCGCTCTCCAGCGCCTTCTGAATCCGAAGTAATAGAGAGGAGGCGGTCCGGTACTGCACGTCCAGTTCACGCATGAGCCTGGTTGCGTTCATTTGTCTGTTCGAACTGCCGATCAACGCGATCGCCTTGAACCACGCAGTCAAAGGCAAATGCGAATCCTGAAAGATCGTTCCGGTTCTTACGGTGAATTGGGCCCGGCAGGCGAGGCACTGATAAAGGTGTCGCGGTTTTCCTGTTTTGCCGCGGGAACTGATGCGTGAAATTTTCTTGCCGCCACATTTTACGCAAACCACGCCGTCAGGCCAGCGCAGCTTTTCGATGTATTCCACACACGCTTCCTCGTCCGACAATTGATTTGTTATATCTAAAATGCGAGCCACTGCACTTACCCGGACTAATTAATTTTCGAGCTGGGCGCCCGTCATGGGCGCCCTTTCACATGCGGTCGTTCACCAGCAGGTCTACCGAAGGCTGATGGTCCCTTCGGACACCGCTGCAGCCGGCAAATTTACGCTGCCGAGTATGAGCAGCACGCTCGTTGGCGTGGCCGTTACGGTGAATGGCACATTGGGCAGAGCCGGAGTGCCGTCGCCCAAGTCTACTGTTGCTGTCCCGGAGAAGGTCCGGCTTCCATCGGCGTTGAGTGTGCCGGTGGCGGCTTTTCCCTCCACCTGGATCTCCTGCGTCAGGCCGAGGAGCGTTGTACCTAACAGCGTCGTCTGAAACTGGCCTGTGGCCGAACCGTCGGAGTAGATGTACACACCTATACCGAACGTCAGGGCACTGACGGGGACGCCGAGGTAGGTTGTGCCGCTTGGCAAGTCAGCCTGACCGGAGCCGGTCAGGCTCGGCGTATCCTGGCCGAAGACGGATGCCGGCAGCAGGATGATCGTGAGTAAAAGAACACTCAGTTTCATTGAAATCGTGTGTCGTTTCATCGGTCTTCTCCTTATTCGCGATCGTCGTTATCGTCTCTGCTATCCCAGGTATTCTGCTCGATGTTGCCCTGGGTGAGCGTGCCGCCTTCGTTTGTCCCGTACGGATCGGAGATCTGGATCCGGAACGTGTCACGCCCCTTGCCCGGGTCTCCATTGTCTTGTACGGTGACGGTGAAGTTGTACGGTCCCATGCTCGGACCATTAGCCCTGCGTTCCCGCACCGTGCCGCTGAAAGTGGCCGTATTTCCGCTGACGACCAGCGACGTAATGCTGATGCTGTCCACATCCAGCTTCGTAACCAGATTGTCGAAGTCCAGCTGTCCCTGAACCACGCCATTCTTCTTTTTCTTTACGGTGAAACCGAAGCTGGCGTATCCGCCATTGACTCTGATCTTGCCCGAGCCAGTCCATTTCGCCGGGGTTACCTGTTGAATAACGGTTGTGGTTTCCGAATCTGAATTGTTTCCGGGGACCGGATCAAAGGTGGCCGAAGTGACGCTGGCCGTATTCGTGATCGTTCCGGGCTGAGAAGGCGCCTTCACGTAGATGGAGATGGTGCTCGAAGTTCCAGGATTCATGCTGGCACGCGTACACGTGACGGTTTGACCGGATCGAGTGCAGTTCCATCCGCTTGCGGATGTACTCTGGAAGGTCACTGTCGCCGGCAAATTATCCGTAACCGTAACGCTCTGTGCCGCATTCGGCCCGTTGTTACGGATCGTCAGGGTGTACACCAATGTCGCATTTGTGGCCACGGGATCAGGCCTGTCCGCCTTGGTTATCATGAGGTCGGCGCTCGTGGCGGGCGCGGTCACAGTGTCTGTATCGCTGTCGGTGTTATTACCTAAATTCGGATCACTCGTGGCGCTGCTCACGGTCACCTTATTGGTTTGCGACCCGGTCGTCGTTGCGGGCACGGTGTAATTGGCGGTGATTGTGGCTGAAGCGCCGGCCGCGAGGGTTCCGAGCGAACAGGTGAAATTGCCGTTGCCGGTGCTCGGGCTGCAACCGGCGGAAGTGCCGGTCCGGTTGAAGCCTGCGGGCCAGGTGTCGGTGACCATCACGTTAGTGGCCTGCGAAGGACCGTTATTCTTGACGGTGATCGCGTATTGGCGCGAGTCGCCATTCATTACCGTCGAGGTACCGTCGGTCTTGGTCACGGATAAATCAGCACGGGTAGCGACCATATTGGTGTCGGTGGCCGTGTTATTGGAATTCGGGTCTGAGGTGCTGCTACTGACCGTCACGGAATTCGCTTGTGATCCCGTTGTTGTCGACGGCACCGTATAGCTGGCAGTAACGGAAGTCGAAGCACCAGCCGCCAAGGTTCCCAATGAGCAAGTGAAATTGCCATTGCCGGTGCTCGGGCTGCAACTCGCCGACGTCGCTGTCCGATTAAAGCCGGCGGGCCATGAGTCATCAAGAGTGACATTCGCAGCGTCCGAGGGGCCGGCATTGGTTACGGTGATTGTGTAGGTGCGAGTAACGCCATCACCGGCTGTGACGGTGTCGACACCGTCGCTCTTCATCACCGACAGGTTTGCGCTGGTCGTCACCGTGTTGGTATCACTGGCTGTGTTATTGCTCGTGTTAGGATCGGACGTCGTGCTGCTGACCGTCGCCGTATTGGTTTGCGATCCGGTTGTGGATGAGGGCACCGTGTAGGTGGCGGTAACCGTTGTCGAAGTACTAGGAGCGATAGTACCGAGATTACAGGTGAAACTGCCATTGCCCGTGCTCATGCCGCTGGTCGGAGTACAACTGAGCGAGGTCCGCTTGAAACCCGCCGGCCAGGTGTCGGTAAGAGTCACGCCCGTTGCCGACATTGTCGCCGTGTTATTCGTCACAGTGATCGTGTATGTGTAAGTGACACCATCACCCGCCGTGACCGCCGTGACGCCGTCGGTCTTCGTAACGGATAGATCGGGGCCGTTAAGAGGTGGTGGAGTGTTGGCCGCTGTGTAGACTGCGACATCCTGCGGCAGTTCTGTGAATTGTGAAAGCGGGGCCGTACCAAACAAAGTCCCGTCCGGATTCATACGGTAGAGCGCCTTGTAGGATTCGTCAACGACCAGGATGGTACCGTTGGTGTCGACAGCCATGCCAAACGGTGCCAGCCAGGCTATGCCAGTGGTCGCGCGAGAGGACACAGGACTGTTCGTCCCAGAAAGAGGGAGCGCGCGCCAGATCGCCCCGGGTGCGCATCCAAGCGGCGGAAACGGTGCTTCGGGACCGTTGCGAGGGGTTGGGTTGTGAAAGAGCGAGTTATAGATCTGGCCCGTCCCGTCAACAGTCACCCCAAAGGGACAGCCATCGACATCGGCAGTACTCACATGCAATGCGGACTGGTTATTATTTACTGTGTTGGCTATTGTTAACACCGGGTTTACACGGATGATGCCACCCGCTCCAGTGAACGGGGGAACGCTGGTAACCGCGTCGGTCACCACCAGCGTACCGGTGCTTTCAGCCTCGATACCAAAAGGATTGCGTAAGTACTGACCCGTAGAGATCAGAGTTACTGTCGCCGGTGACGTCAAGGGATCTATGCTGTAGACCTTGGCATTAGCGGTACCAGTCGGGCAGGCGGTACCGTGAGCCGCGCAACCCGTATCGGTGATGTAGATCACGCCAAAGTTTCCGATCGTTATGCCGAAAGGATCGATGAATGGCGATCCTGAGGCTAGGAGAGTCTGAGCTCCGGTCTGGGGATTCACCCGAACGACCGCGCCGCTGCCCGTTGGCCCGCGTCGATTCGCCACGACAATATTGCCGGTGGATTCAATGGCCACGGAAACCGGTACGTCAAGATAACCGGGTGTCCCGGTGATAGGGCAACCCAAATCCCCGGGATTGCAGGCGATCGTAGTCTGGGCCCCGGTAACCCCATCGATTTTGAGGATTCCACCCTTCCCACCAAAGGCATTTCCAAAGGGGACCACAATGTCGCCTGTTTTGATGGGTGTCTGAGCCCACGCTGAGGCTGAATACAGAGTCAGCATCAAAAATACGATGGGGAGGGCAAGAAAAGCAGGGCTGATAGCTGCCAAAGTGCCAAGTGCCGACCTCCGGCCTGATTGAGTGATGTCTAGACGGTCCACGGTTGATGACTCCTTCCTTCG
>Ga0137394_10003177_pt1 | contig 12309 bp, 22 predicted proteins | sample czobulk116metaG_FD_108278 | JGI IMG/M metagenome (GOLD analysis project Ga0137394, IMG submission 108278) | Vadose zone soil microbial communities from Angelo Coast Range Reserve, California, USA - czobulk1.16 metaG | ecosystem: Environmental > Terrestrial > Soil > Vadose zone | place: USA... | reverse complement strand
ACAAGCTGCGGCTAATCCGATAAGGGACAAGCCACGCGAGTTGCGGCGAGTACAAGGAGGGGAAAGTACGAAAGAAGGGGAAGGAAACGAGGTGACTGAGGTGAGACGAGGGAGAAGCAACTTATATTCATCGTGAAATAGTACTGTACATGTATGAGCTTGTCCACCTCACACACCGGCAAGGGCTTGACGCGTTGCTCATCATCATTATCCTGAGTCAATACATGGGCCATCGATGCGATTACTCACATGTTCGTTGTGATCGGGGTCAGACACTTCCATTCCACTCATCAAGACGACGTCAAGACACGTCCACGGAGGTCCATCTAAAAAAGGCCCACTCAGCAAACAGAACAGGGAGCCGGGCAGCACTTGAGGGAGGCCGGTAGAACTGGTTCCGTGATCACCACGGGGTACAGTACAGTAGTCCTTACGCCAAGGGCTCATCTCGATAGATATTGCCCTCGCAAACGAACTGACCCGTCTCCGGGTCAATCAGGCCAAAATCGCCCAGTCATCGCGTGGAAAAGGCGTGGATCAAAGACCCCGGCGGACGTGAGAAACCCGACGGAGTGATAGTAGCCCACCTCAATGTGTCTCACTGGATCCTGGTTTACATATAGCTTCCTGAGGCGCCGTTGATCAGATCTTTATCAGCATGGAGTGTGAGGTTGTGACTATCCTATATTTCCTGTAATAGGGTCTCTTATCCAAAAGTGGGTTTTGAGGACGAGCTTTCAAGCAGTTTCGGCAGTGTGACGGTCTTGTTCAAAGCGAGCGCCACCAAAATCAACGTGGCAGTGGAACCCGTGTCTAAATTATAATGCAATGTGTATTGAGGCTGATACATCCGATGTACTGATGCCTTGTGAGCTGAGTACTATTCGAGTGAACTAAGCTTCACAAACCATCAGTGCAGAGGTTGCATCAGCACGGTCATGGTTTTTCCCCTCATTCTGTTGGAATCATAAATATTCTTCGACGTTACGCTCGCGTGAGCCTTCACCCGTGCACGAGCACAACTCTTCGTCGAATCTTCCGCAAAGATTGGCTGATAATGAACGACGACAAAAAACACTGAGGGGTACAAAGAGCGAAACTTGAGAAACATACCGGGAACACTGAGCAATGTGCGGTCGATGGTGGAGGTAAGAGACGAAAACGAATTTGAAGCGCCGCGCGCGACGGCGCACTTGAACCGTGAGAAGCGCGCGGATGTCATTGGGTGTTCAATATCGAGGATCGATTATCCCTACTAAAGGGGTCGTTCTTGGAGTCACAAGGTGTAAACAACACCAGTCTCCTTTCGTCTCGCCATAAAAAAGGTATTCTGGTACGAAAATATATAAGTGTAGGTAAGAGACATGATACATTAGTCCCGTAGCGATTACGTGAGAAATGGGCGAATGTCCGACCAGGGTACCTGCTCAATGAAAAGTTCACTGTTAATATACAGACATGCATTCAAACGGTAAATGTATAGATCGCAGCAGTGATCGCGCACAACGCGATCGTCGGTATAAACACTGTCGGCTTCAAACTCCAATCCGCGGTGAAGGACGAAAGTCGCAGGGAAGGAGCCCGAGAAGGGTAGTAGCGTTCATCTGGTTCCGAGTCATCTACCGCGAGCGCCTCGATGCGCCCTTGCCCGCCTTCAGCCATCCACCACTGCTGGACCTGGGCGTACGCGTCATAGTCAAACAGGTCGCGGTTCTTCGTCCGGTCCGCCCACTGATTCGGGTTCCCGTCTGGGGTCGGCTTGCCCTCACGCTCGGCTGCCATCGCGCCGCGCATCGCGTCGTCCCGCGCGCGCTGTTCCTGCTCGTCGGACAGGTGGAAGATCCTCTGGTTCAGCCGGGAGGACTCTTGCGTCGCCGTCGCCCGCGGTAACCTTTTTCGTTTCCGGAAATAAAACGAACAAGCGTCAGGTGTCCAGTGAGTGGTTGGGGAGGAGCGAAATGCGTACCGAAGTTCTTGGTATGCTTCGAGAAGAGTGGGAAGCTGCGCGAGCGATGTGATGTACGACATTAGGGCGCCGAGGACCGCTGTGTCTTCGATGGCGATCGCGCCGCCTTGCCCGCGGTAAGGCTAGAGGAGTGGGGAGATCGGGTCACGGTTCATAGGTGATAGTACAGGGGCATACCAGCATCGGATGGCACGCGTCTCCCAAGAGAACTAGGCGTCCCCTTGGGTGGACCCAGGTGGAGAGCGGCTTGTGGCCCATGAGACGCCACTTTTTTGGCGTCGATTTGACCAATGACAGGAGCTTCCTGACGCTATGGTGATGGAAGGCCGTACGGGTTCATGGTTACTCCAAGAGCAGTTATCCACAGCTCCAGACGCGTTACGTACCGTGGCTCAAAATCCGCAAAATCGTCACGCATCTTGTCTGCACTACCTTCTTCCTTCCACGACTCGACGGATCCATCGTCTGGGTGGAATAAGGCGAGGTTATACTCCTTCTTTTCTCGCTGTGGCAAATCCAACACACGTTCTCAGACATTTCCACGGAAAAACAGAACGACAAAAAAACTCTCGCCAAGGAGAGCAGCCGTCAAATTAAGACTCACGATACAAAAAGCCATCAGGTGACGGCCGGGCGCCATCCACGCAGTCATCTCGGGCGTCTCGACAAACGGACGGAGCGTGGGGTCTTTCAGCATGAGTCCAGTGGGCAGGACCGCGTGATACGCGGCGTCGCCCGTGGGCGTAGGCCTGTCATCGGGACTCGTGACGGCCTTTCGGAGGGTGCTTTTCACGCCGTCAGCACCGACGATGAGGTCCGCATAGAGCACCTCGCCGCCCGCGAGCGTAACGCTCGGCCCGCCTGCGACCGCCGGGTCAGGCTGCACGTCGCGCACGGTGCTGCGGAGGCAGATGCGCACGCCGGCCGCGCCCGCGAGGCGGAGCAGCATCGCTTGGTAGTCCGCGCGATGCACGTGGTAGTACGACGCGCCGTGGTCACTCGCCATGCGCTCACCCCAGCGCGTGTACCCGACACGCTCGCCCGTGTCATACCGCCGAAAGACGATCGCGGCCGGCTCAACGGCGCATGCCGCCAGCGCAGGGCCCAGCCCCCATCGCCACAGCAGCCGCGTCGCGTTGGGCGAGATTTGGATCCCCGCGCCCACATCGCGGAGCTCCCGTGCAGACTCGAGTACCGTGACGCTGTGCCCCGCCTGCGCGAGCGTGTACGCCGCCGCGAGGCCGCCGAGCCCCGCGCCGACGACAATGATGTTGAGGCTGAGAGCAGCGCTGCGGCCGTCGTAGAGATGCGGGACCTTCTCGAGGGCAATTTGCGCGGTGGGGTCTGCGGGAGTGTCAAGGTGGTGTTGCATGTACAAGAGTGGAGGATGCGAAGTGGAGAAGTCTAGAGCCGGTGCGTACGTTCCGGCCCTTTTGAGTATGGCTTTTGAGGGGCAAGGGTTGTGAATGTAAGGGTTGTGAAGGTAATGATCGTGAAGTTATGGGTGTGAACGTAGGGGTTGTGAATAGAAGGATGCAAGCCATTCATTCTCTAGCGGCTCCTGTGATATGATTTCGTTTGTCCGCAGTCCGTCTCTCGGTCGTCTTTAAGCGAGCAAGATCGCCCGCAGGTCGTTAAATGGCCCCGTCTTTGACAACTGGTTGTTCGTGTCTGTATCACTTGGAAGGGTGAATCCATGTTCCGCAGCACAGGAGGCAAGTGGATGAGTCTCGCCATGAGTTCACATGCACGTGAGATGATCGATAACACCTCCCCTCCTTGGGCGCCATCCCTGACTGCTCCCGTAAAATGGACAGTCATTGGGAGTGGGGGGACCTCTACGCATCGAAAAGGAATATTACTATCGGAGCATGCGGTTGTTGGATGTATTGAAGCAAGGCGTTGGTGAGGCCGTGTGGCCTTGGATTCCCACCGTACAGTAGTTAAGGATTGGAGTACTGGGTCCCGGTCTCACAGGACGCGCTTAGTTATTCACTGCTTTGCGAAAGCAGCAACACTATCGAGAATAGGCTCAACTCTGCCAGCGAACTGCCACGTCGACGCTGCTGGTATCATCGGCGCGTATATTTCGTCCAGAGGGGATCTGCTACTGTCAAAGCCTTATGCGGTGAGGGCATTCATCCATTCGACGTCCACTCTATCTCCGTGAAATGAGGCCCGTCTCTGGGTAACGTCTTCTGCTTCGGAAGGAGTCAGGCCAGACGTGCGCGCATTTGGAGTGTGCGGAAGGCCTGTGGATAGGTGGGAACGACACTTCCACCTGTTTGAACCGTCGGTACTCCGTCTTCAACGTCTTCCGCCGCACAAGGGGTCATGCATGTCATGCCCGGGCCACGGCCCAAGGGTAAAAGTTCGTACCTATGGCTTTAGCAGGTACAAAATTCCGCGGGGGATTCTTGAACGGTAGGATTCCAGGAGGCACACGAAGTGGTACCAAACATCATGGTCCTCGAATACAGTCGACGAACCGAACCAGAAGTTATAAGATAGAGACAAGTTGGATATACTGTTGAATTCGAAAGGACAACTCCCGCAGCGGCGACTGTACAATGCATTGCAATGGCTCGGTGTGTGCATGTGCCTGGCGACTTCACCGTCGTCGTCATTGTTCCTGTGGTGAGTGACGATGACTGAGAGGAAGAAGGGAGCGCCAAGGCGCCGATTGTGTGGTAGTAGGTACGTATGACGTGGCACGTATGGGGCTGGTGCGGAACGCACTATGTTGGGCTCTGGGTTCGCGGGAGGCGCAGAAGGAAGCGAGTTGGTTGTTATGGCAGCGAAGGCCTGCACGATCAGGCTCACAGTCGTGCGCTGCGGTACGGTGAGCGAGTCGTCCTCGGGGTTCAGGATCGGGCTTGATAGTTTAATCGAAGAGGTGCGGTAACGGGGCGTATTGTTTGCTGCTTTGCGGCATATGTGGTAGGGTCACGGTATGTGGCGGTCAGAACGTGATGGGGTGTGTGGTGGTCAGACGAATGTTCGAAGAATAAGCTGGCGATCGACCGGCAGCCTGAGCTACCTGCAGGCACGTTCGTGTCATAAATTGCAGGTTGACTAATGGCACCTCTGGTATGAATCGTGTGATGCGGACTGGGATGCGATTACAGTTAGATGTGTGGTGGTAGAGAACACCCTTATGAGCAACGCAGCACGCGAGGGGGAGGGGCCAAAGGCGCTGATCAAAGAGAAAAGCCGCGACTTGGACTTGCCGCCAACATCATACCAGTGTTGGTAGGTTCACCATACCTCGCATTGGATGATAATTTTCAATGACCAGCTCAGGCTGCTTCACGAATGGTGCACGGTGACGCCAGCCAAGGACGATCCACTCGACTTTGCCAGTAAGATAAGGGTTTGGCCGGCTCGGGTCGGGTTTGCTTGGTTGTTGTTTTTTCGTAGTAAGATCTTCGTCGCGTCGACGTCGATGCTTTGCCCATTGCCATTTGCTAACCATGCAGCTGCACCAAGATCCCTTCGTCGCCCTCTTCGGATACCGACAACACCCACGACCATGCGCGGTGTCCTTCGGTGTCATTGGCAGATTGATGTCCGCGTGCGCGCATGCCAGTACTTTTTTCCCAGTCGACGCCCTGGTCAGTTCGCCGTTTACCCTGACGACGAAGAGGCATGTTTGACAACCCATGATCGGCATCCCCGCGGACCAAATGGCTGCTGGCCTTCCTCAGGCTCACGGAGATGAAAAGCATGCGGAGGCTGGCTGCGGAGGCTGGCCATCAATGTACAATATGCGGCGCCAGCGGACATGCGTCGACCACTTCCTCCACATGTGGACTCGGCAGAAAAATTCGTTTTATTGTTGCGATGGCTCCATCAAACGGCGCCTGAGCGTCTCAATCCCAGTTCAATTCCCCCGCTCGGCAGACGCATCCTTCAGCTCGACAAACAGCAGCTTCTCTCAATCCCGACTTGGTCTCAGAGCCGGAGCCAACTAGAAATAGAGTTATCAAGGGCCTCTAGCTCATGCATACTCATACAGGGGTGGCCGTCGAGCTTGGTGGATGGAACAGACGTAATACCCACTCTCGATACAGATGGTGATGCCGAGCATGATCCGGACGTGCCGTCTCCCCCGACACTTCAACTCAACTCCCTGTGGTTGTCGTGCAGGGGCGAGAAGGGAGGAAGAACTCCCGGTGCTACCGCCTCCTGATTCTGAGAGGGTCTGCCTCGCCGACTTACCCTCCCACGACTTCGTCGTCTCGGGGTCTCAGCGCAGACGGTGTTTGACAAACGCCCACCGCAGTCTCTTCTCCCTGCACACACACCACCCTAGGCAATACCAATACCACAAACTGCGGCACGTCCTCTGATATCACATAAGAATCGGTTGACGATGATGATGAGGACGAACTGACCTAACTCGCTCCCTGCGGCTGCTGCTCGGCGATGAAGAAAACGAAGGCCTGAGACCACAACGACTTTGGCTGATGGAAGACGACATCCTCGACATTCCCTCGTCGTGCACGTCGCGGTGAGCGTGTCATCAACACAAAGCGGTGGTACATCGAATAAGTCAGCGCGAAGGCCCAGGCGCATGCCGGACGAGGAACTACAGTACAGTGGAACTATGCGACTTGGACCCGGATCTCGGAAGAAGACCTTCGTTCGCTTGACTTTGGAGTCACACGTGCTTACTGCGGGCGCGAAAACCCTCTCACACACTCGTCGTAGACCCCCCACCGCTCCCGCTGAACGGACCACCACCTGTGCTGAGCTATTCGCTGCCGTCGCGGGACCGCCTGCCGCCCGCGCTAAACAACCCGCGCTAAGCCCCCGCGCCCTCCTCAACGCCGCGCGCCACGGACTTTTGGCGAGTTGACCTCGCGCACACTTTCCAACGACTCCCCGTCAGATGGCAGAGCAAGTCACCTCCCTACCCCAACGCGGCGGCGTATCAATACGATCAAGGGCTTTTGTGACATTACATGGAATTCCAAGCACGGCGACAGTTTACTTTAGATAATCAGATCATATCGTATCGAATCGATTAGATTAGCTATGAAGTTTACTGCTGGCAGCGCTGATGCACTGATGCTTTGTGAAGTTGAGGGAAATCATTTTCACAAGACATCAGTACATGCAGAGCATTAAGCACGATTATAGTCCATCAAAATTCCTCAGTGTCACGCTCGCGTGAGCCTCCACCCGTGCACGGTCGAGCGCACCTCTTCTTCACCCGGGTCCTCCGGAAACATGGGCTGATCGTGACAAATGACCGAATAAATTGAGGGACACGAAGAATGAAACTTCAGAAACAGCCGAGAAACGTACCGGGAATCGCTTCGTCAACACTTTTTCGCACTCCCACCCGCTGTCCCGGGCCATATCGAAGAACGCCATGTCGCGCTGCGCGAGATGCGGTCGATGGTGGGTGTAAAAGACGAGTACGCATCCACCGGGCGCGATGGCGCGCTCACACGTCGTGAGCAAGGCGCGATGCTTGTCGAACAAAGAAGGAACACGCCCGTCCGACCCACACATATACGCATACATAACATATTCAGTTATCCGGGATGCCGCACCAAGGGGAGATAAACGCTGAAAGGCGGGTGGCGCACCTGAGAATGATTAAAGATTAGATCCGAGAGGAGGATCAGGTCGAACGATGCACGCGGGGCGTCGACGTCGGCGTCGGCAGTATCTGACAGTGGCCACAACGCTCGGAGGAGCGGGTCGACGGGTCGTCCCCACACATATCCCAACACGCACACATCGCCGCGCCGCGCCGGCTCGACGTTCTGCTCGACATTAAAGACCAAATTATCGACGAGCGCCTGGTCCGGGTAATCCGTAAGGACGACCTAAAATATTACACAGATTTTTTGTCGGTCAGCGGGACAAAAAGGGGCTTGCTTGCTTGCTTGATCGACGACAATCCAAACTACCAACTACCTTCCGCGCACCTTTCGGGCGCCGCACTTTGCGGCGACTAGACTCGGCAGACCGCCGCCAGCGCCCAGCTCGAGCACGCTCCGTGCTGCGTAGAGCTCGGTGTTACGTTGGAGAAAAGTGGCAAGGGCACGCGCGGCGTTCCACCTGTCACACAGAGGAAAGGTGATTTTGTTTTTTTCGGGCGTGAGAAGAGAGAGAGAAGTTGAGAAATTGAAGAGAGAAATGGAAAGGGGAAAGTTTAGGTTGGGTTGGCACGAGGACGACGGACGGCGGACGTACAGGTAGTGGCCCCAGAGTGGGTGGCTGCCTACGAGCCGGACGGATATCGTGCGCCACTGGGACTGGCACTGTGACGACTCGGAATCTTGGCATGGATCCGAACGATGGTGTTGATGATGGACGTTTTCGTATACTGCGATCGTCGGCTCGGGCGATGGTGGACGAGGGGGTTCCTAATCACGTATCGCGTGGGGTTTTTTTTTTCGTTGGGAGGATGGCGAGGACGAAAGACGAGGACGAAAGGCGACTCTTAGCTGTTGGTGATACTGCACCGCAAAGACGGAAGGAAGGGAAAATCGTGACTCACGGTGAAAAGCGCACCGAGCGCGGGACCCTCGTCGTCGTCGTCGCGGTCATCTGCGTTGTGATGATCGTGAGACATATCTCTTTCCGATACTGTGTACGTGTGCGTGCCGTGGCAGTGTCGCGTCGCTTTGTGTCGATAGGTCGAAAGTCGTCGATCACGAGCACAGCGTGGCTTGCCTCTGAGGCTGTGCTCGAGATTGACAATTTCACCTAGTCTCGACAAAGACAACATCATCTACGGTATTTATGGTATGGGTGGCTTTGGGCTTAGATTCAACCCTATCACATTGGATGATACAAGGATATTCCATGAACAAGTCTGTTGGGTACATCGAAAAAGTATATCGTATAGATTATAACAAATGGACACGGGCGTTGGTTATCGGCTTGAAGGTGCGATACGCGGTGATGAGGCATGAGCGCGAGCCTGCGCGAGGAGAAGGAGAAGGAAGGAGACGTGCGGATTGAGTGGCGCTCGCTCATAATCGGCTCTTGACCATCGTCCCAGCCCCAGCTCCGAGTCGCGCAAGCCCCTCGATGCGCCGCCGTCCGCCGCCGGTCGTCCACCACCGCTCGACCTCGGCGTACGCGTCGTAATCAAACTGGGCGCGGCTCTTCGTCCGGTCCGCCCACTGATTCGGGTTCCCGTCCGGGATCGGCTTGCCCTCGAGCTCGGCCGCCATCGCGACGCGCATCGCGTCGTCCCGCGCGCGCTGTGCGGGTCCGTCGGGTGGGTGGAAGATTTTTTGGTTCAGCCGGGGGGGCTCTTGGGGGGGTGTCGCACGGGGTAACCTGTTTTTTTTTTTTTTTGGGGGGGGGTCGAAGAAGTGCCACCGGTGATGTAATGGGGTAAGTGGTTTGTCTGCGGGGAGAAGGGTGAACATGCGCACCGAAGATCTTGGTATGCTTGGAGAAGAGCGGGAATTTGCGAAAGAGACGAAACGTACGATAAAAGGGCTCCGAGGACCGCTGTGTCTTCGACTGCGATCGCGGCTCCTTGCGCGCGGTAAGGCTGGAGAAGAAGGAAGATCAGCCGGACGTTCACGAGACGATGATGTGGGGCATACCAGCATCGGATGGCACGCGTCTCCCAGGAGTACCACACGCCCCTTTGGATGGACCCAGTTCGACAGCGGCTCGCGGTCCATGAGACGCCACTTTAGCGTCGATTTGACAAATGACATGAGCTTCTGGACACTGTGGACGGGGTCATGGATAGTCCGAGGGCAGTTGTCCACAGCGTACCGTGGCTCAAAATCCGCAAAATCGGCGCGCATCTTGTCTCCGCTGCCTTCTTCCGTCCACGATTCGACGGACCCATCGTCTGGGTGGAGCAACACCATGTTGTATTCCTTCTTTGCTCGCTGGCGCGGATAAAAAATATACGTTCTCAGACGTTGGGTGCGAAAAAAAAGAAAAAAAAAACTCTTGGCAAGGAGAGAGTAGCCGTCAAAATACTCACGATACAATAAGCCATCAGATGACGGCGGGACGCCATCCACGCGGTCATCTCGGGCGTCTCGACAAACGGGCGGAGTTCGGGATCCTCGAGCATGAGATCGGTACTTATGACTGCGCGATACGCGGCGTCGCCCGTCGGCGTGGGCCTGTCGTCGAGGCCCGTGACGGCCTTCTGGAGCGTGCTCTTGACACCGTCCGCGCCGACGATGAGATCCGCATAGAGCACCTCGCCACACGTGAGCGTGACGCTCGGCCCGCCGGCGACGGCCGGGTCGGGCTGCACCCCGCGTACGGTTGCGCCGAGGCAGATGCGCACGCCGGGGGCCGCGCGGGCGAGGCGGTGCAACATCGCGTGGTAGTCCGCGCGGTGGATGTGGTAGTATGGCGCGCCGTGGTCGCGAGCCATGCGCGCGCCCCAGGACGTGTACCCGACGCGGACACCCGTGTCGTACCGCCGGAACACGATCGCGGTCGGCTCGACGGTGCACGCTGCGAGCGCGGGGCCGAGTCCCCATCGGAGCAAAAGCCTCGTCGCGTTGGGCGAGACTTGGATTCCCGCGCCCACGTCCCCGAGTTCGCGCGCCGACTCGAGAAGCGTGATGCGGTGCCCCGCGTGCGCGAGCGTGTGGGCCGCGGCGAGCCCACCGAGACCCGCGCCGACGACGATGATGTTGAGGCTGAGGGATGCGCGCCGGCCGTCGTAGAGGGGTGGGACTTTCTCCAGGGGTATGTCTGCGACTGGGTCTGCGGGCGTGTTTGGATGGTGATCCATGACAGGAGTAGGAGTGGAGGTGGGGAAAGTGGGGAAGTATGGGGCGGTTCTGGCCTTTTTGAGGGCAAAGGATACAACTATTCATTCATTTCCTCGGATCTAATACATGATCATCTAGCCACACACATTCAGTCATTGAGCGCTTATTGCTACCGTGGAGCGCCCAGAGGTCTTTATCCAAGGAAGAGCGAATCCAAGTTCCGAGTCGGCACATGAATGAGCCTCGATGGTACCTCTCCTCTCCGAGTCCCCCATCTCATTTCAGAATTCATATTGAGCACGACGCGTGCAAGTGCTGCTCATACGTGAATTGCGTACGAGCCACGATAGCCACGTCGCTTACAATGTTTAGCCTCAACGTTCATGGCCACCGTGATATCGGAAGTTCTAGATCCGTGCATCCGCCGCTATTTCGCCACGTTCCTATAGTACTCTTGTGCGCCCGATTTACCGTAAACTCACTGTATCACCGGGTGTTGGTCACAATGACTATCGTATGGGGTGATCATCGGGAACTACGATACTATGCCCGAAGACGTGACCACCACCTTCTGCTTCGGTGCACCCGAATCCGTCCCAACGGCTTCAATGGCCTTTACAACATCCATACCCTCGACGACTTCGCCAAACACGACATGCCGCCCATCGAGCCACCTCGTAACCACCGTCGTGATGAAGAACTACTCACGCATTGCGTCCCTCGCTCAGCATTTCAGATGCATCAACAAAGTAACTCCAAATCATACCTGCGAGCCATTTGTGTTGGAACCAGCATTGGCCATAGAGAGCAGCCCGGGCTTATGATGCTTTAGCTCGAAATTCTCATCTTACAAAACCAACATGTGAGACCCTCAGACGGACTGAATCCCTCAGAACACGCACCGCCAAATTGTTCACCATAGATCGAGCGCCCACCTGTTCCATTATGATGCGTGAAATCGCCACCTTGCAACATGAACTAACCACGTTGTCTTGGTCAATAACCGGTCCAACAAAAATTTTAGAAAAAAAAAGAACTCCAAAAGTGGGAAGGAGAAGAGTGCCAAACACGTACGCCGGGGATGATCCGATGAAAAGAGCTTTCCGCATAGCCAAACCCGTGTTGTCCCGTCGCGAGCTCGCGAAAGTTTTGCGCCGTTCTCGGCACCACGTCGTCGAACAAGCGGAACACGATTCGGCCAGCCGGCTTCGAGTTGATCGCCACGTTGAACTGCATTTTATTTTTTTTAAACGCAAGAGGTATCAGCGAAAAATTTGCACGATGCGATCAGGATGTGCACGCACAAATATGTTCGCCCTGTTTTTTCGGGGGGTCTGTCGTCAGCGGTGTGTGCTAGTGCGTGGCCATGTAGAGATGTGAAAGGAGATTGGACGGCTCACAGAGGCGTTTTGGCTGCCGAAGCAGAGGTGGTAAAATGGCGCAGGAAGGATGCCATCGAGGTTTTAAAGTGAGCGTGGTCAAAACAGAGGAGGGGTTGCAACACTGCATGCAAATCAGGCTTTTCTCACGGAAAAAAGTCTGAGGAAAGCTTAGATAAGTGTTAAACAATACTTAGGCTTTACTTGTCCAGAAAACTTTGGAAAAAAAGTT
>Ga0137394_10003176_pt1 | contig 12314 bp, 5 predicted proteins | sample czobulk116metaG_FD_108278 | JGI IMG/M metagenome (GOLD analysis project Ga0137394, IMG submission 108278) | Vadose zone soil microbial communities from Angelo Coast Range Reserve, California, USA - czobulk1.16 metaG | ecosystem: Environmental > Terrestrial > Soil > Vadose zone | place: USA... | reverse complement strand
CATTCGAGCGCCCCGCCGGTTCATGGCTTCAATGCGCGAAGTTTGGCTTGGAAGAAATCTCACCCGCAGCAGGCTGCACCGTGACGAGCGCTATCCACATTTCAAAACCGGCCGAACTAACGGATCCCGGCACGTCGGGAACTGCGGGGTGTCCTCACGATCAACCCGAGAAGAAAGCACCTCCTCTCCTGGCCCTCTCCTCCCTTTGGGGAGGAGAGGGAGAAGAGCAGCCATCCAAGTTCACGGGCCGCGGCGTTTCCAGCATTATTAGTGTTCATTCGCGTCCATTGGCGGTTGAAAATCCCCACTGCAAATGCCGCAAACTGGTGCAAACTACTGCAAAACGCCCGGTTGAACTTCAGTCGCAATGTGTATTTAATTGAGGACTAGTCTTGGAATGACGAATGACGAAGCGCTAATGACGAATTTAAATTGTGAAGGGTGACATGAAGGGTGAGAAGGATCGAAGGCCGCTCGCAGCGCGAGCGCGGGCTACCCTGCATTGCGTCTGGCTGCTTCTGCTCATCTGCGTTTCGGCGGAGGGGAAGTTGCCGCCGGAGCAGCTCAAGCGGTTGCCGGCGCCGGCGCGGCGTCAGGTCAATTTCAGCAAGGAGGTTAAGCCGATACTCGAGGCCAGTTGCATCAAGTGTCACGGGCGCGGGCGCGACAAGGGACACTTTCAGATCGATTCGCGCGACACAGTCCTGAAGGGAGGCGAGTCCGGACCCGCTATCATCCCTGGCAAGAGCGAAGAGAGTCTCCTGATCGAGATGGTCTCGGGCCTTGATCCGGACAACGTAATGCCGAAGAAAGGGTCCAAGCTCACGAAGGAGCAGGTGAGCTTGCTCAGAGCATGGATCGATCAGGGGGCAAAATGGGATGCGGAGATTTCGTTCGCCAAGCAACCGCCACGAAATTTGAAGCCGCAGAAGCCGGCCGTTCGGGTTGCAAACGATGTTAACCCTATCGATGCGATTCTTGATTCGTACTTTAAGTCCAAACGCATCAAACGGGGCGAGCCGGTATCCGACGTGGTATTTGCTCGCCGCGTCTATCTCGATGTTATCGGGTTGCTGCCGACGCCTGAAGAGTTGGATGCGTTTGTCAATGAGACTGGGGCCACCTCACCCCAACCCCTCTCCCCCGGCGGAGAGGGATCGCGGAAGGAGAAACGGGCCACCTCTCCCCAACCCCTCTCCCCCAGCGGAGAGGGAGTGAAGGATAGAGCGCTGGCCAAGCGAACGCGTTTGGTGCGCCGGCTTTTATCCGATAACCAGCAGTACGCCGAGCATTGGCTGACTTTCTGGAACGATGCCCTCCGCAACGATTACCGCGGGACCGGCTATATCGATGGCGGCCGAAAGCAAATTACCGCCTGGCTCTTCACGGCTCTCGTGCAGAATAAACCTTACGACAAATTTGTGGCTGAACTGGTTGACCCGACCGAGGCGTCAGCCGGATTCGCCAAAGGGATTGTCTGGCGCGGAGTCGTCAATGCCAGCCAGGTGCCCGCCATGCAGACAGCGCAAAATATCTCCCAGATTTTTATGGGAGTGAATTTGAAGTGCGCTTCCTGCCACGACAGTTTCATTAACGACTGGACGCTGGCTGAAGCCTACGGGCTGGCGAACATTTATAGTGACGAGCCATTGGAGATTTTCCAGTGCGACAAGCCGACCGGTCGAAAGGCGGGCTTGCAGTTTCTCTATCCGGAGCTGGGCAGCATCGAGAGCACGACCAACAAAGCGGTTCGCCTTCAGCAATTGGCCCGGATCATTACAGACAAGAAGAACGGCCGGCTTTCACGCACTATCGTGAATCGATTATGGGCGAGGTTTTTTGGGCGCGGGTTGGTCGAGCCGGTCGATGATATGGAAGCGGTAGCCTGGAGCCCGGAGTTGCTCGATTGGCTGGCGGAGGACCTCGTAGACAACGGCTATGACCTGAAGAAAACCATCGAGCGGATGCTGACTTCGAAAGCCTATCAGTTGCCGACGGTGGCTGCGGAAGTAAAGGACTATGCATTTACGGGTCCGCTGGTTCGACGGTTGTCCGCCGAACAATTCCGCGATGCTTTAGGAATGTTGACCGGTGTCTGGTATTCCGCGCCGGCTGGCGATTTTGATTTCTCGTGTCTGCTCACAAACATCTCCGAAATCGCCGGCACGCTGAAGGGCAAGTGGATTTGGGCTGAACCGGGCGCCGCAGAGAAGGCACCGGCAGGTACGGTCTATTTCCGCAAACATGTCGATTTTGCCGCTGCGCCGAAAGAGGCATTCGCCGTCGTTACCTGCGATAACAGCTACACTCTTTACGTGAACGGCGAGAAGGTAACGTCCGGAAAGGAGTTCAGTCGTCCGCAATTTGTCGACTTCAAGTCTCGCCTGAAGCAGGGGGAAAACGTCATCGCCGTTAAAGCCGTGAACCATTTGCCCGATAACAAAGCCCCGGAGGACGATAAGCCGGTTCCCGACTCGGCGGCTAATCCGGCAGGATTTTACTTTTACGCGCGAATGAAAGTGAGCGGCAGTGCCACCAACTTCGGAAGTGACAAGTCCTGGATATGGTCCCGGGAGAAGAACGAAGGGTGGGAAACGAATTCATTTTCGGAGGAGGGCTGGATGGAAGCCGCCGAATTGGGCGACGCCAAAGCAGCCCCCTGGAATATGGAACGGACGCTGGCGGGCGCCTTCGCCGGCAATCCCTTTCATGGTCATGTGCGGGCGAGCCTGGCCAATGCTGATTTGCTCGCGGTCTCACTTGGCAGACCTTCTCGGGAACAAGTCATCACAGCGCGTTCCCCCGCAGCCACAACTTTGCAGGCGCTGGAATTAACCAATGGAGAGACTCTGGCAAAGTTGCTGGAAGCCGGGGCGGCAAAACTGATAGGGCCCAAGCCCACTTCCGGGCGTGAATTGGTCACACGATTGTACCCGAAAGCTTTAGCCAGAAATCCATCCCCCCGTGAGTTGAAGCTGGCTGAAGAACTTGTTGGCTCGCCGGTGCAGAAAGAGGGAGTGGCCGATCTGGTGTGGTCGTTGGCCATGCTGCCGGAATTTCAGCTTATTTACTGAAGCATGAATGTAGACATCGAGGTAACGAGATTCATTTTTAGCGCAAAGACGCAAAGACAGACGCTCAACCAAAAAGATTTACATGAGGCAACGGAGTAAACAGAGATCATTCCTTTGGGAGCGCGGGCACGGGAATCCCGGTAGGGATTTAACCTTATAGAACGGAAACCAATAACTCCAATTCTTTTGATCCAGCGGGGCGAGCGGTTGGTTGGGCTTTGTACGATGGGAACCCTTTCGGCCGCTCGCCCCGCTGGATCAAAAAATATAGATGATGGGACGATGCATTCTATAAAGGTTCCATCCCTAACGGGATGGTCTTGGGGACAGAGTAGGAGCAGGAGCGGACCCGGAATATTAGAGTCTCGTTACCTCGACTGCTACCGAGTAGAGTGTGAATGCTGCTGATTTAGTGATGAAAGCAGGGGTTAAAGTGCGTCAAACAATCAACGGGCAATGAAGACCAGAGAAGGCATCCAGTGGAACCGGCGCGATTTTCTAAAATCCGCCAGCGCGGCGACCTTGTCCGCGCTCGCGGCGGGCTTTCCCCGGCAACTGCTTGCCGCCGACGCAGCTAACGCCTCCAAGCTCAAAGCCAGCGCCGACACGGTAATCGTGCTCTGGATGGGTGGGGGAATGGCGCATACCGAAACATTCGATCCGAAGCGGCATACCCCGTTCGAGAAGGGAATGTCGCCGAGCGGGATCTTCAGCACTTTTCCCACGATCGATACGGCGGTCGATGATATCAAGTTCACTGAGGGCCTGGAAAAGATCGCGTCAGTCATGGATCGCGGCGCCCTCATCCGCTCTTACACGGCAGGGGACCTCGGCTTTATTCTTCATTCGCGCCATCAGTACCAGTGGCATACCGGCTACGCACCACCGCAAACGGTGGCTGCGCCGCACCTCGGTTCGCTTATCGCGCGCACGTTAGGGCCGCTCAATCCCGCAGTACCCGCCTTCATCGATATCGGGCAGCGATTCGACGTGGGCGAAGGCGAGGAACTAAAAGCGTTTCACACGGCGGGATTTCTCGGCAGCGAATATGGTCCGTTCGTGATTGCCAACCCCGACCAGGCGGTGCAAAGCGTGCGGCCACCGGCCGGAATGAGTCCGTCGCGATTTGAAAATCGAGATAAGTTTTATAAGGCGCTCGTGGCGCAAAGTCCCATGGGGCGGCACGGAAGCGATTTTCAGCAAGAGTCGCTGCTGCGTTCGATGGATAACGCGCATCGATTGCTAAGCTCACCCGCCGCCAAAGCGTTCGATTTGGCTTTGGAACCCAAAGATAATTACGCCAAATACAACACCGGGCGTTTCGGACTCGGTTGCCTGCTGGCGCGGCGGCTGACCGAAGTGGGCGCCCGATTTATCGAAGTGACCACCGAATACATCCCGTTCCTCAACTGGGACACGCACGAAAACGGCCATACCCGGATGGTCGATATGAAAAAGCAGATCGATGGTCCCATCGCCCAGTTGATCCGCGACCTGGACGAACGCGGCCTTCTGAAGCGCACTTTGATCGTTGTTGCCAGCGAATTCAGCCGTGACTCTCTGATCGAAGGCAAGCCGGAGAAGCAAGTAAAAGACCAGGTCGTGGTTCCAGACAAAATCGAAGATCTCAAAAACTACGGCATGCATCGGCACTTCACCGACGCGGGTTGTGTTTTGCTTTTCGGCGGCGGCGTAAAACGCGGTTACTTGCATGGGAAGACGGCAGACGAGCGACCATTCAAGACCCTGGAGAAGCGAGTGATCATAGAAGACCTGCACGCCTCCATTTTCCGCGCTTTGGGCATCTCGCCCAAACTGTCCTACGAAATCGAGAAGCGCCCATTCTACGTGACGCGGGATGGTCTGGGAAATCCGATCGACGAGTTGTTTGGTTGAGGGGAAGTCAGAGGCCAATTTAACGCAAAGGCGCAAAGGCGCAAAGACGCAAAGACGCAGAGCCGAAACCAAAAAAATTTTACAGGAGGCAACGAAGGAAACGGAGGTTAGGATTTTATGCGACGGGCGAGCGGTTGGCCCCGCTGTATCTAATCACCTCGTAGAGATGGAACCTTTAGTAACAGTACGAACCTTGAGCGCTTCGACGTGGTGTGTTGTCAAATGCACCTGGCTCCTTGCAGGTCCCGATGCCTGAAGTCCTTTGCAAAATCCTGATATTACATTACACAACAGACCATGTTTAGCGCCTCCATAGGGTCTGCTTTACCTCGAGTTGCCGCGTTCCAGGGTCCTGATCATTACCGGGATGGGAGGGCGATTGAGCAACTTGTGGAGCAAACCGTGGCTGCCCTCGACTTGCCGGCCGATTTTATTCGAAAGGGTGATCACGTGGTTCTGAAACCGAATTGGGTCAAAGAACATGATGAACGGCGTCCCGGACCAGATTCGTGGGAGCACGTAGTGACGCACCCGAGTGTTATCGAAGCGGTGGCGCGTTGGGCCGCGAGGAAGCTTGGCGCCGGCAGCATAACAATCTGCGATGCGCCGCAAACCGATTCGTCGTTCGATCTTATCCGCAAATACTGTGGATTGGACCAGATGATTGATCGGCTCCGAGGAAGCTTCCCTACGATTCAATTCGAGTTGTTGGATTTGCGCCCGGAGGAATGGCAGGCGATCGATGGCGTCACGGTCAAACGGCGGACGCTTCCCGGCGACCCGAAAGGTAGCACCACGGTGCGACTGGACGAAGCCAGTGAATTCGTCGGCTTTCAGGGGCAGGGACGTCTTTATGGAGCTTCCTACGATATGGCCGAGACCAATGAGCGTCACAACGGGACCAGGCACGAGTACTTATTGTGCAGAACTCCGATGGATGCGGATGTCTTCATCAATTTGCCGAAATTGAAGACGCATAAAAAAGTGGGAGTGACCTGCGCGTTGAAGAACCTGGTAGGAATCAATGCGAACAAGAACTGGCTGCCACATCATACTGAAGGGACCCCGGAAACCGGGGGGGACCAATTTCCGGTCTCGACGGCGAAGTCCAGGCTGGAGCAGTCCTGGATGAGTGCGGCCAAACGATGGCTGAAAGAAAGACCGGTAATGGCGCGGGCGTTTGTGCCGATTAAGAAGATGGGCAGGATGGTTTTTGGGGACACTCAGAAGGTCGTTCGATCCGGTAATTGGCATGGCAACGATACCTGCTGGCGAATGGTTTTGGATTTGAACAAATGCTTTTTCTTCTTTGATGGAACTGGCGCTCGAAGAAGCGCGCCGGTCCGTTATTTGGCCGTCGTGGATGGGATTGTTGCCGGCGAGGGCAATGGACCGATGAGTCCCGACCCGAAGCCGTGCGGGCTGCTCATCGCAGGCACGCATCCGGTTGCTGTCGACTGTGCAGCCGCAACCGTGATGGGGTTCGACTGGAAGAAGCTGCCGTTGTTGAACAAAGCCTTTGAAATGAAAGCGCTCGACTTTGCCTCGTTCGCAGCGGCGGATATCGCGATGGTGTCGAACAAGGCGCAATGGAACAAAGCAATGGGTGACGTTAGTGCCGAAGATGTGTTTAACTTCCGGCCTCACTTTGGCTGGATAGGCGCCATCGAGCGAGGAAGCAAAGTTGCTATTGGCCAGAATTGAATGCTGCGTTAACCTTGAAATGAGCAAAATGAACAGGGCCAATGTTCCAAACTGCCTGGCCATGTGCCCTCATAAAGAATGATTTCCGTTTATCACGAAAGTCCGGTTATTAAGAAATTCTCCGTCTCATGTGCGGCATAGCTGGCATTTGGGGAGAAGCGAACGAGGGGCTCATTCGGCGGATGACCGACATCATTGCGCACCGTGGGCCGGATGACTCAGGAACCAAGGTCTTTGCCAACCAGGGCTTCCCATTATCGATGGGGCATCGTCGGTTAAGCATCATCGATCTGAGCCCCGCCGGTCATCAACCGATGGCCAACGAAGACGGCACGGTCTGGGTGATTTTCAACGGGGAGATCTACAACTTTCCGGAAATCCGCGACCAACTGCTCGCCAGCGGCCACAAGTTCCGTTCGAAAACCGACACCGAAATCCTGGTGCACGGCTATGAGCAGTGGGGATTGCAGATGCTGCGCAAGTTGAACGGCATCTTTGCGTTCGCGTTGTGGGACTCACAACGTCAGATCCTGCACCTGGCGAGGGACCGCTATGGAGTCAAGCCACTTTATTATTACAGGAAGGGACAACGGGTCCTGTTCAGCTCTGAAATCAAGTCCATCCTCTGTGACCCGAGCGTTCCTCGGCGCGTCGATCCGCAGGCGCTGCTTAGCTACGTCAAGTTTCGCTATTGCCCCGAGCCGCTGACCTTGTTCCAGGAGGTGCAGAAAGTTCCGCCGGGCCACGTCATCACCTTCGGCGCGGACCAGATTTCAGTAGAGCAATTCCATCACCTTACTTTCACGGAGCCCGCAGCACCACGTCCGGAAAAGGAATTGGCCAATGAACTCCGTGAGTTGCTCATCCAGACGGTGCGTCGCCAGATGATCAGCGATGTGCCCGTGGGACTGTTTCTAAGCGGCGGCGTCGATTCGGGAGGGTTGCTGGCTATTGCCAGGGAATTGAATCCGGAGCCGCTCAAGACATTTACGATTGGCTTTCGCCGGGAGGACCAGAGGTTCGAAGGCCAACCGGACGATGTGCGGTATGCGCGGGAATTAGCGCAACGCCTCAAAACCGACCATCGCGAGATCATTCTTGAACCGAAGATTGTCGAGTTGCTGCCGAAAGTGATCTGGCATATGGACGATCCGATTGCGGATCCGGCCGCTATTACCAGTTATCTCATCTGCCAGGCTGCGCGGGAGCAGAACACCAAAGTTCTGTTGAGCGGGCAGGGCGGTGACGAGGTCTTTTGCGGTTATCCATGGCACCTGGCAATCCAGCTTTCGCGGCATTATGATCGGCTGCCCAAAGCTGTCCGCGGCATCGTCGAGCAAGTGCTCTCGAGGTTGCCGGCCGCAAAAGGGGGCCCTCTGACAGCGACGTTCCGGCGGTTGCGCAAGTTCAATGCGAGTGCTGCGCTCGGGTTTGAGGAGAAGTTGATCGGGTTTCTCTCCTACGCTTATACGGACAACATGCTGGGGCTTTTCGGAAAGAATTACGCAGCGCAGATCATGGACGGAGTGCCCGAGAAGACACATCGCAAACTACTTAAGGAATCTGAAGGTCAACATTTCATTAATCGAATGCTGCACCTGGACATGGGAACGTTCCTGCCCTCGCTCAACCTCGCCTACACGGACAAGACGAGCATGGCGTTTGGGGTTGAAGTGCGCGTGCCATATATCGACAACGAACTGGTCGATTTCATGTCCCAAGTGCCAGCGGAGATGAAGATGAAGGGAACCATGCGCAAATATTTGATGAAATTAGCGCTGCGCGGTTTGTTGCCCGATAATATCCTGCATCGGAAAAAGGCTGGCTTTGGCGCTCCCATACGCACGTGGATCGTTTCAGATCTTAAAGAAATGATCGCTGACCTGCTTTCGGAACAAAGCGTCAAAAAGCGCGGCTACTTCGATCCGGTTTATGTTCGAAAAATAATCCAGGAGAACGCTTCCGGACAGCACGATTACAATTATTTGATTTATATCCTGCTAAGTTTCGAATTGTGGTGTCGCGTATACCTGGATGTGCCGAGCGCTGAGGTCAGACCATGAGCCTTGAGGATAGATTATATCCGTGGTTAGCGGTTTACAATGCGTTGCCGCAATGGACCCAGTCCGTACTCGGGACAGGCTATCGGCAACTGCCGCAGGCCTGGCGGCTCGGGTTTCGCTACAAGGAATTTTCGAAGCTGGCCGAAGCAGGCGAAACCTGGTCGCCGGAGCAGATCGAAGCTTACCAACTGAAACAGTTGCGGATGGTGCTGCATAATGCGGCCAGTTTTTGTCCCTATTATCAGAGAACCTTTGCCAAGGCGGCATTTCGTCCGGAAGAGGTGCGCACTCTGGACGATATGGCCAATTGTCCGCTTTTGGAAAAACACGATCTGATCAAGCATCGCGACGAAATTGCATCCACCGACGTGCCGGCCAAGGAGCGCTTGTACATCACAACCGGGGGGTCAACGGGGCTGCCGGTTGGGTTCTATTTGCAGAAAGGAGTTAGCCGGCCGAAAGAGCAAGCCTTCCTGGAGCGAATGTGGGCGCGAGCCGGCTATTTCAAGCACGCGAAGCTAGCGGTGATTCGCGGTCACGTGACCAGTTCACAGCCTCGGGGGCGCATTGGGCATTACGACGCGAGCCGCAATTGGCTGATGCTCTCCTCTTCGCACCTGACGACGGAACGGATTCCTGAGTACTTGGAGGCTTTGGAAAGATTTAAGCCGGATTTGATCCACGCCTATCCATCGGCGGCACTGCAATTGGCCGAATACCTGGAGCGGACCGGGCAATCGTGGAGAATGTCGCTCCGTGGCCTGTTGTGCGGTTCAGAACGGCTGACGTTGCCGCAAAAGCGACTGCTCCAGCGCGTCTTCAAGTGCCGGGCTTACCGTTGGTATGGACACTCAGAGAGAGTCGTGCTGGCGGGCGAAGGAAAGACGTCCGAACTCTTTTATTTCTTTCCGCAATATGGTTTTGTCGAGTTTGGACCGCCGGACGAAGAGGGGATGCGCGAAGTGATCGGAACGTCGTTTCATAACCTGGCCATGCCACTGATTCGATACCGGACCGGGGATTACGTGCGGCTCGCTGATCCTCGCACGGATGGTTCGCTGGAGTATCCATGGGCGGCGGCTGCCGATGTGGTGGGGCGCGAACAGGAGTTCCTGATAAGCGCTACTGGCAGGCGAATTTCGCTGACGGCGTTTAATATGCACGACGCGAGCTTCGATGGGCTCTATGCGGTCCAGTTTTGCCAGGAGCGGCCTGGCCTGGCGGAGTTTCGCTATTTGCCAGGTCCACAATTCGACCGGTCGCGCTTGTCGAAGATAGAAGCCGCCATACAGCACAAGCTTGGAGAGGACTTTGAAGTTGAACTGAGAGAGGTCGGAGAGGTCGAAAGAACAGACCGCGGGAAGCATAGATGGCTCGTAAGTCGAGTGTCGGCAAATGAAGGCAGCCCGGAACGGAAGTAGCGGATTTCTGATGAAGCAAATAGCACAATATCAGGATGGCAGGCTGGAGGTGCAGGAGGTTCCCTGTCCGACGGCGCCGCCTGGAGGTGTGCTCGTGCGCACGACTCATTCGGTCATCAGCATCGGGACCGAGAAGATGAAAGTCGAGCAGGCGAAGATGAATCTGTTCCAAAAGGCGCGTGCGCGGCCAGACCAGGTACGCAAGGTAGTCGACACCGCAAAAACTTTGGGATGGCGAAGCGCGCTCGAAAAAGTCCGCAATCGGCTGGAGACCCCCACGCCACTGGGCTACAGCGCGGCGGGGGTGGTTGTTGAAGTTGACCCGGCCAATAACCGTTTCAGGGTTGGTGATCGAGTGGCTTGCGCGGGCGCCGAGTGCGCGTTTCATGCCGAGTACTTAGCGCTGCCGGATTTGCTGGTGACGCCGGTTCCGGAAGGCGTTCAGAGTTGGCAAGCGGCTTATGCGACGGTCTGTTCGATCGCCATGCAAGCCGTGCGACAAACGGAGCCCTCCCTTGGCGAACGCGTCTTAGTGATGGGGCAGGGGCTGGTAGGACTTCTGGTCACGAATCTTCTCCAGGCGAACGGAGTTCGGGTCATGGCCGTGGATGTGCAGGCCTCACGCAGATCGTTTTGTCGAGCGATGGGGGCTGAGAAGATCGTCATTCAAGGAGAGCAAAACCTCCTGGACGAAGTGCGGGCTTGGACCGAGGGATATGGGGTCGATGCGGCTATTATTTGCACCGCGACACAAAGCAACGATCCCATTGAACAGGCGGCGGAATCGTTGCGCGACCGCGGGCGGATCGTGGATGTCGGAATAACGAAGATCGAGCTGCCATGGAAACTTTTTTACGAGAAGGAGCTCGATGTCCGCTTCTCTCGTTCTTACGGCCCAGGGCGGTACGACCCCAGCTATGAGTGGGCTGGGAACGATTACCCGATTGGATATGTGAGATGGACCGAGCAGCGCAATCTGCAGGCCTGTCTGCATCTCATGTCGGCTGGGAAAATAAACCTCGAAGCGCTGACGACGCGGCGCGTTCCTTTTAGTGAAGCGCTCAAGGTCTACGATGAGTTGTTGCAGGATGGCTCGAAGGACGTGGGTGTAGTGCTCGAGTACGGAGTTGAGCAAAAGATCCCTGCGCAGCCGGTCATCGAGTCATTGCCCTGCCCGGAATTCCGCAGGGGCAAAATTGTTACGCCGGTTGGGAAAGTGGATGTGATCGGGGCGGGAAATTTTGCGCGCACGATGCTCCTGCCGCATTTGAAAGGGAAGCTGGAGTTTGGGACGGTGATCAATCAGACCTCGCTGAGCGCGAACCATGTTAAAACCAAATTTGGGTTCGAGAATGCCGGCACCGATACGGAGGAAGTCTTCAAGTCACAGGGACCAAGGGCGGTCCTGATCGCAACACGGCATCATTTGCACGCGACATTAGTTGTTCGAGCGTTGCGCTCCAATCGACATGTGTTTGTGGAAAAGCCGCTTTGCCTCTCTCGCGAAGAGCTTGGCGCCATTGATCAAACTGTGGCGGAGAGCCTTGGCACCGTGCAGGTCGGGTTCAACCGTCGATTTGCCCCAGCCATTGCGGAACTGCAAAGACAATTGGCCACGGTTGTTGGCCCGAAATCGCTCAGCTATCGGGTTTGTCCTGGGAAATTGGACCCGCACCATTGGTACGCGAATTTCGCCGAAAGCGGTGGGCGTGTCGTGGGGGAGGCCTGTCACTTTCTGGATCTATTCTGTTTCCTGCTGGGCAAACCGGTGCGTGTGTTTGCACAGACGATATGGCCCGCGAGCGGGAGGCTGAGTTTCGCCGACAGCATCGCGGCGCAGGTCGAGTTCTCAGATGGCTCAAGTGCGCAACTCATTTACAGCGCAGAAGGCGATGCGGCGTTTCCGAAAGAAGTCATTACCGTTTACGGCGCCGGAGTGACGGCGGAGATCACCAATTTTCAAAACCTAACGGTTTACCGTGGCCGAAAACGATCAAGTTTCTCGTTCAACTCAAAAGGCCATGCCGAGCAAATGGAGGCATGGGCGTCATTTTTGCGGGGAGAGCGGGAGCACCCGTTACCTTACGAGCATTCCCGCGAAAGCATGATGCTGACTTTCGCTGCGATCGAGTCAATTCAGCGGGCGGTCTCGGTTG
>Ga0137394_10003173_pt1 | contig 12320 bp, 10 predicted proteins | sample czobulk116metaG_FD_108278 | JGI IMG/M metagenome (GOLD analysis project Ga0137394, IMG submission 108278) | Vadose zone soil microbial communities from Angelo Coast Range Reserve, California, USA - czobulk1.16 metaG | ecosystem: Environmental > Terrestrial > Soil > Vadose zone | place: USA... | reverse complement strand
GATTGAACCTCGAGTTCGACACGAAGAATGAGCGGCTTCGCACCGTTGAATGAGCCCGCCAAAAAAAGCACCACTAATCAGCGTGCTGGCGGCAGCTCGGATAGAAGGGTGAGACGATCAACCAAACCTCTACCTTGACACGACCTCATAGAAATCACACGAAACGGAGAACCTCACTGTAGAGTCAAGTGAGAAAGTCTACAGCAGGAAGGGTCCAGGTTACTATGCTGAGCCGGGGACGGCCGATACCGCAGGTATGTCACTAACATTCCGATAAACACCGGCAGACCTATCCCTTGCGTCGCCTTGCAAGTATCACGAAAACTATGCCCCAAACCATAATGAGAGGAGCTAGCCAGGGCATTTTTAAGTCAGCCACCCGATGCAGATTAAAAATGGCTATCACTGCGGCGGTAATTAGAAGCACGATCCCAATCAGATTCATGGTTTACCTTCAGACTTGAAATTTTGAAAGCTCGCCTTACCTCAAGAACGAATTACAGACGACTGTCACTCACGCCAGCCACGGTTTTCCATACAGTCTGTCTTCAAGCGGGTAATAACTCACGCAACTCGCTTTGGTTCTTTATGATTTTATCGGAGTCGTCCAATCTCCCATTAGCAATCTCTGGGGAACTTGCTTGAAAGTAAACCTGTCTGATGAGCGATCGCGATCAAATACCCACACCAAATCGAACCGATCCTCGGGCCAGACCCGCGGCACTTTCGTTTTGTTACCCAGTATGTGGGCTGCGATCCGCGGAATGTACTCTCGTTGCCAGCAGATAAGGACTGTTCCTTTGCACGAGAAAACCTCCTCCAGCATGCTTTCCACCCTAGACCGGGGAAAGTCTTTGTTAATTTTAATCGCGAGTCTTTCAGCTAACGGCGTGACTGTCTCGATTGGGCGTCTACTTCCTTTCCGCTTTAGAGGTTTGGATACATATATCAACCGTGGCTCGGCGAGCGAGGCGTGTTGAAAATGGCTGTTGGTGGGGGCAAACAAATTTGCTAAAGCGCCTGCTCTCTGCCACCCGCGAGCCGTCAAGGACTCGCTATCGCGCTCTCCCTCCAGTGTTACGCCGAACGGTTCAAGGTCCTTCGCCGGCTTTTCGGCGTGGCGCAGAACCATAATTTTGGTCACCTTTCGAACGGATCCGCTCATCCCGCCTCTCTCCTAATTACGCTCTCGTTAGCAACTCAACCGCGCTCCGGTCCAACGATTTGTTGGATGTACCGCTGTAAATAAAAAGTTCGGTACAGAACCCGGAGCGGTAGCGACGCGATCCAGCCACCCAACTCGGTGGGTCGAGTAAAACCCTCGCGTAGTTTGAGCTCTTCCCAACGATTGATCGATTACGATTGCCGGTCATGACGAAAGTTGAGTCTTTGACCCGGTCGCTACCGCTCCCGGTTCTGTACCGCGCGGGCAACCAATGATTTCTTGGGTTGCGCCAAAAGTGTATAAGCGAAATTGCGTCGCAAGGATTCATCAGACCCCATTAGAATTCCGAGCCCGTTTTAGCGGGCGACAGAGATAGCAGATCCAGAAAGCCAGGTTGAGTCTTTGACCCGGTCGCTACCGCTCCCGGTTCTGTACCGAGCAACATCCCAACGTCTGAGTGACCAAAAATACCCGACTAAAGTCGGTACTCTAAACCCATCATCTCGGTAGGCGGATCGTGAACAATGCGCCGCCCGCCGGAAGATTCTCGGCGGCGAGCGTGCCGCCGTGCTGGCTGATTACGCGATGAGCGAGTGCCAGACCGACGCCGTGTCCTTCGGACTTGGTAGTGAAAAAGGGAATGAAGATCTTTTGCAAATTAGAAGTGGGAATACCGCGTCCGGTGTCCTGAATCGAAATAGTCGCCCACTTCTTACCTTGTGCGTTTTCCATTGAGCTGCTAACGGTGACTCGTCGATCGGTATGGTCATCAGGAATCGCTTCCGCGGCGTTGCGCATGAGATTCAACAGCGCCTGGCGCAACATGCGCAGGTCGCCCCGGATCCGAGTTCTCTGCGCTGGCTCTGCGCTCTCTGCGTCTCTGCGGTGAACTTTCGTGGCATCGGATTCAACGCTGAGACTCAAAGCTGAGCCCTCCCTTACGGTCGGGCTAGCGCCTCGCTCGCCTGGAAGCCTAGGTTGAGCAGAGGAAACCTCTCCGATAATCAGCTTGACGTTCCGTTCATTAAACAACCGTTCCAACTCCTTCGCGCACTCGCGAATAAGCTCGTCCAGCGAAACTTCCTCCAACTGCAGCGGCTGGGGCCGCGCGAAATTCAGGAAGGAAGTAGTCATCTCTGAAAGATTCCTCACTTCCTGCAACAAGCCATCGGCGGCGGCTTTGCCATGCTCATCGTAATCCACGCTCTGCAGAAATTGCGCATAACCATGTAGCGCGGCCATTGCATTCTTGAACTCATGGGCCAGGCCGGCGGACATCTCGCCGAGGCTTTCCAGATTTCTTTTCAACGCCACCTGTTCGCGCAGACGAGATACTTCAGTGATGTCGGTAATCATACAGAGGGCTCCGCGCGCGCCGGCGTTCGTCGCCGGATCGATCGGCGCGACCGTGGCGCCCAGACGTTTGTTGCCCTCGGCGTTATTCACTCCTTCGACCTCTTCCCGGCGAAAGAGCTGACCGCTGGCTAGAGATGCCTCAACCATATCTGCCAGAGCGGGAAATTCAGAAAAAATAGCGCGGAAGTGCTCACCCTTTGCACCTCCCTTGTTTTCGAAAAGCGCGCGTGCCGGTCCGTTCAGAACCGTCGCCTGGCCCGTTGAATCGAAAGCGATTAAGCCGGTCGGCATGCTGGCAACGATTCGCTCGTTGAAGCGTTCGGCCGAGTCGGCCCGCTGACTGGCTTGTGCGCTTAAACGCTCGAGCTGCTGTTGTTGAGTTTGCAGCTGCCCGATGACTGATTGAAAGGTCTCGAGCACAAACGCCGCTTCGTTTTGTGATTTGCCAGAGTGTGTTACGGGCGCGCGCCTGGCCTCGCCTACCAGTTGACTGTAAGGACGCAGCAGTCCGCGCAACAGCCAGGCGATGCTAACCAGAGCTATGAAAAGCGCGGCGACAAAAGCAGTCAGCAGAAATGGGCGGTAGACTACGGCAGTGCCGGGAGCCATCGCGAACAAAGCAAAGATCATGACCGCGCCGAGCAGAAAGATGCCGGCGAGAATAGTGAGCCAGGTTGGAAGGCGGCTGACTTGCATAGCAAATTAATGAAACTGCGACGCGTACCAATCGATAATGCGCGTGCCAATCAAGAGCGAGATTATCGATCCAATGCCCAGAAAGATTCCGAAGGGTAACATCATCTGCAGGTTTCTACTGCCGCGCCGAATCATCATCGCAATTCCGGCCAGCGAGCCGGTGAACGCGGCCAGCAGAATTGTGAGAATGGTAAGCCGCCAACCCAGAAACGCCCCGACCATGAACATCATCTTCACGTCGCCAAGGCCCATGGCTTCTACGCCGCGCAGCTTTTCCCAAAGGAAGCCCATCAGCCAGAGTGAACCGCCGCCCGCCAGCGCTCCGATGGCCGCGCCGATCAGTGAGACCAGCCAGAGGGGATATTGGGGCGGCAGCAGCGACTGAAGTTGCGGCAAATCATCAAAGTGCGACGCGCCAGCCAGATAGGGAACTGCCACGCGAGTGATCAAGGCGAACAAGATTCCCGGATAGGTAATAGCATTGGGGAGAATCATGTGTTCGGCGTCGATAAAAATCAACGCTACGACTGCCGCGGTGAAAGCCAGATCGAAAGGCAGCGCGAAAGACAAACCGTCGTGCCAGGTCACCGCCGCGAACAACAAGGCGACCAGCGCTTCCACAGCCGGATAACGTGCTGAGATTTTCGCGCCGCACTTGCGACAGCGGCCGCGCAGGATTAGAAAACTCAGAATCGGAATGTTGTCATAGGCTCTGATCGGAGCCCGGCACGACGGACAAGTCGATTTAGGAAAAACAATCGATTGCTCGCGCGGTAAGCGGTGAATCACGACGTTGAGGAAGCTGCCGATGACCGCCCCGAAGACTGCCATGAACGCGCAAGCGAATGGTAGTGGCAGAGCTAAAGCGTCCTCGATCGTCGGCGAGATCATTCAGGAAGTCATTGTAGCGCGGCTGTGATTTACCTGCCTACTGCTTTTCTTGTCTACAGGCGTTCAAGGTAGCGACTTTAGTCGGGTTCTTGGTGGCGAAATGCCCGACTGAAGGCGGTACTCTTAAACACTTTTCGCGATTGTGCTCGTTTCAATTTCTCGCTGGAGCGTCGCGGTGTTGATTTTGAATCTTGTAGAGAATTTTATGTTTGAGCGAGGCATGATGCGCCGCCAGCTTCGCGATGGTAAGCCCGGCCCGGCCATCGCGCCAGCCTCCTTTCAAAACGAGACTGCGCAGGTAAGTCAGAGGGCCAGCCAGCAGCTGCGCTGCGCGTGAGGTGCGCTTCCCATCGGCAAACATCTGCTGAGCACCGAGCGGCGCATACCGGTCCTCAATCACCTGGCGGTGATGCTCGGGATCGCGCATCGAATAGTGCAGCAGGTCCCCGCTTAACGTCTCGACCTTTGCGTCCGGTTTCATGGTTACCGATTCATGAATCAGGCGGGGACTCCAGTTTCCGCGCGTGCGTTTGAAAAGTCGGAGTTGATAGTCCGGATACCACCCGCCGCCGCGGATCCAACGCCCCAGATAGAACGCGCGCCGCGGCACGCGATAGCCATCAGCCAGGCGAGATTCGTCACTATCCCGCAGAGCCTTAATCGACGCCTGAAGTTCAGCCGATACGCGCTCATCAGCGTCGAGGCTGAAGATCCAATCGTGCTTCGCGGCTTCAACGGCAAACTGTTTCTGGGCCGCGAAGCCCGGCCAGGGATTCACGATTACACGCGCGCCACACTCGGTCGCGATTTGCCGAGTGGTGTCAGTCGATTCCGAATCGACCACCACGATCTCGTCAGCCCACGCAACGGACGCGCAGGCGTCGCGAATGTTTTCAGCTTCGTTGAAGGTGATGATAGTTGCGGAGATCTTCATTGCCAATTGCCGATTTCCCAATCAACTGAGTGTCAGAAGCCCGACCGTCAGGGAGGGCAACCTGGGCAACTGGCCCTCCCTGACGGTCGGGCTTCCGACACGCCTCTACAACCCGAAATCTATCACGGCTTGGTGGGATCTACCACGACATTGTTAATCCGCAGTGTCGACGCTGTGGCTCGCTGCAGGTCGGCCAGAGCTTTGTTGTAGTCAGTTTGGGACTGCAACTCGTTGGTGCGCGCGGTGGTCAGCTCGCTTTGGCGCTGGAGCAAAAGGAAAGTGGTCGAGCGGCCAACTTCATAGAGCTTCTGCTCGCCGGCGAGTTGTTGTTCGGCGCTCTCTCTCGCAGACCGCGAGGCAACGACCCGCCTCTGCGCAGTGTCGACCGCCTGGGCGGCGTTGCGCACGTCCATCTCAATCGCCTGATCCTGGGAGCGATACGAGGCTTGAAGTTGTTGTTCCTGGATACGGGCGCCGGCGAGGTTGGCCTTGGCCGTCGTGTTGTGAATAGGGAGGGAGATGGCGGCGCCAACCGTGATGTTGTAGGTGTTTAGACCAGCCAGATTGCTAATGTCCTTTCCGTATCCGCCGACGAGATTCGAGGGCGGAGCAAAACACCGGTTGTTCGGATCGGCGGGATTGGGAACACACGGGGTACCCGCCAGGCCAGTCGTGGCGACCGTGCCGGTCAGATCTATCTGGGGCTTGGTCTGGTTTTTATAATACTGAATGTCAATTCCGTTAATCTCTTTCTGCAGACTTAGTCTTCTCAACTCAGGCCGATTCGTCCGTGCTTCCGCGAGCGCCGCCGTAAGGTCGACGGGCGACAGATCAAAGGACGGTATATCTGTGGGCGTAATCTGCGCCGACCATTCGGGCGCCAGCGGATCACGCAGCATGAGCTGCTTCAAGCTGTTCTCAGCCACCGAAACGTTCTGCGTCGCCACGAACAAATTCGTTTCGCGGGTGGCGATGTCGGTTTGCACCTGGGCGCGGTCGAGCGGAGCCTTCGCACCCGCCGCGATCTGGGCTTCGATGTTGCGCATGTTCTGACGCGACAAATTCAAACTATCGAGCTGGTTCTGCTGATTCCTCAGCGCGAATACCAGGTTCCAGTACGCCGCCTGCACCTGCGATATGATCGTAATGGTGCGCTGCCGAAAATCCGAATCAGTCTGCTCCAGGCGTTTCTTTTGCACCTTGATGGCGTGACGGTAAGTGTCGATCTCCCGGTTGCGAAGCAACGGCTGATTAAACTGGAGCGACAGGTTGGACGAGTAGAAAGGAGACAGCGAGCTGTTGGTCGAGGTGGTGTTGGTACGTGAATTGGCGAAGGTCAGCGTGTAGTTGCCGCCACCCTTTTCGAAGGTCTTCGTCAGCGACGGGCTAAGATTAAGGGTGGTGACGCTGGTTGTGCCCGCGGCGCCTCCGCCGCCAAGAAAGGAACTCGTTTGCGGAGTTACATTCTTAATGATCTGCGGCGTTACGTTAAAGATCGGATCGTATACGCCGTAGAGCGAACGCAATTGCGTCTCGGCAAAGCGCACGTCATCGCGAGCCACCTCGATGTCGTTATTGTTCTGCAGCGCTCTGCGAATCGCATCGTTCATCGACAACGTCAGCACGTTGCTGCTGGTAATTCCCACTCGGGTTAGATCCGGTAACGGCGGTAAAGGCTGCGCCTGAACATCCGGGAAATTCGGTTGCGGCGGTTCCTGGATGCCCGGTTGAATCGGAGTCGGCTGGGCCGTCGGAACAACGTTGGTTCCCGGTGGTGTCTGGGGCGCAGGCTGTTGCGTCCCCGGAGGCGCCGTAGCCGGTTGCTGTTGTTGACCCGGCGGTTGCGCAGCCGGATTTACCGGCGTCGGGCTGGGTGTTTGGGCAGACGCGATCATGCCTAGAGCAAAAACGGCAACCGCGACGAAATGCGCTCTGGCGAAAAAGCGAAGCGAGTGATTCGACATCGAAAGTGCTCCTCAAAAAAACGGTCCGGAATTTGCGAACCGGCGCTCGTCGTATGCGGGGCAAACAGACAGCGCCGGGTCATCTCGTACTACGTCGGTAAACTGTAAGCGGTTTCAAAAAGCTTTGCAAAACGCCAGCTTGACACTGCCGCCAAGCGAGCATTATCTTGCAATTTCTTCTTTAGTTCAGCCGTTCACAGTGAATTGCTTTCCCACTGCCGCGGTTGACGTGTGTGATCGTCGAGAGAATAGCGAGGAGGTCTGGTAAGCATGGCAGTCAAAGTGGGCATCAACGGTTTTGGTCGAATCGGACGCAATATCTTTCGCACGGCGCTCGGCGACAAAGACATCGATTTTGTGGCGGTCAACGACATTACTGATACTAAAACGTTGGCGCACCTTTTGAAATACGATTCGGTGCTGGGGAATCTCGGCCATGATATCAAGACCTCCGGCAATGGGATTACGGTTGAGGGAAGGGAATTCCACGTCTTTTCAGAGCGCGATCCCGCGGCAATTCCCTGGGAGTCAGTCGGGGCTGAAATCGTAATCGAATCCACCGGGCGCTTTACTAAAGCGGAAGACGCGAAGAAGCATCTGCGCGGCACCGTCAAGAAAGTAATCATCTCAGCGCCGGCCAAGAATGAAGATATTACGATCGTGCTCGGCGTTAATGAAGGCAGTTATGACCCTTCGGCTCATCACGTAATCTCGAACGCTTCCTGCACGACGAACTGCCTCGCGCCCGTGGCCAAGATAATTCACGAGAAGTTCGGCATTCGCAATGCACAGATGACGACGATTCACTCGTATACCAACGACCAGCAACTACTCGATCTGCCACACAAAGATTTGCGACGTGCTCGGGCTGCCGCGCTGAACATGATTCCCACTTCGACCGGAGCCGCCAAAGCGGTCGCCCTGGTTCTGCCCGAATTGAAAGGAAAGTTTGACGGCATCAGCGTGCGTGTGCCGACAGCGAATGTTTCGCTGGTCGATGTCGTAATCGATGTCGAGAAGGAAACCACCACCGAAGAAGTGAATAAAGCTCTGAAGGACGCGGCCAATGAACAGCTGCGGGGAATCCTGGGATTCAGTGAAGAGCCCCTGGTCTCCTCCGATTTCAGAGGCAACTCAAATTCATCAATCGTGGACGCCGAATACACGAAGGTGATCGGTGGCCGGATGATCAAGATTCTTTCGTGGTACGACAACGAGTGGGGCTATTCCTGCCGCGTGCGCGATCTTGTCAAATACATTGCGGCGAAAGGGCTCTGAGAGTGTTCGTTGTCAGTGGTCAGTGGTTAGTTGTTGACTCTGAGAATATCATGCGAACAACTGACTACTGACAACTGGCTACTGACAATGAAGAAGCTTTCTATCCGTGACCTCGATCTCAAAAGCCAGCGCGTCTTCATCCGCGTAGATTTCAACGTTCCTATCAAAGACGGCCAGGTCGAAGATGACACGCGCATCCGTGCGGCGACTCCGACGATCGTTTACGCGATGGAAGAGCGTGCGCGCGTGATTCTCGCTTCACATCTGGGACGCCCGAAAGGCCAGCCTGTCGAGAAATACAGCCTGGCTCCGGTGGCGCAGCATCTTTCGAATTTGCTCGGCAAACCGGTTGCGTTTTCGAGTGACTGCATTGGCGAGCCTGCGAAAACAGCGAGCGCCGCCCTGCAAGACGGTGACCTGCTACTGCTCGAGAATCTTCGCTTTCACGTGGAAGAAGAGAAGAACGATGAAGCATTTGCGCAGCAGCTCGCTTCGTTATGCGACGGTCTTTACGTGAATGACGCGTTCGGCGCCGCGCATCGCGCGCATGCTTCAACGGTTGGCATTACAAAGTTCGTAAAGCAAGCCGCGGCCGGTTTGTTGATGGAAAAGGAGTTGGAATATCTCGGGCGCGTCATAAGCGATCCAGAGCATCCTTTCGTGGCGATTCTCGGCGGGGCGAAAGTGTCCGACAAAATACCGGTCATCAACGCGCTGATCGATCGCAAAGTCGATAAGATACTAATCGGCGGCGCGATGGCCTACACATTTTTGAAAGCAGAAGGTTTCACAGTCGGTAAGTCTCTGGTCGAAAATGATAAGCTGGAGACTGCTTTGCAAATCAAGCAACGTTGTGAAGAAGCGGGCGTCGAACTGTTGCTGCCTACAGACCATCAGGTCGTCGACAGCTACGAACCTATCAAGGGAACAGAAATTCTGGCCAAGACCATCCCGATCGAATTTACCAATGCCGGCCACGCCGGCATGGATATCGGCGTCGAGAGCATCGCGCTGTTCGCCAACGCTCTGCACGATGCGAAAACTATTATTTGGAACGGTCCCATGGGCGTCTTTGAAGAGCCGCCATTTGATCAAGGGACAATCGGAATTGCGCGCGCCGTGGCGGAAGCTGCGGATCGCGGCGCGACAGTTATCGTAGGCGGTGGCGATTCAGTCGCGGCCGTAACGCAAGCCGGCGTTGCCGATCGCATCACGCACATTTCAACCGGCGGTGGCGCGACGCTGGAGTTTTTGGCCGGGAAAGAACTGCCGGGGGTGGCGGCGTTAAGTGATCGGACTTAACCACCAAGACACAAAGCCACAAAGGTACGTGGAGTCTTTGTGCTCTTTGTGCCTTCGTGGTTATCTGGTGGTTACCTACAATGCGTAAACCTGTTATCGCTGGAAACTGGAAGATGTACAAGACGGTGGGCGAATCTGTCGCCACGGCGCTGGCTTTGAAACCTCTGGTCGCCAACGCGAATCATTGTGAGGTGGTGATTGCTCCTGTGTTCACCGCGCTGAAGAGCGTCGCCGATCGCCTGGACGGGTCGAACATAAAGATCGCGGCGCAGAACTGTGCGGCGGAACAAAAAGAAGGCGCTTTCACCGGAGAGGTGGCAGCTTCGATGGTGCGCGACGCGGGGTGTTCGCACGTGATCGTCGGCCACTCAGAGCGGCGGCAATACTTTTTTGAATCCGACGAGATTGTCAGCCGGAAAACTCAGGCGGGACTGGCCGCCGGACTTACGGTGATTGTGTGCGTGGGCGAGACCCTCGAACAACGCGATCAGGGGAGTGCCGAGAGCGTGGTGCGCAATCAGCTAGCGGGCGGATTGAGCTGGTTGACAGCATCTGATCTCGACCGTATCATCGTTGCTTACGAACCTGTCTGGGCCATTGGGACCGGACGCACCGCGACGCCGGAGCAAGCGCAGGAAATGCACGCGTTTATCCGGCGCGTTTTCGCGGAAAGGCACTCAGCGGCGGCGTCGGATGCGATCAGAGTTTTGTATGGCGGCTCAGTCAAGCCGGACAACATCGCCGGTTTGATGAAACAGCCGGACATCGACGGTGCGCTAGTCGGTGGCGCGAGTTTGCAGGCTGAGAGTTTTGCCGAGATTGTTAATTACAAATAGGCGGTTGTGGTTATTGGGTATTTGGTCTTTGTGCTCGAGCTTAGATTTTAGTGCTTAGTGCTTAGAACACTCAGTCAGGTTTAGAGCTTTGAACTTAGACTCTACCGCCCAGGTTGATCAAAGTACAAAGCTCTAAGCTCTAAATTCTAAGCTCTACGCAGTGGAGATTTTGATTTGTTAGCTTACATTTTCTACGGACTTTTTATCCTGGCGTGCATCATTCTGGTGGTAACAATCCTTTTGCAGCCGGGGAAGTCTGACGCCGGCGCGCTTTTTTCCAGCTCGGTTTCAAGCACGGCGTTTGGGCCCAGAGGGACGCAGACACTGCTTTCGAAAATCACGATTGGCGCGGCCGTGGCATTCATGCTAATCGCGCTGATTTTATCGCTGCCGGCGATTACCGGAAGCCGTTCGGTTTTGCAATCGGGCGTCCCTGAACAAACACAGTTGCCGACACCGGCGCCGACTGTACAAGCAACGCCGACCCCGGCCGCATCACCGTCTGCTACAGCGGCACCGACAAAGAAATAAACCGCCGCGCGCCGTTCAGGGCGAAGTCGCTTGCCTCAGTTGTTAAAGCAAAGAACCGATGCGTGGTCGTGAGTGAGTTTTAAGATTCCCGGTTTTTGAAAACCTTCCCGAACAAGCCGAAGTGGCGGAACTGGTAGACGCGCACGTTTGAGGGGCGTGTGAGGTAACTCGTGGGGGTTCGAGTCCCCCCTTCGGCACCAAACCACCGATCAAGATACCGCATGCAAATGCGGTTTCTTCATTTTTACTGGTCTTTTCACTCACCCACCGTTTTACACTGTTCAAACTTCCAGCACTTTTTACCCCTAGTTGAGACTTAGTTGGGACACCAAATTGTGGGGGAAGAGAGTCCTCTCTGGAACTTAGGTTTTTGCCGGATGTCTAATTCGCAACGCAGAGGTCGTGGGTTCGAGTCCCATCTGCTCCACCAAAGACAGTTGTGTCAGTTATTTAGCACGAGCCTTTCGCACCTGAAATCCTCTCTGCGTGGTCCAACCAAGATCTTCAAAAATGCTCACGTGCAAGGCGAGATCCCGTTCTTGTGTTCAGTAGGTCGCCGCACGCGCAATGCGGAAGGCTAGGCGTAAGCCAATAGCGTACTAGGCTTCAAGATTATTCCGAAGACGAGCAAGGTCGCGTTGTGGTGGCGCGCCGAATTGCTTCTTGTAATCTCGGCTAAAGTAAGACGGGTCCTCGTAGCCGACGCGGAACCCGGCGCTCGCGGCATCCAGATCTTCGCCCAGCATCAAACGTCGGGCTTCTTGCAGGCGGAGGTGCTTTTGAAACTGCAGAGGACTCATCGTTGTCACGGACTTGAAGTGATGGTGAAAGCCGGAGACGCTCATCCCAAGTTCGCGTGCGATCTCTTCCATCTTCAACTGTTCGTCAAAATGCTCTCGCAGGTGGCCGATTGCTTTCGAAATGCGGCGGGTGTCGCTAGCAGTGAGCAGATGTGCAAGTCGCGCACCCTGACCGCCGGCCAACAGTCTGTAAATTATCTCCTTTATAACGAGCGGCGCCAGGACTTTGCTCTCAGCAGGCGTTTCGGCGATGCGTATCAATCGAGCAACAGCGTCAAGCAAGTCGGCGTCTATCGCGCTGACGTTCATCGCCTTAACACTGGCGTCACCCTTTTTTATCCGGATGCCGGATTCAACAATGACCGAAGCGACAAGGGCGGAATCCAGGTTTAGGCTCATTCCCAGGTAAGGCAGTTCCTTTGATGGGGCTTCTATTTCGAATGTAACGGGCAAGTCGACCGTAAAAATCAAATAATGAAACGGATCGTATAGGAAAACTTCCCCACCCACGCTCGCTCGTTTTCTGCCCTGGGCCACAAAACAAAAGGATGGCTGAAAGAGCGACTG
>Ga0137394_10003171_pt1 | contig 12321 bp, 4 predicted proteins | sample czobulk116metaG_FD_108278 | JGI IMG/M metagenome (GOLD analysis project Ga0137394, IMG submission 108278) | Vadose zone soil microbial communities from Angelo Coast Range Reserve, California, USA - czobulk1.16 metaG | ecosystem: Environmental > Terrestrial > Soil > Vadose zone | place: USA... | reverse complement strand
GCAGACGTATTTGCCGCGGCGATTTTGGAAGCCGACGATGTCGAAGATTTCGGGGCACGGGGCGGACTGCGGGATCCAATCGACGAGGGCGCCGCAGACGTCGAACATCGGGATTGTTCCCTGGGGCTGACTGTTAAATTTGCGAGTGCGGAGTGCGGAGTGCGGAATCTCGCTGCCAGGGAAGGCGAGCGGGGAAATCGGGACGCGTGTTTGTTCCGAGTTTTGGGTTTCATGTTTCGGGTTCTGAGGCGTTTCGGCGGGGGTGTCTTCGTTTGGGGGATTCTCGGCCGGTTTGGATGTGGGGACGGCTATTTGTAATTGGTAATTGATCAGTTGTAATTTTTCATTTTCGTAAGGAATCGCGCTGGGTTGGTGCGCAGGTTTCGAGTTGTCGGAGGCTTCGGGTTTAGGCACGGCAATTTCTAATTGGTAATTGGTCACTTGTAATTTTTCATTTTGCGGATTCACGGGGGCTGGTTGCGGAGGCGCAATATTGTGAAATATGGCGGAAAATGGCGGACGAGGAGCCTCGGTTGAGGGATGTTCCGAGTTTGGGGTTTCGTGTTTCGTGTTTTGAGTTGCGGGTTGGGAAGCTGTAGCGTTGTCCAGCGGCAGGGGGTTGATCGTTTCGCCATCATCGGGAAGCTCGGCAATTTGTAATTTGTAATTGGTCAATGGTGATTTGTGATTTTGGGAGGTCGTGGGCTCGGTTGGGGGTTTGATTTTGATGCCGAAGAGCTGATCGACTTTGTGGACGATGGAGACGGTCTCCTCGTGGCTCAGCGGCTCGTTGAGATCGCGCTTGTGCCTTTCGTTTTGAATGGTCTCTTTTTCGGCCAGTTGCATCTTGTCCTGGTGGCGCTGTTTTTCGAAGGCGATGCGGTCGCGGCGCGTGCGTTCGCTCATTTGGGTGGCCAAGGTACGGGTTTGGATATTAAGGGTTTTGGCCCGCTTTTCCGCTTCGGGCGTGCCGGGGATTGGCGCCGGAGCCAGGAGCGTGTCCTGGACGTCAGCAGCCATGAGGATTTCGTTGGCATGGCAGAGGTCGTCGGAGTTCTCGAGGTCGCGGATGAGTTCGCGGGAGGAGTCGGCGCGGATTTTGGCGCACGCGAGGCGTTCACGAAGAGCAAGCCAATCGAGGTACCCGCCTGATTTCCAGCGGGATATGTTGGGAGGCTGAAAGCCGGGATGACCCAGATTGTCGAGGCGCTCGATGATGTCCTGGAAGCGGCTTCCGTTCTCGATCATGCGGTTGACGATTTCACGAACGGAAACAGGGAGGCGGGCGACTTTGCCTTTTCGGGTGATGGAGCCGTAGCCGATCGGGTCGGGATTGGCGAGTTCCGATGTTCGATTCTCGGGCGCTAAGGCAGTTTTGGGTTTCGCGCTTCGAGTTTCGGGTTCTGACGCAGTTTGGAGTTTCGAGTTTGGAGTTTCGAGTTGAGGAGGGGACTCGATTCCTTGTTCGGGTTGTTCTCGGTCGCTATGTTCTGACTCGAGCTGACTAATTTCAGTTTTCATACTGGATCAGTTTTAACGCGAGAGAGGCCGCAAACCTAACCCGCCTGACCCGCTTGCCCCGCCTGACCCATTTGCCCCATTTGCGCTACTTGACCCGCCTGACCCGCTTGCCCCGGTAGCAAGCACCCTGACAAGGAAGTAGCTCGACGGTTGGGCCGGACACGGCTGTCCGTCGAAATGAAACGACTCAAGCTGAGGATTTTCAGACCGCCGCGGATTTCGCGGACGAGCTAATGAAGCGGGCTGGTGCGAGATATACCTGCAAGGCCAAGCACGACTTTAATCAGTTTTGCCGGAAGCCCGCTTGCGCGCGCGGGCAATAACTTTCTCAAGATCAACCTGCAAAACGGAAGTAATCCGAAGCAAAGTATCCAAGGTTGGATTCTGCACTTCTTGTTCGACGTAGCTGACCGTTTGGCGGGACAGTCCGGCTTTTTGTGCGAGGACATTGAGTGAAAGCTCGCGCTTTTTGCGCTCCTCTTTCAGGAGGCGGGCAACCTGAGAACTGATCGCATCGAGCGATTTATCAATCGGCACATAGAAGCCGTACAGAAAAAGAAGGTTGACAGCGGATGCCAGAATACTTACATGGTGGGCGTGATTCTGCGGAGCGGAACTTCGACCTTGACCTATGATGATTCAGGGTAAGAGCGAATGTATCGTGTGTTTCCGCTTTCGATCAAACGCCGCGAAAAAACAGCCTTATCGGGACTTTGAGCGATTTGCTGATGCGCAAGAGAGCTTCAATAGAAATGATTTTCTCTCCGCGCTCGATCTCTCCCAAGTACTTGGGATTCAAGTCAGCCCGTTCCGCAAGCCTTTCCTGAGTCAAATGCGCCCGCTTGCGATATCGGCGAATTGCATCACCGATCAGCTTGCGATGACGCAAGATAGACTTCCGCTTTCGTTTGTGGCGCCGCACGACCAGTGAAGGTAAGCGAGAAGTTCCTGCCACGAACACCAGCTACATGCTGGTATTTCATTTTGTTGTTGCCTTGGCTTTCGCACTCTGGCAAAACGTGCGCCGGAAATCGCGGTGGGGACCGGTGTCGTATTGGCGTGGAGGGGAAAAACTGCGCCTGGACTGGGATTTCACATGTTGTGGGAACTCAAAGAGAAAGCGAAACGAGAGACATTATGAAGAAACGAATTGATTGGAAACGCAACCCTTGGTGCGCCATGGCCCTGGGAGGCGCAGTGACCGCGCTGGCTGGAATGGCCATGCTGGGCCGGACCGATCCCCCGGTCTTGAGGTTAATGCATTTGTCGAACAACGTGTTTCAGATCGCGATAACCAATCCGGCGGTGGGCGTTCGCTATCAAATTCAACGACGTGAATCGCTCACCCCGACCAATCAGTGGGTGTGGTTGGTTGGAGGCACGAACACGCAAACATCATTCCTGATCAATGAGGGAATTTTCCTGAGCGGATTTTATCAGGCTCTTACTTGCGCCGATTGCGATTCTGACTTGGTGGACGGGGATAGAGACGGCAACGACGCCGACCCGAATATTCTCGAGCTTGCGGTCACAATTGATGACCCCGCCAACGGCAGCAGCGTTCCATAACCGCGTTTCAGTCTCAAACCATTATTTCGAGTATGAAGTCTTTGCATCGGAAATTCTTTCTCTTGTTTGCCTTGTTTTCTGGCGTTGGAACCTCCGTCTGGTCACAGACTCCGCAAACGTTCTACTTTCTTACGAATGCCTTCTATGGGTACGAGAACGGAACGGTCAGCGGGACGATCTATCGAACAGCCGGAAGCGCAAGTTGGGCAAACGACTTCTGGATCGCGATTGATCAGGGGTACCATGGTTCGACGCCGATCAAAATGCCCGACGATTTAACGGCAACCCAGTACCTGGGAACAACGAACTATTACACGGTCTTTCACATGAATTCCGGGCAGACGAGCGCAACGTTCTCCATCCCGGTCAAAATCAATACGAGCGCGCAATATGACAGGGCTGGGAAGCTGCTCGTGAACGGGTGGCCTTCGTTGCCGTTTGATTGGCGCGTGACGGATGGGAGTTTGATCCAGGAGGCGTGGATTTACGTTCAGGACAAGGACAGCGCGGTCACGCCAAGTATTTTGCGCTCTTCAATCCAAGAAGGCGAAACAAATTATGTTAATTTCAGCCGCGGGGCGAGCAACTGGTATGGTCCCGCGACGATTAACTTTACGTTGGGCGGCACGGCCTCCGGCTCCGATTACCAAATCTCATCAACCAACACACTGGTCACGGGGACGACCAATCAACTGACGATTCCAGCGGGATATCTGGACGCCTCCGTGAAAATAGTGGCCAATCATGATTCGCTGGTGGAAGGGGATGAAACACTGAGCGTGACGCTCGCGGCAAACTCGGCTCAGTACGTCCTTCCGTCCAGCCCGACGGTGACAACGCATATTCAAGACGATTACGCGACGATCGAAGTGAAGGCTATTGATCCCTATGCCGCTGAGACTGCAACAAACACCGCCACTTTCGTCGTGAGTCGTTCCGGCAATCTGACCCAGCCAGTGACCGTGAATCTGGGGATTGGTGGAACTGCCATTGGGGGAGTCGATTATACCAACCTGCCCTCCTCAATCACGATTGCGGCTGGAGTGACGCAGTCGAATATCGTGGTGCGCCCGCTCATTGATGTGACCAGCGAACCGGCAGAAACCATCGTTGTGAGCGTTTTGACCAACACGGCTTATCTTCTGGGACTGCACACGAATGCGGTTGCGCTCATTGCCGGAGAGGGAGCAAATCCACGCGATAGCCTTCCAAAAGCAGAAAGATACCTGCGTGGCAGCGGCGCAAATTGGACGAATTACACGATTGTTTTCCCGATGGATGGATTGAAGGGGAAGCGGCGATTGGATTTGGAAACGAACACGGAGGCCACTCTCTATCATTACAACCCGACCAATAGCGGGAGCCAATCGCAGATCACCAACCGAATTGCATTCAACACGCCCCTGGCATCGTTTGGAGGGCAGTGGGGAAACCCATTATACGTGGGCAAGCCTTACAGCGTCGGGTGGTTTGCGGGTGATCCTTACGTTGGTTATCCGGCGGTTCAAATCCAGGCTTATTATAGAACAAACGGGGCTTTAGCAGGGACGTTGAGCCTGGCGCTGCCATCGTATTATACGGCGGACGATTGGCCGGATTTCGTGACGAATGGTTTTGCGCGCTCGGTGGAGGGATTTGGGTTAAAGACGGTCCTTCGATCGGCGAGCGATCTTTATTCGGTTGCGGGCGGGTTCGGCACGTATGTCTGCACGCACGCGGCCAGCGTGGATTCTACGAACTACACTTACAGGATCTGGGCCGCGGGTTGGTCAGATGCCCAGCCGCTCGTGCTAAATTCGTTGGGGCAATCTGCGTATGACCCGCTCTACACGCTGGAGTTCAGCGCACGGCTGGCGTCGCGAGCCTTGTTCCTCGATCAGCCGCACTTCGCGGGGCAACCGTTGCCGCCGAATCTTTGGAACAAGACACCGGAGGAGATTTACAATTACGGTGCGCTCGTCACCAGCAGTTTCACCAACGCGACATCGCTCTACACGAATCTTAATGCGACCCCCGATCTGAGGCAGCATCCGCTGCTGGACCAGTTGGTTTCTGATCTGAACAACGATCCAATTGCGCTGGCCAACTACGTGCTCAATGAGATCGATCTGACGGACGCGATCGCCTACCGAGACGATGGCGCGGTCACCAACGCGTCCATCAATTGCGGCGGGGTGAATCGGAACGCGCTGGGGGTTTACCTGGAGGGGCAAGGGTCGCCGTTCGAGCAATGCGCGCTGCTCGTTTACCTTCTGCGCCAGGCGAACTATCCGGCTGCGTACGTGTTTGCCCCTGATGGAGGATTGAAGCTTTTGGAGAGCCGCGTATCCGATCTGCTACGGCTCAAGGTCAGCGGCGCCCAGGATCCGCAAGGAAGGCTCTACACGACCAATCGGCTGATCGCGGTGAACTATCCCTGGGTGGCTGTCTACATTGACGGGAAGTGGGTGCATATTTTTCCCTGGTTGAAAGATGCTTCCGTCACAGAAGGCGTTTCGATCTGCGACGTTCTTCCCGATCCGTACAAGACCACGCAGTTATGGGTAAAAGACTACGTCATGGCGAAAACCAACATTATGGGCTTTGCCAAGCCCGATGATGATACCGGGGGAACTGTCTTTAAGCGCTATTTGAACAAGGTGCTGGAGACGAACGCGCCGGGCATTTCGATGGACGATATCGGGATGCGGTATGTAAATCGGCGGCATCTTTATACCAGGTGGGAGGATTTTCCGCGACCGACATGGGTAACGAATGTGTGCATACCGGTGACTGGGCTTGGCGCCACCGACGGCACAAACGTTTCACCCCGGCTAACAATAAGCATTTACGATACGGTCGTGATTGAGCTTTTCAGCGTCAATAATCCGCAGAAGGGAATCAAGACCGGGGAACTGAGGATGTCTGACCTGCATAATCGGAAGATGTTCCTGGCGCATACGAACCTCAGTGGGGACCAATACACCGTTTCGCTGATTATGGGGCCGTATCGAACCAACATTACCGGCACCGGAACCTTCACTAACGATACCTCGTGGCTGAAGCGACAGGCAGCGGCAGTGACCTTTGACAGCACCGATGACAGCTTGATTTTACGTTTTCGTTATCGGCGCCAGCGGCCCCTGGCATGGGAGACGGCTCTGGATCCGGACCGCGGGTTCCTGGATGTGAGCGCAGCCCAGGAAGTGCTCGATGAGCGGCCGCTAAGGAAGGGTGACTTGGCCGCGATCTGCTTCAGCGTCGGGCGGGTGACACCGGCGATGCTGCGAGTTCATGCCCAGGAACTGTGGAACCTGGAAGCGCAGGTGAGCACCAACGCCGGCTCAGCGAGCAGTACGCCAATCGATATTTATCAGGGAACGCTTACCTACCTGATGGGGATGGATTACTACAAGCGAACTTGCGAGTTCGATCAATTGAACCAGCGGCTGCATAAACTCCAAAACCTTTCCCAATTCGCAGTCGGGTTGGCCAAGATCGGGCCCCGCCGCGATAGCAATGGCGATCTGATTGCCGGGGCAGTCGATCCTGTTTGGCCCAACGTCGACATGTTCTTTGTCCAGACAGTGAGCCTGGCCAATGGAACAGCAAGGCCTGATTCGGGCTGGGATGCCGAGTTGGCCTCAAGGGATTATCTCGCTTTGGCCGCCGCGGATGGGTCTTCGCAGGAGCATCATATCCTGGACGCCTATTTCGGGCGCAGCAATGCAGTCTCCACAGTGAAGCTGCTGCAATTGGCCGCCGCGGGGACGAACGGAGTCGTGGAGCTAACGTGGACCAATTATCTATCCAAAGGCGAGACCTTCTACGGCACCAACAAACTGAGCAATTACAATCCGGCGCTTTGGGCCAACGTCGCGAGCTATTTCGCGCGCGGCAAGGAGAGCTTCTACACGGTCGCGTGGATGACACCGGGCCCGGTGACGGCGCCAGGCGGATATTTTTCTGACATGGCAGCTCTGGTCCTCGCGCCAGGTGAGGAACTGGCAGCCATCGGGGCCAATCAACGCGGCGCCTTCGCCGATAAGTTCCCGAATAACAGCATTTCGACCGCAAACATTGCTCAAATGGAAACGCGAGAGACGGGGGATGGCGATTACGTTCAGACGTTTATCCAGCCTACTTCAGGTCAGAAAGGGACGCTGGCCGAAGCGACTACCGATGCGGACAAGCCGAGTGATTACGCTCTCATCACCAACAACGCTGTTTACGTGAATCCAACTCAGGTTCAAGAGGCGCAGGAGACAGAATTGCAGCATGGAAAGAACCCCGGCAGTTCCGGGAGCGTCGCGGCCGGCTTCCAGGATGGCAACGATTCCGGATCACAGGGTTCGCCAAACGATCGCCAGGGAAATGGCGCCTGGGCGACGGTCGCCGACCCGGTGAGTACCCTGACCGGCGAGTTTTATGTCGATGACGTGGATCTGACCCTGTCGGGACCGATGCCGTTGCAGGTTCGGCGCAATTATGGAAGCCAGAATCTTTCGGCCAATCAACTCGGTCACGGGTGGAAGCTGAGTTACATGCCGTCGCTGGTCGTTGGGTTGAGCAACAATGTGATTTACTCGGCGGAGATGGAGGGATCGGTGTTGGCGTTTGGACTACTGAGCAACAACGTGTGGGCGCCGACGACGGCTCTGAATCCGACGCTGAACAATGACAGCAGGTCCGGTCTGGGATCGGTGGCAAACCGCTTCAATGCCCGGCTGCTCAAGACCACGGTGGGAAGCACGAATACTTATTATCTGACGAATTCGGATGGGTCGCTGCGCGTTTTTGTCGAGAAGAGTTTTCCGCTCAGTGCAGCGATGGACCGGCTGCGCCCCTACCTGACCGCCTGGTACGACTGCCTCGGAAATTATTATCAGTTCGAGTACGGAACAAACTCGCCCGATGCCGATTACGGCCAGGTCCGCCGGATTGTGAGCAGCAGCGGAAACATTGTCCGATTCGAGTACGATCCTTACGGCCGAGTCGTGGACGCCTACAGTCTCGATGGCCGGCGCGTCCAGTATGAATACGATCAACACGGGGACCTGATTCACGTGATCCGCCCGGACACCTCCGAACTGGAATATGAATATCAGCTTGCCACCTGGACCACCAACAGTGTGACCAACGTTTATTCGACGCACCTGCTTACCTTCGAGGTGAAGCCGGACGGCCGTTTGCTCAAGAATGAATATGACGATCAGCGCCGGGTGGTAACTCAATGGGCCACGGTCGGGAGCGATCTGGAACTGGTGCGCAATGCGACCTTCCGTTACACCAATAATTTCGTTCTCACCAACCTGACCGCGACCTTGACCGGGACCACCACGGTGCTCGATTGGACGAACAACGTTTACACGTATGCCTACACAAATGGGCTGATGCGGAAGGTGGCCGATCCGCTCGGAGGCAAGATCACCCAGACCTGGTATGAAGAGAACGAAACCAACGCCCCGGCCTATCCGCGCAGCTTGAAAACGGTCACCGACAAACGTGGCCTTGTGACCACGTTCCTTTATGACAGCCGCGGGAACATCACCAACACGACGCTGCGGGGAGATCTGCGCGGCGACGGGGACACGAACGCGACGGCCGTAATTTCCGCCGTTTACACGAACAACAACCTCAAGGTGAAGAGTGTCGATGCCAGTGGCAACACGACGCTGTTCTTTTATACCAATTCCTGGCTGGTGAGCCGGACGGAATTCTGGTCGAGCAATGCAGCCGGCCCGCAGGTGATCACGAATCTTTATGTTTATTCGATGGTCACAAACGGCGGCAAGGTGGCGTTCGGCTTGAAACAAAAGGAGATTCAAGCCGCCTACTCGGAGGATGCGGCGACGCGGGAATGGGGCTATGACTCGCGCGGTTTTCCCACCGGTGTGACAAACTATACAGGCACGGCTGATCCGGCGGTGACGTTGACGCAGGTGTTTAATAATCGCGGTGAGTTGGTGCAGCAGACCGACGCGGCCGGCCGCACCACCCTGATGACGTACGATCCGAGCGGAAATCCGGAGTCCCGCGAGGTCTATGAAGCCGGTCAAAGCATCCCGCTGGCCTGGGAGTACTCCTATTACAACCAGAACGGACAAGTTACCTGGTACGATGGTCCGCGCTTCAATCCGGAGGATTATTCGTATCGTGATTATGACGGGGCGGGGCGAAAATATGTGGAGATTCGCTGGCGCACGCGGGGCAAGCAGGATGGCGGCGGGGTGGAAGCCGAGACCGGGGATAATCTTTATGCGACCTCATTCTATGAGTACGATCCATTCAACAATCTGACCAAAGTGACCGATCCGCTCGGGCGCTACCGAGTGATGAAGTATGACGCTCTGGGGCAGCTTTTGCGGACCGAATCCTACGATGCCGCCGGGACGCTGCTTTCGACCAATGGGATGGCCTACAATTTGGGCGGCGACGTGGTGACAGTGTTCAATCCATTGGGAGGCCGGACCGACAAACAATATACATGGACCGGCAAACTGAGTTTTCAGGGCGATCCGGATGGATCGACGAATGCCTGGCGGTATCGGGAGGATGGGCGGCTGCGGCGGGAGATTCGCTCCAATGGCGCTTAGAGGAGAGTTCTTACGATGACGCCAATCGGCGGGTAACGCGGGTGTTTTATTCCGCAGCGGCAAGTCCGCTGGCCACGAATGTCATGGAGATGGATCGGCGCGGCAATGTGGTCAAGAGCATTGACGCAGAGTTCTTCGTTTCCACGAATCTGTTTGATGGATTGGACCGGATCAAGGTGGCGGCAGGCCCGACCACAACCAACGTCGACCTGTTAACGCCGGGATGTCCCTGCACCAACTTTGTCCAGGAGGTCAGGAAGCAGGTCTATGACGCGAGCGGCCAAACGCTGATCAGCTCGAATGCGCTGGGCGAGAAGATCACCACCACGCGGGACGCTTTGAGGCGTCCGACGCTGGTCGAAACTCGCGATGCGGCCGGAAACCTGGTCCGCTCGATGCAGACGGTCTACGCGACCAATCATCACGGCTACACTGTGTATGAAGGAACGGGCACCAATGCGATTGCGAGAACCTATTTTACCGACACCGAGGGCCATTCAGTGCTCGCCTTGCAATATCCGGCCAGTGGCGTGGGTCAGTACGTCTGGCAAGGATTTGATGTGGCGGGGAACAATACTGAACAGCGAGAATATTCCTCGACCAATGGCAACATCGTGCTGTGGGCTACCAATCTCATGAGCTATGATGGGCTCGACCGCCTCCGCAAATCAATTGAGGGCGATGGAGCGCCAACGACCTTCGACTATGATGCGGCGTCAGACCTGACCAACCGCATTGTGCCTGGAGGGCTGACATGGCAAGCCACCTACAACAATGCGAGACAGAGGACCAAAGAGTTCGATCTGGGCGCTGGGGCAGTTGGCGCGAACACTAATACTTACAGCTATTATTCCTCCAGTAGTCCCTACGCCGGGCTTCTCAACACTCGCACCGATGGCCGTGGGGTAACGACGACCGTCACCTACGACGATTGGCTGCGGGCGGCCACGAGCACGACGGTGGGTACCACGAATCATGAGGGCTCGTCCAGGACATTTAGTTATACGGCGCGAGGGCTGATGACGAGCCTTTCCGAGAGCTTTGCTTCCAGCAATACCGGGCCAACCACGGTGGTGCAGCAGACTCACGATGCGAACGGATCGATCACAAAAGAGTTGATCACGGTGGGCGGAGTATTGATGTCGAGCGCGTCCCAGACTTGGAACGGAGGAGGACGCCGAGGGGGTCTGGCACTGAATGCCGGGAACAATTACGCGAATGTGGCCTACAAATACGGCTTCGGTTGGCGGGCTGATGGACTCCTTGCCAGTCTAGCTGCTTCCTCCGGTAACAGCAGCTATGGCTACACTGATGGTGGCTTGCTCAACACCCGCACGGTTGGCAGCCGCGTGACTTCGGTGCTGGCACGAGACGGCGCGGGTCGAGCACTGTCGGTAAGCAATAATGTCACGGGCATTTCGGCCTTAAGCGAATCTCTTACCTATCGGGGCGATGGGTTATTGACTGCCGACAGCATGGTGCGCTCGGACATCTACGTAATGCCTAACGACAACCGCAGCTACGCCTATGCCGCGGGGAGTCGTCGGTTAATCCAGGAAACGCTCAACCTGAGCGCCGCCGTCAGTCGGACCAACAGCTATACTTACGATGGGGGACAGCCGGCAGGCCCCGGAGTGCTGACTCGCGCCGGCGAATCGGCGACCAACGGCATTGCGTGGCAGGGCGCGACCAATGCGCTGCTGCAAATCTCTTCTTCTACCAGTTCGGCAACGCGCCGAAACGCCTCTGGCCGGATCAATGGCGCGGCCACCATGACTGTCTACTTGGATGGCAAGCCGATGCCGGTCGGTGTGGTCGGCACGGGGAATACCAACTGGCCAAATCAATGGCGGGCCACGCTGGAGATGACGCCAGGCGTCCATCAAATTCAGGCACGGGCAACTCATCCGAGCGGCTTTAACGCCTCGGCCTACAGCTCTTTCACCAATAACTATCAGAACGAGGCTGCGTCGGATCAAATCGACACGGCTGGGTTTTTGCGCACTCGCACCCGTATCGCCGGCGGGCAAACGAACGGAGTTCAGGCGCTCTATTGGGACGGACGTGGCCGGCTTTGGAAAGTCACCGAACGCGACGCGAGCCAGAACGGCTATGATCTGGTCGCTGTCTACGACGGCCTTGACCGGCGTTTGCGGACGACCGAAACACCCGTCACCAATTCGACGCTTCTCACAACTCAGGCCAAGGTTGTCGAGCAATATTTTGATCCGCAGTTTGAGTTTCTGGAAATCGGCGCGGCCGAGAATGGACGTGTCACGTGGAAAATTCCCGGCCCCGATCTAAACGGGCGCTATGGAGGGTTGAATGGCATCGGCGGACTCGAAGCCTATTGCCCCGGGCCGGAGTTTTTCTGCCCCATCATAAGCGACGCGCAAGGAAACTCGCACGGCGTCTATGACCAGCAGCATGGCGGCATCACCTGGTATCCCAGCCGGCTCGGCGCGTACGGACCGGTGCCAGCGGCGGCTCCTCCGCCTTTTGGAGATGGCGCCAGCCTGGATCAGGCGCGAGCCTCGCATAACCGCGGCATTGACCGGACGGGCTTCTCGTGGAGAGGCGCGCGCTACCTCGACAGCGTGACATTCAGTTTCCTCTCACCCGATCCTTTGGGGTTCGCTGGCGGCAGCGACAACCT
>Ga0137394_10003170_pt1 | contig 12323 bp, 9 predicted proteins | sample czobulk116metaG_FD_108278 | JGI IMG/M metagenome (GOLD analysis project Ga0137394, IMG submission 108278) | Vadose zone soil microbial communities from Angelo Coast Range Reserve, California, USA - czobulk1.16 metaG | ecosystem: Environmental > Terrestrial > Soil > Vadose zone | place: USA... | reverse complement strand
CGCTTCGCTCCGCCGCGAGCGGTACAATGGCGCTCACTCCCAGCTCGGTCGCCTTCTCGATCGCCCATTCGAAGGCGTCAAACTTCACTACGGCCAACAGCAGTGTGAGAATCAAGCTGGGTTGAACGGCGGGCAAATCCTCGACCAGGGCGAATTGCACCCGGTCGCGGCCGACACTTTCGATCCGGCTGGGCCACACTCGTTCGCCGTCGCTCAGCTCATAGAGCTGGCCGGTTTGCGCTCGCAGTACGCGCCCCAGATGATGCGCCGCTTGGCCTTCCATGACGGCAGTCTTGCCCGCAAATTGCTCCACGAAAAATCTTCTTCGCACGCGGAGATTCTATCTTAGATATCGGACGGATGCCCCGGCCGGGGACAAAAAGGAAAAAAAGATAACGCTGAGGCTTAGAGAGCGCTATAGCTCAGGCCTTCAGGCCTGAGGATTTTCCGCGACGGAGCGTCCCGATTGAGGATCGAACAACCTCACCCCTAAAGGGGCGCGCTACATGACTACCCGAAGATATCTTTTACTTTGTCAAAGATCGAGGAGTTGCGGTCCGCGGGCTTGTTTTCTACCTTCAGCGTGGCGCCGAGCTGCTCGACCAAGTTCCGCTGGTCACGCGTGAGCTTCGTCGGGGTCATCACGCGCACGTGATAGTACAAATCGCCTTTGCCGCCGCCGCGCGGGTCCGCCAGTCCCCTGCCTTTGATGCGAAATACGGCGCCGCTTTGCGTGCCTTCGGGAATTTTCAGTTTCTCTTCCCCGTTCAATCCTGGTACTTGCAATTCCGTCCCGAGAGTCGCCTGCGCGATGCTCAGAGGTATCGTGCAGTACAAGTCCGCGCCGCGCCGTTCGAAGAACGGATGCTCTTTGACTTCAAGCACGACGTACAAATCCCCCGCAGGTCCTCCGTTCGGTCCGGGCTCGCCTTCGCCGGCGACACGCAGCCGCGTTCCGGTGTCCACTCCAGGTGGAATTCGAAGCTCGATAGTCTTTTCGCGTTCAAGGCGTCCCTGACCACGGCACTCCGGGCAGCGCTCCTTCACAATCTGCCCCGCGCCCTGGCAAGCCGGGCATGTGCGCGTGATGGTAAAGAATCCCTGCTGATAGGCCAACTGCCCACGGCCCGCGCACGTTTGGCAGGCTTGAACGCCAGTGCCCTTTTTCGCCCCGGTGCCGTTGCACGCCTCGCAGTATTCCTGCCGCGGCAGCTTGACCTTGGTGGTCACGCCCGCCGAGGCTTCTTCAAACGTGAGCGACATGTCGTATCGCAAATCCGCCCCGCGCTGTGCGCGGCTGCGTCCACGGCGTCCACCGCCTCCAAACAGATCCTCGAAGCCAAAGAAATCTCCGAAAATGTCGTGGAAATCCTGGAAGACGGTGTTGTCAAATCCCTGACCGGCGCCCGCGCTGGAAAGACCCGCATGACCGTACGTGTCGTAAATCTGTCTCTTCTGCGCATCGCTCAGTACGCTATAAGCTTCGGTGCATTCGCGAAACTTTACTTCCGCTTCGGCTTTGTTTTCCGGATTGCGGTCAGGATGCCATTTCAGCGCCGCTTTGCGGTACGCGGACTTGATTTCCTCGACCGCAGCAGTGCGGGTCACGTCCAGAACTTCGTAGTAATCCTTTTGATTCCCCTTGGCCATGGAAATTCTCGATCTCCTTTAATTCACCGCTTGTTTCGATGCGGGAGTCGCATGCACCGCTACCCGCACCATTGCCGGGCGCAGCACCCGTCCATGAAACACATATCCCGGCTGAAATACCTGCAAAATGGTGCCGTCTTCGTGGTCTGTTGTTTCAGCACGATCCACTGCCTGATGCAGGTGCGGATCGAATAGCTTTCCAACCGGCTCGATCCGCTCTGCTCCAAGCTTCGTCACGCTTTCCAAAAGCTGCTTGTAGATGAGCTCAAAGCCTTTTCGGTAGTTGTCGTATTCGGCCTCGCGGTGGGCTGCCAGAGCGTGCTCAAATCCGTCGATCACCGGAATGAGCCCCTCGATCACGCGAGCCGTGGCGCGCTTCGAATCTTCAAAACGTTCCTTCTCGATCCGCTTGCGGTAATTGTCGAAGTCGGCCTGCCGCCGCAGCAGCGTCTGGCGTAATTCTTCCAGCTCCGCCGTGACCTTGGCCATCTCCGCGTCGGCTTTCGCCGTTTCAGCGGCCGCTGCCTGAGCTTTCGCGGATTGTTCGATATTCGCGTTGTCGACGTCCTTGTTCACATTTGGGTTGATCTTCACTTCTTTGTCGCTCACTTTGTCACTTCTCCTGTGCCAAAAGTTCTCAAGTCTTGCTCAGCGCTTCACTAAAGAGCTGCGCTACGTAAGCAACGGCGGTCATAGCCCGCTCGTAATGCATGCGTGTCGGCCCCAGCACGCCAAGCGAACCCTGTACCAAATCGTTCCGCGTGTATGCGGCGCTGATGAGAGCCAGGTTTTCGCCCGCTTCGGAAATCTCCTTTACGCCGATCTGGACGTGTACCGGTTCGGGTGTCTCAATGCAAGCATTCAGCACCGTCACAAGCCGGTGCTTCTCTTCGATGGCTGCCAGTAAATCACGCAACTGCGCCTGGTCCACAAACTCCGTGGCTCCGATTATCTGCGCGGTGCCTTCTACGTGCACGTGCAGGGCAGATTCATCTCCCAACACCGCCGGGTCGCACAGCGTCAGAGCGCTCTGAGCCATGCCTTCGTAGCGCTCGCGTTCTGTGGCCAGCTTCTGCAAAAGGTCGGCGCGGATCGCTTCCAGTGTCCAGCCGGAATAGTGCCGGTTCAAAAACTCCGCTGTCGTGTCCAGCTCACCTTGCGTGAACAACCTGCTTGGCCGCAGGATCTTGTCGCGGGTGTTCCCGCCCGGCGAGATCAGCACCACCACGACGCGGCCGTCCGGCAGCAGCCACATTCGCGCGTGTTCCAAAACAGTTTTGCCCAGCGGCGGCGACACAATGATGCCCAGGCCGTTGGACACTTCCGCCAGCACGTGTCCGGCGCGTTCGGTGATTTCCGCTGCACTGGTAGCGCCACGCATCTCTCTCTGAATCCATTCGCGGTCCACCGCGCTGATCGTGGCCTGCGACGCAATCTCTTGGGCAAAAAACCTGTAGGCCGCGGCCGTCGGCACGCGCCCGGCTGAAGTGTGAGGCTGATACAGAAATCCTCCATCCTCCAGGTCGGCCATGACATTACGAATCGTGGCGGTGCTCAGCGCCTCTTCAAAGCCTTTCGAAATCGCGCGCGAGGACACCGGTTCGCCCGTCTCGATGTACGCGCGCACAATATCCGCCAGAATCTGGCGATTACGCCGTTCTTGGAGCGCCGAATTCCTCATAGCAGCACTCTACTCCTAGTGCTAAAGAGCGCTACCTATATTGTAGGAAGCGTGTCAGGCGGGGTCAACGTATGCCTCCTTCCGCAGCGCCGCCAAAACAAACGTACGGAAGGGCAGGATTTGCACTGCGGTTAAACCTAGCCTCGTCAATTCCGTGTCTGCGAACCGAACTAGTTGTTGTCGATTTGGGCGCGCTGGAGCTTGTCGGAATAATCGATATACACGGTTTTCCACTCGGTGAAAAAATCGATCGCGGCGATGGCTGCTTCGCGGTGTCCGTTGCCGGTTTGCTTCGTGCCGCCGAAGGGCAGATGGGTCTCTGCGCCAATCGTCGGCGCGTTTACGTAAACAATTCCGGTGTAGAGATCGCGCGTGGCCTGGAAGGCCTGGTTCACGTTTCGCGTGTAGATCGAAGCAGACAATCCGTAAGGCACGCCATTCGCCACCTCGATCGACTGCTCCAGGCTGTCAATGGGGATCACAGACACGACCGGCCCGAAGATTTCTTCCTGGGCCACGCGCATTTTCGGGGAGCAATCACCAAACACGGTGGGCTCGTGGAACCAGCCCTTCGCGTGCGCGCCGCAGTCCAGGCGATTTCCACCCGTCAGCAGCCTCGCGCCTTCGTTCTTTCCGATCTCCACGTAGCTCATGACTGTTTTCAATTGCTGCTCATTGATGCACGGCCCCATGTCCGTGTCCGGGTCCAGGCCATCGCCAACTTTCAGCGATTTTACCCGCTCCACAAATCGTTCCAGGAAGTCCTTGTACACGCTCTTGTGGACCGCCACGCGGCTGGCCGCTGTGCAGCGCTGTCCCGTCGTGCCGAAGCCGCCCCAGACCGCTCCGTCCACTGCCAAATCGAGATTGGCATCATCCATCACGATGATGATGTTCTTACCACCCATTTCCAGGCTGCAGTGCTTGAAGTCGGGCGCGCAAGCCTGCGCAATAATTCGCCCGACCGCCGTAGATCCAGTAAAGCTGATAACCGGCACTTCTTTGTGCTGTGACAACGGCGCTCCGGCCTCAGGTCCGTCGCCGCTCACCAGATTTACTACGCCCCGCGGTACGCCCGCCTCTGTCAGAATCTGCACCAGGTGATATGACGAGAGCGGCGTATCCTCGGCGGGCTTTAGGACCACGGTATTTCCGCTGATCAGCGCCGGCATCATCTTCCAGGAAGGAATGGCCATCGGAAAATTCCACGGTGTAATCATCCCGCACACGCCGATGGACTGGCGCACGCTCATGGCGAACTTGTTCGGCAATTCCGAAGGCGTCGTCTGACCGAACAGCCGCCGCCCCTCGCCTGCCATGTAATAGGTCATGTCGATAGCTTCTTGCACGTCGCCGCGGGTCTCCGCGAGAACCTTGCCCATCTCGCGCGTCATGTCCTTTGAAAACTCTTCCTTGCGTTGGAGCAACAGCTCCGCCGCACGGAACAAGATCTCCGCGCGCTTCGGCGCGGGCACCAGCCGCCACGTCTTGTACGCCTCTTTCGCCGCGTCTACGGCGGCGTCCACGTCCTCGTCCGTCGAAGACACGAACATCCCGATCAATTCATCGGCGTTCGCCGGGTTGCGGTTCTCGTACGCCCTTCCGCTCCGCGATTCCACCCATTCGCCGTTGATAAAGTTCTTGAATATCCGGGGCGCCACTGCCGTAGCCATACTTCCTCCTCAATCCCTGAAGCATGCCGCTTTACTTTTCGTCTGGTCCTCTGCGGATCTGAACGCGAGACACTACCCCGTGGAAGCTAAATTCTACAGTTGCCCCGCAATACGGTCAAACCCAGTTCCCCTGAGCTGGGTCACCGCAAAAATCTTCCGATTTCCCAAAAATCCCGCTCGCGTTGGAATGCATCTAACCAAGCAAATGCGCCGTCCCACCTTCAATGGTTGACTAGCTTGCTTCATCGTGGAGGGGTTCCTCTACTTGGCCGCTACGACTCTTAGTCTGCTAGCTCGTTTCTTAAAACTTAGAACATAGAAGCTCGCTCCGCGCGTGGGTGAAGTTGCTGCGCCGTGGGAGCACCTTGGAGCGGGCACGTCTCGGCGGATGGGATGAATTCGGTGAAGATCGGCGCAACCGAAACCATCAGCATGGCGGTAAGTGCCAACAACAACTCTGTTCTGGCCACCGCCACCTTTGACAACGTCTCGATCCAGTGATTTCTGGAGACCGGGAAAGCTCCCGAAAGCCTGAATGGGCACATCTGGAACGAAACTGCAAAAGGTGGCGACTCACGGCCGGCGGAGAACGGTTTGGTCGAAGGAATCATTTGTTTTCAGCAAGCGTCGCTAAGCGATTTCCTCAGTTCTTTGTCTTGTCCATCACCACCGCCCCGCTCTTCATCACCCACTTCACATTCTTCAAGACAACATCGATGCCGGCCAAAGGATCCCCTTCCACGGCGAGCATATCCGCGAAATACCCCGGCGCGACTGCGCCGAGCTCCTTTTCTTTACCCAAAAGCTCCGCGGCATTGGCCGTCGCGGTGCGCAACGCCTGTTCCGGCGTCATTCCGGTCTTCACAAACCAACCCAGCTCGCGAGTGTTCTGCCCAAACATCGTGTAGATCGCATCCGAACCCATCGCAAACTTCACGCCCGCCTTGAACGCCTTGCGCGCCGTCTCCAGATTCCTAGGAACGAACGCTTGCAGCTTCTCTTTGTACCCCGGCGCATATCCGATCTTGTCGCCATTTTCGATGTAATAGCGATTGTGGTCGATCGTCGGCACATAGAACGTTCCGCGCTTTACCATCTCCTGGATCGTGGCATCGTCCATGTCTGTCGCATGTTCCAGCGAATCGGTCCCTGCGCGTACCGCATCCCGGGCACCATCCGGTCCGTACGAGTGGATCGCAATCTTTTTCCCAAACTGGTGAGCCATTTCCACCGCCGCCTTCATTTCCGCGTAGGTGTACGTCTCGAATCCCGTCACGTCATCGTCTGTTCCGGTTGATCCGTACATCTTGATCACGTCCGCACCAGCCGCGATCTGCTGCCGCACCGCCTTCAACACTTCCGGCACGCCGTCGGCAACCCCGCCCGCCGGTGGATTCATCCCCGGTTTGTACGGTGTGTTGGTGACATACAGTCCGTACCCACACACAAACATGCGCGGGCCGATCATTTCTCCGCGATTGATCAAGTCGCGCATGGCGATGTCCATGTACTGGTCTGCACCGAGATCGCGCACCGTCGTCACGCCTGCCTGCAGCGTGCGCATTGCGCCTTTGCGCGCCAGAAATACTTCCACCGCAGGAGGATTGCTCGTGAGCTGCTTCAGCATCGGCTCGCCCGGAGTCTCGTCTGTGTAGATGGTCATGTGAGTGTGCACGTCAATCAGCCCGGGCAATCCCATGTATTTCGAGAGATCGATGGTCTCCGCCCCTGCGGGGATCGCCGATCCATCCGTGGTCACGCCGCGAATCCGGTCACCTTCCACGATCACAATGGCATTGGTCCAAAGCTTTCCCTTGGCATCCCAGAGTCTGCCGAAACGCACGGCCTTGATTGTTTTGGCACTCGGCTTCTCCTGCGCGTAAATCCCACACGCAAAAAATGCGCCGAGAACAGCCGCCAGGAATACCCTCATTGGTTTCATGGCACACTCACCCCTTGATCTTCAAGCATAGGCACCGGACAGCATCTGTTTTCTAATTCAGTTGTCGATGGAATGCAATCGCGAAGAACTGCGGCTCACTGCTGGCGGCGGGCCGTTTGAGAAGACGGCGTTTTCTGCAGAGAAGAAGAACTCACTGGAGGCAGGGGCGGTGCAACCCCAGCGGTCTCCGAGCCAAGGCCCAAGTGCTGAAGAGTTTTCGCATCGAGCTTCCCCGTCGGATTTAGTCCATGCGCTTCCTGGAATTTTCTCGTCGCTTCAACCGTCGAAGCGTCCCACTTCCCGTTCGGTTTTCCGGCGAACGAACCGTCTTTTGCAAGCGCCTGCTGGATTTCGGAAATGCGGTCGGGACTAGGGGCTTTCTGCCCCCGCTCCCGCCGCTTTGATTTTTTCGAAGTTCTTTTTCCGTGCGACGCCGCCCCCACCTTGGAAGAACTGGTCTTCTTCGGCGTGGCGCCTTGAGCATGCGCCGCGCTAGCGAACACACCCAGCCCCGCTGCAAGGAGCAGCGTCGGGGCCAGGCAGGTCGCTTTTCGGAGTCGCATAAGCGTCTGTATTAGCTGTCGCTACGTCACTATTGCTGGCTATCGGCCGGAACCTTGCCCGACAAATAGAGTGTCAGGATCCGGTCGCTGTCCTGCCGGCGAAGAACCTTGAAGACAACATCCTCGCCATGCTTCAACTTTGACACGGCTTTGCGGTAATCGGCAACGGAACTCACCGTTTCGCCGTTGATCAGAGAGATCACATCTCCGCGGCCGAATCCCAAATCATCGGCAAAGGAAGCCGGATCGACTTCGGTCACGAGCACGCCCTTTTGCCCTTCCATTCCGACGCGATGCCCGCGGTCCGGCGTCAATTCTTCCACGTGCAGGCCGAACTCCGGCGGAACGGTTTCGCCGGGTTGCTCACCCAAGCGGCCCGCCGAATTCGGGAAGACTCGCGTGCGGTCTCCAACCTCTGCCGTTGTTTCTTTCTGCGCGCGGTCGCGAATATAACTCAGTTTCACCTTGCTGCCGATCGGCGCTTGCGCAATGGGGTTCACCAAGTCGTTCCCGGTCTTCACGGGCTGACCGTTCACGCTGGTGATCACGTCGCCGCCCTTCAAACCGGCCTTTTCCGCCGGACTTCCCGGCTCGACGCCTTCAATCACCACACCGTAAGGAGCACCTAACGATTTCAGCGTGATGCTGTTCGTGCTCAACTCTTCCTGGAAGCTGACGCCGATGGACCCGCGTGTCACGCGGCCTTGCTTGATGATCTGGTCGTAAACGTTGATCGCCGTGGTCGAGGGCAAGGCAAAACCGACGCCTTCATAGCCGCGGCTGCCCGTGATAATCGCAGTATTGATCCCGATCACTTCGCCGGCCAGGTCTACCAGTGGCCCGCCCGAATTCCCCGGGTTGATCGCGGCATCGGTCTGCAGAAATCTCTGGAACTGATGCCCGATCCCGCCGCGGTCTTTTGCGCTGATGATTCCCGCGGTCACCGTGGCCTGCAGCCCGAAGGGGCTGCCGATCGCCAGCACCCAGTCGCCAACCTGCACGCCGTCCGAATTTCCGAGCTTCGCGATGGGCAGCTCTTTGTTCGCATCGATCTTGATCACTGCCAGGTCGGTATCCTCGTCCACGCCGATGACCTTGGCGGTGTACCTGGTGGTGTCTCCATTCAATTGCACCTGGATTTTCGTGGCCTGTTCGACCACGTGATTGTTCGTCAGGATGTACCCGCGCTTGTCAACGATTACACCCGAACCCAGGCTACGCTCGGCCTGCGGCGGCCCGTCTGGCCGGCCATCAAAGAAGCGGTCAAAGAAATCCTGCATCGGATCATCCTGATCGTAGGGCTGCGAGCGGCGCTTCTTTGAACTCGGCCTGCGCTCCATCACTTGTGTTGTGGCGATGTTCACGACGGCGGGCTCCACGCGATTGACAATTCCTGCAAAAGAATTGGAGGAGGGGATCGGGTCCGGCACCGTTAGGGGCGTCGCCGTTGTGCCTGAAAATCCAAGACTCTTCATCGCCGAGACGCGGCCGGAAACCACAGACCCGATCAAAATCCCGACTGTCAGCGTGAACGCGACAAATACCGCCGCGAGTATCTTGCGGCGCCGCGCCCAGTCAAAAAGCTCTCTGACCTGCTCTCCCATGTTGGCTACTCCTCTTTTCAAGCCCCCGCAGCCCTATTGGCCTCAGTTGACCGCTCTTCGGCTTGCCCCGATCCTATCGGGGCCCAACCTTAAAAGTATAACACCGCTACTCCGATGACGTTGCTGTTGGGCAAACGGCTTGGCGAAGCAATAACTGTCCCAGTGGCCGGGGGTGCTTTCCGATTTTTGTTCTCCACTCTATTGGACGCAAGAAACCCTAAATTTGTTGTTAACGCAATAAAATCTGCGACGAGAGTTGGCCTAAACATTGGCAGTTCAACAACTAAGCTGCGGAAACGACTCGGGAGGGCTGTTGTTAACACCCTCCCCCTCTCTTCGCGTCTTACTTTAATGACAGACATTGGGTCTCAATGGCTTGAACGTGAGATACGGCGTTGACTTTAGAACCGCAAGCATGGAACGTCAGGCTGTGACGGTCTGGCCTGTCACCGAATCGCACGAGGATGACTCGCTTGTCAGCGCGGCCCGCGACGGCGATCGTGCCGCTTTCGGTCGCCTCTATGCCCGCTATGCACGCATGGTCCACGGCATTCTTCTCGCACGAGTCCCGCCGCGCGAAGTGGATGACCTCGTCCAGGAGGTGTTTCTCTCGGCGTTGCGCCAACTCCATGCTCTCCGCGACATCTCTCGTTTTGGAGCCTGGTTGGGGACTATCACGCGAAACCGCGCCAATGATTATTTCAGGAAATCGATCCCCGAAGTCAACTTCACCGAACCGGTCTCCGAAAACCAGGCGGAAACCCGGGCGACCAACCACGCCACCGAGCAAGAGGCTGCCGTGATTCTGGCCGTGGTCCGAACGCTTCCAGAGCCTTATCGCGAGCCGCTCATTCTTCGGCTGGTGGAGGGTATGACCGGGCCAGAGATCGCAGGGCGCACGGGGCTGACGCACGGTTCGGTTCGCGTCAACCTTTATCGCGGGATGCAAATGCTGCGCGAGAAACTGTCGGAAACTGCAAGAGGCGCATCATGAGCCCAAGGAATAGTTTATGAAAGACAATTACTTGTGGGACGGCTCAGGGGAGCCTGACCCGGAAATCCAAAAGCTGGAAACAGCGTTGGGGCGCTATCGCCACAATCAACCTGCACCCGCGTTCGATCGGCTTACAGAGATTCGCCCCGCTAAACAGCGCGGGAGCTTTTTCAGCCTGCGGTGGTCGTATCAACTCGGCGCCGTGGCGGCGATCGTTTTGCTTGCAGCTGCGGTATTTCTTGTTTTGCCAAGACCTCCGAGAAATGCCGGGCCATCGTGGGACGTCGCTCGTCTGGAAGGCACACCTCGGGTTGGAAGGCATTCTCTCGGCGAGAAATCGGGACTGGGAAAATTGGGAATTGGCCAAACCCTTGTGACCGATAGCTCTTCGCGGGCCACCATCACGTTGGATGAAACGGGCCGCGTTGAAGTCGACGCCGACTCGCGCCTCCGCCTCGTTACGAACGGCCCCGGCCGGAAGCGGCTCTCTCTCGAGCGCGGCACCATTCACGCCACCATCTGGGCGCCTCCCGGCGAGTTTGTCGTGGATACTCCTTCCGCCGTCGCCGTGGATCTCGGCTGCGTCTACACCCTGCACGTGGACGATTCCGGTGCCGGCCTGCTGCGCACCACAATGGGCTGGGTGGGTTTCAAGCTGAACGGCCATGAATCCTTCATTCCTGCTGGCGCCATCTGTCAGACGCGCCCGAAGACCGGCCCCGGCACGCCTTATTTTGAGGAGGCTAGTGCTTCGTTTCGCGACGCTTTGTCGAAATTTGATTTTGCGTCCACCACGTCTGGGGAACGCACGGCCCTGCTTGGCAGCATCCTCGCGGACGCGGGCAAGAACGACGCTCTCACTCTCTGGCATTTGCTCTCCCGCGTCAACGACCCCGATCGCCCCGGCGTCTATGATCGCCTCGCCGCGCTCGCTCCACCCCCCGCAGGTGTCACTCGCGAAGGCATTCTCCGTCTCGACCGTTCCATGCTCGACGTGTGGTGGAACTCCCTCGGCTTCGGTGACATTTACTTGTGGCGCACCTATGAACACGACTGGTCGCAGCGCCCGCCCAACCCTAAGTGAGTTGTGTCCCATTCTTGCTGCCTGGTTTCATCGCATGATTGTTAACAGCGCCCTCCTTTTGGGCGTCTTGCCATCCGTAGGTCAATAAACACGGAAGGAGATTCACACCGTCATGAGACCCCAGCTGATTCGCTCATCGAGAGTCGCCGTCGTGCTCCTGGCAACTCTGCTGTGCTTCGCAACCCTGGCACAGGCCGGCCCGCCGCTCATTTGCCATACCATTGAAATTGGACAAGCAAAGTCTTTGCCCTGGATCAGCCACAACTGGAACCTCAATGGTGGGGAAAATTACGACACGAAAAACCTCGTCCGGGACACGCTCGAAATTCTTGGGCCAGACACTGCCGTCCTGGTTCGAATGGAGACGCTTCGCCGCGCCACGCTCTACGCGCGCAAAGACCCACTCGCGGCGAAGGAACTGCTTGCCAAGCTCCATGCTCGCGCGACTTCCGCTGAATCCTCTGGTCGCCCGGACGCTCTCGCCTGGTTCGACGTTGGCTATCTCGCCGAAACCTACAAACAGTGGATCGGACAGAATCTGCCGCACATGACTGACGGCATGCGAATGGATGGCAATCCAGCCGCAGGCGTCGACGGCTACGCTCTGGTGAAAAAGGCCCTGGCCCTGCGCGGCGCCGCTCTTTACGGCGATGACCCGCAGATGGAATTTGGAGCCGCGCTCATCACTCTTTCTGGTCCGCAGGATGAACACCGCCAGCACTCTCAGAAAGCCATCACGGGCGCCAAGAGTGATCCACTCCTTGCTCAAAACCTCGCCACTCACTTCACTGGCCCCCAAACGGAGACCATGTCCGAACTCCTAGCCAAAAACTTAGATCGCTAAATCGATTCACTAAACGATTTACTCTTCGCTGGAAAGGCGCTCGCCGCAGCGGGCGCCTTTCCCAGCAAGAAAAACGGCACCGGCAAACTGGTGTGCATCGCAAAGAAGTGTTACCGCTCTCAACTTCCACTTGACATCTCCTAACCCTTCAGGCATAAAAGACTTAGCTGCGGTTGCGGCGACACGTGGCGATTTAGGGCAACTTGCTCCACGTAAAAAACTGCTAAAGAGCTTTTCGAGTTTCCCAGAAGATTTTCTGAGACCCTCCGAGCACTTTGGCACGGAGGG
>Ga0137394_10003168_pt1 | contig 12325 bp, 13 predicted proteins | sample czobulk116metaG_FD_108278 | JGI IMG/M metagenome (GOLD analysis project Ga0137394, IMG submission 108278) | Vadose zone soil microbial communities from Angelo Coast Range Reserve, California, USA - czobulk1.16 metaG | ecosystem: Environmental > Terrestrial > Soil > Vadose zone | place: USA... | reverse complement strand
TCGAGCGCCGCGACGCGCCGCGGAGCTGCGAGCGCAACCTCCGGGTCGAGAAGCCGGAACGCCAGATCGTCGAAGCCACCGAACGCGTCGGCGAGCACGATCGATGCGCGGCGTCGGTTGACGTCGATGACGAGGCTGGAAGAAAAACCGCCGGTCATGCCGTGGTGGGACAAGAGGTCTCCGCCTCCGCGCTTCAACAGGTGCCAGGCAAAGCCGAGATCGAGCGTGTCGTTGGCCGTGCGCAGTTTCGTGCGCGAGGCAACAAGCGCGCGCTTGAGACTTGCGGGCGCGCTCTTCGGCACCTCGCCGAGCATGGCGCGCGCAAACAGCACCATGTCGGCGAGCGTGGAGCGGATACCTCCAACGCCGGCGAAGTTCACCGGGAAATCCCAGTTGGGCGTCCGCGCTCCAAACGAGGTGCGGCCGGCGACGACGCGATCGTTGCGTGCTACCACCGTATCGTTCATTGCGAGCGGGCCGAGCACGCGCTCGCGCAGCAACTGATCGAACGGTTTGCCGGCCCGCCGCGCGGCCGCGTCTGACAGGATCATGAAGGCCCAGTTCGAATATGCGTACGGCTGCGGCAGCGGCCCGGGCGGGACTACCTTCGAGAGATCACCGTAGATGATCGCGGGCGTAACGTCGAAATACGGATTCGCCAACCCAGCGCTGGGTGCGAATCCGGGCGGAAGCCGCGGCAACCCGGACGTGTGCGTGAGCAGGTCGGTCAGCGTGATCGGCCTCGCCGCGCTCTGCGGCATGACGGTGCCCTTGGGCACCACGGCTTCGAGCGGCTCGTCGAGCTTCATCTCGCCGCGTTCGACCATCTCGGCGATCAGTAGGCCGACAAACACCTTGCTGATCGAGCCGATTTCGAAACGTGCATTTGTAATCGGGCGATCGGCGCGTTTGCTCGCGCATTCGTCCGCGGTCGCAACCTCGGGCGTCGCGCCCAGTTCGATGCGTGCAATCTGCACGCACACGGCGCTGCGGTCGCCGTCGATACGGGTGTGCGCGAGTTCCTCCAACGACACGCGCGCCGGCGCCTGCGCGTTTGCAAGCGACGCCAGCGCGAACAGCGCCGAGGCCACCCACGCGCAGCGTTGCGCCACGGTGTTCAACCTCCGCGCACCACCTGCTTTCACGAAAACGCCTGGATCCCCGTTTGAGCGCGTCCGAGGATCAGCGCGTGGATGTCGTGCGTGCCCTCGTAGGTGTTCACGACCTCCAGGTTCACCAGGTGCCGCGCAACGCCGAATTCGTCGGAGATGCCGTTGCCGCCCATCATGTCGCGCGCCAGGCGCGCGATATCGAGCGCCTTGCCGCACGAATTGCGCTTCATGATGCTGGTGATTTCGACCGACGCCGTGCCTTCATCCTTCATCCGGCCGAGACGCAGGCAGCCCTGCAGTCCGAGCGTGATCTCGGTTTGCATGTCGGCGAGTTTTTTCTGGATCAACTGGTTGGCCGCCAGCGGCCGCCCGAACTGCTTGCGATCGAGCACATACTGGCGCGCGCGAAACCAGCAGTCCTCGGCCGCGCCAAGTGCCCCCCAGGCAATGCCGTAGCGCGCCGAGTTCAGGCAGGTAAACGGCCCTTTGAGGCCTTCGACGTTCGGCAGTTCGTTTTCCGCGGGCACGAACACGTCGTCCATCACCACTTCACCCGTCGTCGACGCACGCAGTCCGACCTTGCCGTGAATCGGCGGCGCAGAGAGACCCTTCATGCCTTTTTCGAGAATGAAACCGCGGATCGTGCCGGCGTCGTTCTTGGCCCATACGACGAACAGGTCGGCAAACGGCGAGTTCGAGATCCACGTCTTGGCACCGGTAAGGCGGAAACCGCCGTCCGCCTTGCGCGCGCGCGTCTCCATGCTGCCCGGATCGGAGCCGTGATTCGGTTCGGTCAACCCAAAGCAACCGATCCATTCACCGGTGGCGAGTTTGGGCAGGTATTTTCGTCGCTGCGTTTCCGAGCCGAACTCGTAGATCGGCAGCATGACCAGCGACGATTGCACGCTCATCATCGAGCGATAGCCGGAGTCGATGCGCTCGATCTCGCGCGCGATCAACCCGTAGCAGACATAGTTCAGTCCGGGGCCGCCATAATCGGCCGGCAGCGTCGGTCCGAGCAACCCGAGCGCGCCCATTTCGCGAAAGATCGATGGCTCTGCTTTCTCCTGCCGGAACGCTTCCAGCACACGCGGCGCAAGTTTGTCGCGGGCGTAACGCGCAGCGGCCTCGCGCACAAGGCGTTCGTCCTCGTCCAACTGCGTGTCGAGCAGCAGTGGATCGTCCCACTTGAACTCGGCCTTCAGGCGTGCGGCTTTCTGGGGGGCGTTCATGAGCTATTCCTCTGGAAACAAGGCTGCAGCTGCGGTGGGCGATCGATTCTACGTCTCAAATCGCGCCGCTCCAGGCGGCCAATTCAAGCGTTGGCGGACGAACACCCCTCCTAGACTGGTCCGCGGAAACGCAGCAGTGCGCCGGCAGCCATGAGCGACCCAGGCTTCTCCGACAACGTCACGAACGATCCGCGTGTTGCGATTGCAGCGCCGTCGCTTGGCGCGCGCTCGACTGCGGTATTGCCGGTCGGTGCGCGTGTGAACGAATTCGAGATCCTCGACACGATCGGCGAGGGTGGATTCGGCATCGTCTACCGAGCGCACGACCATTCGTTGCGCCGGACCGTTGCGCTCAAGGAATACATGCCGACGGTGCTCGCTGCCCGCAGTGAAACGCAACGCGTGTCGGTGAAGTCGGGCGAATACGTGCAGACGTTTCTGGCGGGTCTGCGCAGCTTCATCAACGAAGCGCAGCTGCTGGCGCAATTCGACCATCCTGCGCTGGTGAAGGTGCACCGCTTCTGCGAGGCCAACGGCACGGCATACATGGCAATGCCGCTCTACGAGGGCGGGACGCTGAAACAGGCGCTGCGCGCACGTGCCGCGCGCGGTATCGCGCCACCAGATGAAGTTTGGTTGCGCGCGCTGGTCGAACCCTTGCTCGATGCGCTTGCACTGCTGCACCGGGAGAATTGCCTGCATCGCGACGTCGCGCCGGACAACATCCTGCTGCTCGGCGGAGACGGACCGCAGCCGAGGCCGCTGCTGCTCGATTTCGGCGCGGCGCGGCGTGTGATCGGTGAGCAGACGCAGGCGCTCACGGTAATTCTCAAGCCGGGTTACGCGCCGATCGAGCAGTACGACGAAAGCGCAGGGTTGAGACAGGGCCCGTGGACCGACGTTTACGCGCTTGCCGCGGTGCTGCATTCGGCCATCACCGGCAAACCGCCGCCGCAGGCGGTCGGGCGCCTGCTGCAGGACGCCTACGCGCCACTCGCCGGCTTGCCGGACAGGTTGGGTCGTTATGGCGATCAGTTCCTGGCCGCCATCGATCGAGGGCTGGCGCCGCTGCCGCAAGACCGGCCGCAGGACATCGCCGCATTGCGCGCGTTGTTTGGCATCCGCCAACCCGCTTCGACCGTGGCCGACCCGAAGACAACCCACTCGCAGCGTATCCCCGCGGCGCCAGTCGCGCCGAAGCTACAGACGCCGCGTCCGATCGCTCTTGCCGCGCCGCGTCGCAGCCGTGCCGTTTTCTGGGGATTGATTGGCGTCGTTGTGGTGGTGGCGCTTTTCTTCGCGCTCAAAATGCAGCGCAAGACTGTTTCGACGGCACCAGCGGTGCCGACGTCTGTGCCAACCCCCGAAATCGCATCGGAAACCTCCCGGCCGTTGGCGGTCGTCCCCGCTCCGGTCGGTGGGTCCGCCCCGGGAGTCGAGGCGGCCAAGCCCGCGAGCGACCCGGAAAGTGTGGCGGGCGCGCCCAATTGGGTCCACGAGAACCTGCGTGCGGCGCGCCAGTGTTTGGTGGCGAAGCGCTACACGTGCACAATCGAGCGCGCCGAGGAGGTGCTGAAATCCGCACCCACGCATCCGCTGGCGCTGCGTCTCGCGCGTCTTGGGCGCGAGGGGATGCAAGGGGCAGCGGCGGCTGGGCGGAAGAAGCTGTGACCGGTCGCAGCCGTTGCCCGGAGGCGCAGACGGTGGAGGAGAGGCGGTGATTCTTACGTTGCGGGTGCTGTCCTCGGCCGAGGGCGGCGAGGTGGCCGGACTGGTAGCGCGCTTCGACGCGGCCGGCGGCCTGATCGGTCGTGCCGACAGCGCACGCCTGAAGCTGCCCGATCCAAGGCGCACGGTGTCGCGATTTCACGCCCACGTGAGTTTTGCCGAGGGTCATTTTTTCGTCGAAGACATGGGAAGTCCCAACCCGATCGCGGTCAACAACCGTGTGCTGCAGTCGGGGCAACGCGTCGAACTGAATCCGGGCGATCGGATTCAGATCGCTCACTACATCGTGGGCGCGGACATTGGCGATCCCCAACCCGCGCTGGCCGAGGAGGAAGTCAGCTGGGACGAAGGCGCCGATGCGGAAGAGCGCACGCGCATCGTGATCGATCGCAGCGCAGTGGCGGCGGCAGGTGGTCCACCCGCGACGCCGGCAGAACTTTGGGCTGCGTTCGAAGAAGGCGCCCGTATGCAACTCGAGTTGCCGCACGGGTTGCGGCCCGAGATGATGCGTACGATCGGTGCAGTGGTGCGCGGTGCGGTGACGGCGCTGCGCAAGCAACTTGGGTTGCGCATGCTCGTCCGACGCGACTCCGACGCCGACCTTGCGTCGATCCGTTCAAAGAACAACAACCCGCTCAAATTCGCGCTTGATGACGCGCGCGCGATCACGGCGCTCGTCAAACCACCCCTTCCGACCTTTCTTGCCGGTCCGGCGGCGGTCGAGGAAACCTCGGGCGAACTCGAGGCGCACATGCGGGCCACGATGTTTGCGATGCGGGCAGCGGCACAGCAGCTTTTGGCGCGCCTCGACCCGGCGTTGCTGGAGAAAAAACTCACGTCGGGCGGCATGTTCGATTCGCTGATGCCGGCGCGGCGCAAGGCCGCGCTGTGGGACGCGTTCATGGAGCAGCTACACGAGATCGCCGGTGGTCCGGGCGGCTTCGACGAATCTTTCAACCGCGCGTTTCTCGCCGCGTACGACTTCGAGATGGCGCGTCTGCGCCGCCCGGGAACCGTCGCGCAGCCGGCACAGCCGCAGCCGCACTGACACGCGCCGGCGTCAGCCCACCATGAACGCCTGGATCTTCTCGCGCATGTCGTCGGGGATCGGCACCGCCTTGCCACTGCGCTGATCGACGCACACGATCACGCGGTTCATGCGCACGCGCTGTTCGCCATCTTTGTCCACGCCCATCGTGAAGCGGATCGAGCTGCGTCCGAGATGGCTCACGGTCAACCAGAAATCCACGGTCTCGCCCATGCGCGTCGGCTTCAGAAACGTGGTCTCGAGCTTGACGCTCGGCACTGCGAGGCGGCGCTCCATCAGCAGTTTGTCGAAGGCGAACTCGAGGCCCTCGTAGAACCAGTCTTCGACCAGCGCATTAAAAATGTGGAAGTAGTGCGGATAAAAGACGTAGCCGGTCGGATCGCAATGAGACAGGCGGATGATGTACGGCTTGATGAACGTCATGGTTTACCTCCTCCCACTGCGTCGCACCGCGACTACAAATCGGTGCGCACCTTCCATAACTCGGGGAACAAAACCACATCCAGCATTCGCCGCAGGTAGGCAACGCCGCTCGTGCCGCCGGTGCCGCGTTTGAAACCGATGATGCGCTCGACCGTGGTCACGTGGCGAAACCTCCACTGGCGAAACGCATCTTCGAGATCGACCAGTTCCTCCGCCAATTCATACAGGCCCCAATGCTCCTTGGGCTGCCGGTAGACCACAAGCCACGCTGCCTCGACCGAAACGTCCGACTGATAAGGCGACCGCCGGTCGCGCGCCAGCACGTGCGGTGCAATGGCAAAGCCGGCGCGAGCGAGCAGCGCCAGCGCCTCGTCATACAGCGACGGAGCGGCCAATGCCTGTTCCAGCTGTAGATGGATATCGGCGCGATCGGCGTGCGGCTTGAGCAGCGCCGGATTCTTGTTGCCCAGGATGTATTCGATCTCGCGGTACTGCCACGACTGAAAGCCGGAGCTGGTCCCGAGATGCGGCCGGATCGCGCTGTACTCGGACGGCGTGAGCGTGGACAGCACGTCCCACGCATGCACCAGCTGCTCCATGATGCGTGCGACGCGCGCGAGCATCTTGAAAGCCGGCGCCAGTTCGTCGGCCGCGATGGCATTACGCGCGCCGCGCAACTCGATCAACGCGAGTTTCATCCACAACTCGCTGGTCTGGTGCTGGATGATGAACAGCCACTCGTTCGGATCGTTCGAACGCGGACACTGCGCATTCAGTATCGCGTCAAGCTGAAGATAGTCGGCGTAGCGGACGGCACCGGGATCGGCCGCCGGGATGTCGTCATCGCCCAGCATCGCAGGCGTGGATGCGCTCATCACGTCACACGCTTGCGCTGCTGGAACTCCGGCTTGTCCCACGCGCGAGTAGAAAGTACGTCGCGCAGCGCTTCAACCGCATCCCACACGTCGACGAAACGCAGGTAAAGCGGCGCGAAGCCGAAGCGCAGGATGCCGGGGCCTTCGCGGCTCTCGCGAAAATCGCCGATCAGGCCGCGCGCGATCAGTGCTTGCATCACCGGCCAGGCGTGCTCGTGCGCCAGACAGACCTGGCTGCCGCGGTAGGACGCATCGCGCGGCGTGACGAGATCCAGCCCATGGCCCGCGCATCGTTCCTCGACCAGGCGCAGGAACAGTTCGGTCAGCCGCACCGACTTTGCGCGCACCGCTTCCATGCCGGCGGCGAGCAACGTGTCGACGCCGCACTCGAGTGCGGCGAGCGCGAGGATCGACGGCGTACCCACGCCATAACGATCGATGTCACGCGCGGGCTCATAAGTGGAAGCGAAATCGAACGGCGCGCGATGACCCATCCAACCCGACAGCGGCTGCACGAAACGCAGCTCGGCCATCGCCTTCTGATGCCGGTCGGCCACATAAAGGAAGGCAGGCGCGCCGGGCCCACCGTTGAGGTACTTGTAGCCGCATCCGACCGCGAAGTCGGCACGCGCCGCGTTCAGATCGACCGGCACCGCACCTGCCGAATGTGCGAGATCCCAGATCATCAGGCTGCCCGCTTCCTGCGCGCGATACGTCACCGGCGTGAGCGAATGTTTGGCGCCGGTGCGGTAATTGACGTGGGTGAGCAGAACCACGGCCACGCTATCGTCGATCGCCGCCGCGATTTCGCTGAATTCCACCAGGCGAATCTCGTACCTGCCGCCGAGCCAGTCGGCGAGCCCCTGCGTGATGTACAGATCGGTCGGGAAATTGCTGCGCTCCGACAGGATCACGCGCCGCTCGCGCATCGAAACCTGCGGTCGGTCGGCCTGCAGGCGCAGCGCGGTGGCGAGCACCTTGAAGAGATTGATCGACGTCGAATCGGCGCACAACACTTCGTGCGGAAGTGCGCCGATCAACTTTGCGATCTTTGCGCCGACACGCCGCGGCGCGTCCATCCAACCCGCATCGTTCCAGGCGCGGATGAGGCGCGCGCCCCACTCCTGCTCGATCACACGCGTAACCGCGGCGGCGGTGGCACGCGGCAGCGCCCCGAGCGAATTGCCGTCGAGATACAGCACGTCATCGGGAAGCACGAACTGCTGCCGGTGCGCGGCAAGCGGATCGTTGCGGTCGGCCTCGAGGCAGTCGTCGCGGGTCATCGAGGAGTTATAGCTCCCGCAACACCGCGCGCACGGGACTCGCGTCGAGTCCCAGCCACTTGAGCGGCAACGCGATCAGTTCGTAATCGCCTTCGGCCACCGAGTCCAGAACAATGCCTTCGAGGATCGCCATGTTGTGCCGCCGCACCACCTGATGGCTGTCGAGCGACTTGCTCTGTTCCGGGTCGAGCGACGGAGTATCGATACCGATCAGGCGCACCCCGCGATCATGCAGCAACTCGAGCGAGGCGGGTGCCAGCGCGGTGAAATCCGAGTCCCACTCCGCCGGCGTTGCCTGATAGGTACGAACCAACACGCGTGGTGGCGTGCCATCGAGGCGACGCGCCAGGTGTGTTGGCTCAACGAGTGGCCGAACGCCAAGCGCGTGGATCACGCGACACGGCCCCAGATACGCATCCAATGGCACCTCGCCGATCGATGCGCCCGCGCGGTCGTAGTGCAGTGGTGCATCCGTGTGTGCGCCGGTGTGCGGCGACAGCGTGATTTCGGAGACGTTGACCGGGCAGCCAGGTTCCAGCGTCCACGTCCAGCTCATCGAGAACTGAGTATCGCCCGGGAAAACCGGATATCCCGGCGCAATCGACGGCGAGATGTCCCAGATCCGGCGCGCCATCGTCACTCCCAGGGCGAGCGCAGCGCGCGCGGCAAAGGCGCCTCTTCGACCCTGCGCACGTAGCGGTTGTCGTGAAAGATGAGCGGTGCACCGCCGAGAATTGCAAACTCGTCGATGCGTCCGACCATGATCACGTGGTCGCCTTCGTCGTACTGGCGCCGGTTGCCGCACTCGAACCAGGCGACGCAGCCTTCGAGCAGCGGCAAGCCCGCGGCATTTGGGTGCCAGCGTGTGGTGGCGAATTTGTCGGCGCCGCGGGTAGCGAACACGCCCGCGAGGTCGAGCTGGTTTACCGCAAGCACATGGACCAGGTAGCGCTCGCACGTGCGAAAAGCGTCAAGGCTCTGCGCCTTGTGCGCGAGGCTCCACAGAACGAGCGGGGGATCGAGCGACACCGAGTTGAACGAATTGACGGTCAATCCGGTCGGTGCACCGTCGGCGGCGCGTGTGGTGACGACCGTCACCCCGGTCGCGAACTGGGCCAGCGCCTTTCTGATGTCATGGCTTGCGCGCGCCTGCATGGCGCCGATTCTACGGGTGGGACGCCGCTGCGACCGGATCGGCTAGCATCCTTGCATGGCCAAGCCAGTCCTGCCGGGATTCGCGCTCGTGGTCGAAAACCGCATCACCGAAGCGATCGCGCGCGGCGACTTCGACAACCTTCCGGGTGCGGGTAAACCGCTCGAACTGGATGACGACGCGCTCGTGCCGGAAGAAGAACGCATCGCCTTCAGGATCATGAAGAATGCGGGTTTCATACCGCCCCAAGTCGAGCGGCTCGCGGAGCTGGAACGACTGCTCGCGAGCGAGGAAGAAGTCGATCCTGCAAAACGGGCCGCGACGGGGCGCCGCTTGCGTGCGCTGATCTTGCAACTCGAGGCCGACGGCCGTACCGCGACCGCCACACGGGTTTGGCGCGACTACGAAGCAGTCATTGCTCGACGCCTCGCTCGCCCCAAGCCGTAATCCATCATTTCCTCCGCGCTTGGCGGTTGAAATAGTCCCAAACCATTCCCACATCAGGGCCGTTTCGTGCATTTCCTGGAGGAGTAATGAAACAACTGCTACGTGTGTTTTCGACGTTTGTGCTGGCCACCGTGCTTGCGGGCTGCGGCTACAACGAAATTCAGAGCCGTGATGAAGGCATCAAGGCGAGCTGGGCAGAAGTGCTGTCGCAATATCAGCGCCGTGCCGATCTCATCCCGAACATCGTCAACACCGTCAAAGGCGAAGCCAATTTCGAACAGGAAACGCTGACGCGCGTGATCGAAGCGCGCGCCAAGGCGACCTCGATCCAGGCAACGCCCGAACTCGTCAACGATCCGGCGGCGTTGCAGAAGTTCCAGCAGGCGCAGGGCGAATTGTCGTCAGCGCTTTCGCGATTGCTGGTGACGGTCGAGAACTATCCGAGTCTGAAGGCCAACCAGGGCTTCCAGGATCTGCGCACTCAGCTCGAAGGGACCGAAAACCGCATCAACATCGCGCGCAATCGCTACATCAAGGCGGTGCAGGACTACAACGTGTTCGTGCGCCAGTTTCCGCAGAACCTGACCGCGATGGCGTTCGGCTACAAGGAAAAGGCGCAGTTCGCGGTCGACAATGAGGCCGAGCTCAAGAAGGCACCTACGGTGGATTTCGGCAAGACCAAGAAGTGAGCGTGGCGGCCTTCGGCCCCAGCCCCAACCGCTCCCCGCGTGCGGGAGAGGAAAACAACCGCGCGGTGTGGCGTTGGATTGTTGCGTTGCTGCTCGCTGCGTGGTGCGTGCTTGCGCTCGCTGCCGACGCTCGTGGTCCTGACGGACTGTTGACGGTCCCGCCGCTCGCGCGCGTGACGGATACAACCGGGACGCTGCGGCCACAAGACAAACAGGCGCTGGAGAACAAACTCGCCGCGTTCGAAACCGCGCACGGATCGCAGCTTGCAATCGTGATGGTGGCGAGCACGCAGCCGGAGCCGATCGCCGACTTCGCCAATCGGGTTGGGGACGCCTGGAAAATCGGCCGCGCCGGTGTCGGTGACGGGCTTCTCATCGTTGTCGCGAAGGACGACCGCAAGGTGTGGATCGCGGTTGCGCGCGCGCTCGAGGGTGCGGTGCCGGATCTTGCCGCCAAGCGGGTGATTCGCGAAGAGATCGCCCCGCGGTTCAAGAGCGGTGACTTCGGCGGTGGTTTGAATGGCGCCGTCGATGCACTTACGCGCCTCATCGAAGGCGAAGGCCTGCCTGCGCCGGTCGGTGTTTCGAAGCACAAGATCGATGCCGGCGAGAGCGTGATCGGCGTGCTTGTTCCGTTCGTGATCGTTGGTGTGATCCTTGGCGCGCTGCTGCGGCGGATGCTCGGCGTTCCAGGCGCGTTGATCGCCGGTGCGGGAAGCGGCGCACTCTCTGGCGTGATGCTCTCTTCGCTGCTGTTCGGCGGGCTCGCGGGTCTGGTCGTGTTCCTGATTGCGCTCGGCAGTGGCTCGCGCATGTCGCAAGCGCTCGGCGGCCGGCGCAGCGGCGGTGTTTTTTTCCCCGGCGGCTGGGGCGGCGGTGGTGGCTGGGGCGGCGGCGGCTCGTCCGGTGGCGGCTTCAGCAGCGGCGGCGGTGGTGATTTCTCCGGTGGTGGCGCCGGCGGAGATTGGTGATGCGCATCGGCCGCCTGCTCAAGCACCTCCTCGTCACGCCGGGCTCATTGCATCGTGCGTTTCCTCGGCAGGCGCTCGAGCGTATCGGCCAGGCGATTACCGATGCCGAGGCGCACCACTCCGGCGAGATCCGCTTTGCCTTGGAGGCCGCGCTGCCGTGGTCGTACTTGCGGCGCGATGCTCCTGCGCGCCAACGTGCATTGATGGTGTTCTCCAAGTTGCGCGTGTGGGATACCGAACACAACAACGGCGTCCTGCTTTACGTCGAGCTCGCGGATCGCAGCGTGGAGATCGTTGCCGACCGCGGCATCGCGCACAAGGTCGGGGTGGCCGAGTGGGAAACGATCTGTCAGACCATGCGCGAGCACTTCCGCAAGGGTGCGTACGAGGCTGGCGCGCTTGCCGGTATCCGGGCGATCGGCGCCCGGCTCCAACAACACTTTCCCTTGGCGCCCGGGACGGGTAGGCCGAACGAGCTACCCGACAAGCCGGTCGAGCTGTGACCGCCTGCGCTGACGCACCAGCGGTTGTAAGCTGGTACGCAGCGTTGCCGACAAAACCGGGTCGAGGCCATCGGCCCACTGCTGGAGTTTCTTATGTCGATCAAACGTCCGCTTGCCGCCGAACCGCGTGCCGGCAACCAGTTCGCCACTCTAGGCGGCGGCTGCTTCTGGTGCCTGGAGGCGGTGTACGAAGACCTCGAGGGTGTGGTTGACGTGGAGTCGGGTTATGCCGGCGGCCATGTCGATCGGCCGGACTACCGTCAGGTGTGCGAGGGCGACACCGGTCACGCCGAGGTGGTGCGAATCGAGTTCGATGCGGCGCGGATCACGTATCGCGAAGTGCTCGAAGTGTTCTTCGTGGTCCATGATCCGACGCAGCTCAACCGCCAGGGCAACGACGTCGGCACGCAGTACCGCTCGGTCATCTTCACGCATTCGCCTGAGCAGGAACGTATTGCGCGCGAAACCGTGACCGAGATCGCGCCGCATTATGACGACGAGATCGTGACCCAGGTTCTGCCTGCGCCGAAGTACTATCGCGCCGAGGACTATCACCAGGAATACTTCCGCCACAACCCCGCGCAGGGTTACTGCATGTTCGTAGTTGCGCCGAAGGTGGAGAAGTTCCGCAAGACGTTCGCGGCCAAACGCAGGAAACCCGCCGCGGTCTAGCGCCGCGGCGTGGCGGACGAATACGGGCTCGACTTCAGCGCGATGGGTTCGCGCTGCGAGGTACGCGTGTGGGCGCCCGACGCAGCTGTTGCGCGCACCTGGGCGGACGCGGCGATTGCCGAGGTGCGCCGGATCGAGGCCAAGTATTCGCGCTATCGCAACGACAGCATCACGGCGCGCATCAACGCC
>Ga0137394_10003166_pt1 | contig 12334 bp, 14 predicted proteins | sample czobulk116metaG_FD_108278 | JGI IMG/M metagenome (GOLD analysis project Ga0137394, IMG submission 108278) | Vadose zone soil microbial communities from Angelo Coast Range Reserve, California, USA - czobulk1.16 metaG | ecosystem: Environmental > Terrestrial > Soil > Vadose zone | place: USA... | reverse complement strand
TGCCAAGGCAAGTTCTTACATGGTGCGGCTGGACGATCTGGTGGCTTGCTACAAGTGCCGCAAGCGTTTCGAATTGACCGGCCAGTCCACGGTGCTCATCAACGACAATCTCGGCGACCCCAACGCCGATCCAGAAAACTTCGGCAACCGCTGAAGAAGTTTTTAGTTCTTAGTGTTTAGTTATAAGTGAATCCAAAGAATCGGCGAACTTCATCTCTGCTCACCCAGCTACTTGGCGCGGTGGTTTTTGGCTAACCGCTTAAATCTCCGGATACATCTCAAAGAACGCTTCGATGGACTGGCGAAAAGTGTTCTCGATTTCCTCCTTACTGCCTTCGATCAAGTGCATTGTCACGCGCGCCGACTTGCCATTCTTGAGTACCACCGTCGCGTCCTTGACTTCACCAAGCTCTTCCTCAGGCAGCAACCTCATCCCGTAAATCAACGCCAGTTTCGCCATGCGATTCTCCTCGGTGTTGCTCAAGCGTAGCCCCCGCCTCACTGCGCGTCAAACTGTCACCTAGCGCCGTCACTTGAGGTTCCTCGCGGGCGGCACCTTCCAGAAAAACTCTCGCCATTCGTATTGCATCATTCCGTGCGGCGAACTCTCTTGTCCGTAGGAGCTGTTGTTTCAAGCGTTTCGAAAATCGCCGTGTGATTTACGGCGCTCGCCGAAATTGGCAATGGATCTGCACTCCTCTCCCGCAGGTTTCCGCAAGACACACGAAGGAGGTTTCCATGCGTTGGTCCAACAGGTATCGTGCCCTACTTTTGACTTCGGGATTCTTCATCGCGACAGCCGCCTTTGCGCAATCGCAAGTGGACGAAATCGGCTCTCTCCCGACGACGCTTTCGCCCGAGCAGCTTCAATTAGCGTCTCAACTAGGCTCCGTCGTCGTCCCCGAGCCGTCGCTACGGCCTATGCGTCGGCAGCTCCCAAAACCTGTATTGTCTCTAACTCCGGAAGAAATCTCTTATCGGGAGGCCGTAGGAAAACTTGGTGTGGACAAGCACCGCTTTGTGCATTGCGAACTGCCCAACGGAAAGGTGCGCACGGGAGTCATTACAGAAATCCGCGACGACGGCTTTACGCTCAAGGATGGAATCATTGTCTCTCAATGGATTCCGTTTACAGACCTCAAGGCCACGCCCCGGCCCGTACCGGCAGTAGGAACTCGCATTGGCCAAGGCTTCAAGTGGGCTGGAGTTGGTCTAGGGGTGGCGGCCCTCATACCACTCTTCCCATTTGTGTTCCTTGTCTGGGATGGTTGCTGAATTGCCCGGCTAAAGCCACAGTTCTATCTGTTGCCTATTAACGACTTGCAAGCCAGCTGAGAGTATACTCAGGCATCCAAGCTTGGTTCCTGACGCATCGCACCAAGCATTGCGGAGGATTGCCATGAGCCAGCGCCAGCGTCGAGTCATGCAGCCTTACTTGCTATGCGCTACCACAATGCTGCTTACGGGCATTTCTTGTTCCGCGCAGCAGCCGGATGGACCGCAGTCTGACGCACCGCCGGCAGTCGCAGCGAAGCCGGTTCCTGCGCCACAAGCCGGCTCCAGCGAGAGAATCACAATTCCTGCGGGAACGCGACTCGGCGTTGTGCTGGAGAACGGTATCTCCACGCGCAGCGCCAAGCCGGGCGACTCGATTTACCTTCAAACGTCTTTTCCGATTACTCAGAACAATCGCATCGTGATCCCGGTTGGCTCTTATCTTCGTGGCGAACTGCTGGAATCGAAGCGCCCCGGAAAAGTGAAGGGGAAAGGCGAATTCCGGCTGCGCCTCGATACGTTGATTCTGCCGAACGGCTACACCGTCAGTTTGAATGCCGCCCCGCGCAGCGCTGATTCTGGTGGCAAGGAAACGATGGACTCCGAAGGCAAGGTCACCGGCGGTAGTGGGAAAGGAAAGGACGTCGGCACCGTCGCGCAGACGACAGCCGCCGGCGCGGGAATTGGCGCCATTGCCCACGGAGCGAAAGGACTCGGCATTGGCGCAGGGGTCGGTGCGGCCGCAGGATTGGCCGCCGTGCTTTTAACCCGCGGACCGGAAGCGGAGTTGCCACGTGGCTCCACTCTGGATGTCGTTCTCGAACACGACCTTTCCCTCGATGGCAGCCAGATTCAATTCACCAATCTCGGGCAAGCTCAGCCCATCACTCCGCCGCCAGCCCAACAACCCTGACATAATCCCCCGGGCTCAAAGAGATCCGCAGCCTCCAGTCAATTCGGCAAATCTACGGAGTGATGCCTCTCGACGACACCGATGGCTGAACCCGACGTTCCTTCGGCGCTGTGGAACTCCTCCCTCTGTCGACACGAGCTTTCCGAATCCGCCGCGACCAACTCTAAATATTTGTATCCAATGGTTTTAACCAATTTACAAGCGAGCTCAAAACAACACTGGACCCTTACCGACAGTCTGGAAACCCTCATGCATTCTCCCGTCTCAGGCCAGGTCAGCCTCCCTGAGGTGATCTCCATGTTGCGTCATTTTCCCGTGCCGCTTGTCGTCTTCGCAATTCTTCTTTCCCCTGCTGCGCAGCCGTCCCTGTTTGCACAAGGAACGCCGGCGGCCTCCCCCGCGGAAGCGGCACCGCTCAATCAAGCGAACGCTAAACCCACCTCTCCAGCATTCGACAATGACCTGATTGCCGTACCCACGGGCACGCGACTTCCGCTCATGCTGCGCAATGGCATCAACACGCGGACGGCCAAAGCCGGTGATTCCGTTTATTTCGAGACGGCGTACCCGATCGCGCAGAACAATCGGATCGTGATTCCAATGGGTTCGTTTGTACGGGGGAAGATTCTGGAATCCAAGCGTCCAGGCCTAATCAAGGGCCGCGGCGAATTTCGCATGGTTCTTGAGCAGATGACTTTTCCGAATGGCTACACGGTCAGTCTGGCGGCCACGCCGTCCAGCGCGGACCGCGATGGCCGGGAAGGTGTTGATGCCGAAGGCAAGATCGTGGGGCCGTCGGGCTCCGGCCGCGACAAAGTGCTGGTGCTGGCTACCACGGCAGGCGGCGCCTATATTGGGACTCTGGCCGGGGCCGCCGCCAATGGCGCTCCCGTTAAAGGCGCACTGATTGGTGGCGGTGCCGGAGTGGCGGCAGGGTTAATCGCCATCCTCCTTACATGCGGTCCGGAAGCGGAATTGCCGCGCGGCACCATGCTCGATGTCGTTTTTGATCACCCGTTGGTACTCGACTCTGATCATCTACCGACAAACGAGCCAGGCAAGCTCTCTCAGCCCCTCGCGCCCGCCGCAATTCAGCAGGAAACTCATCGGCGCGAGCGCCCGGCAAGCCGCACGCTACCGGGCTTCCCGATTCCTTTTCTTCGTTTCTAAGCGACGACGCTGCGCTACCAAACTCTTCAGGTCAGGTCTCGCGTGGTTTCAAGCAGGCATTTTTTTCGTGGTTTCGGATTTCGCGGCCTGAAATCGCAACGGGCTGAAGCGGTCCCAATCCACGCTCCCGCGCTGCTCAGTAATCCATTCGCGCACCAGCCGCGCTGTGATCGGGGTTAGCAGGATTCCACTCCGGAAATGTCCCGTGGCCATCAACAGGCCATCGACATCCGTCGGGCCGAGTATCGGAAGGTGATCGGGAGAGTCGGGCCGCAATCCTGCCCATGTTTCTTCGATACGGGCATTCGCGAGGCCCGGCGCAAGATCAATGGCCGCTGAAAGAATTTTCTCGATGCCACCCGCTGTGGTCCGCTTGTCGAATCCGGCGTACTCAACCGTAGCCCCCGCGACGATTCGCCCATCGTTCCGCGGCACCAGATAAATCTTTTCGGACCACAGCACGCGTTCCATCCTCAAATCATCGCCACGCAGCGCAACCATCTGGCCCTTTGCCGGACGCACCGGCGCGTACGGCGCAATCCCCTCGATCGCCGCCGAAAAACAACCTGCAGCAATGATCGTCCATTTCGCTTCCACTTTCTCATTCTGCAAAATCAATCCGGCGCAGCGATTCCCCTCACGCCAGATCGCTTTTGCTCCGTTCCTCGAAAAAATCTCCGCCCCGCTCCGCTCCGCCGCCTCAAGAATCGCAGCGGTTAGCACGCGGTTGTCCACGGAAGCTTCCTCCGGCCGTAGCACCGCGGCTTCGACTTCTTCACTCAATGCCGGTTCGAGCTCGCGCGCATCCTCGGCGCCAAGCGGTTCCGCTTTCAATCCCAGCCCATGATGAAGCGCAATAATCGTGCTGAGCTCCGCTTTCGTATCATGTGAGAACAGGGCTTCGAGCGTTCCCTTGGGCCGGAAACCGGTGCTCTTCCCGGAAATCTCTTCGACCTGCGCTACAAATTCCGGATAAAGCGCTAGGCTTGCCTTTCCCAGTGGCACCATCACAATCATTCCGGGACTTTCCGGCGCCGGAGAAAGGATCCCCGCGCTGGCCCACGACGCTTCCTGGCCCGGTTGTTGGCGATCAAAGATACCCACGCGAAGCCCTGCGCGCGCCAGTTCGAGCGCTATGGCTCCGCCTATCACTCCACCGCCCGCAATGACCGCGTCAAACTTCTTCATAGAGTCACCTTATAGCATCCAGCCGCGTGCTTCCTTCGCGGCAAAACATCTAAATCCGTGAACAGTGTTCGAACGGTTCAGTATCGGAAAGGAACCACGGGCTACAGGGAATCGGCGAGTTCCTCGGACAGTACCTGCGCCTTTTTGGCAAGGCTTCGAGCCCGGCTCCAGTCCGCGACCTGCGCTGCTTCTCGCGCGTCCTTGACGAACCCAGTGATCTTGGAGACCAGGTCAGATTGTGTCGCATTCAGGTTTTTTCCGCGCGCAAACTCTAGATTTTTATCTGCGATGCTCAGACTCTGGATGGTCTGCTGCCTGGCTACGGCGGATTCCTGCGCGGTAATCTGAGGGGCGATCAGCGGTGTATTCGTTTTTTCTGAATCGCTCCCAGATGTCGCTGCGGGTGGCGCGCTGCTGCGCGGACGAGGAGGACCTGTCCGCGCGGGAATCAGGCGGCCGGGAAACGGCGGCAGCTCAAAACGCAGCTCTGGGAGCGGATCGTCAGCAAGATTGTCCGCCGCCCTGGTGCTCATCTGTGCTACAGGCTTTACTTGCACTGCCGTCGCCCAGGGGATGTTCGGCCGTTTCCTCAGGCTGCACCCATTCAATACGCATGCTGCGCAGCAGAGAAAAACAATCACCGAGAGCGTAGAGCACTGCGGCAAAAGAATTAGGGACCGGGCTGAGTTTCTTTTCATTTTTAGGCCGCGAGTGGCAATTCGATTCGGAACGTCGTGCCCCGGCCGACCTCCGAAGTAAAGTCTATCGAACCGTTCAAAAGCTGCACAATTCGAAACGTGCTGGCAAGCCCGATCCCGCTGCCCCCCGGACGTGTGGTGAAGAACAATTGGAAAATCTTCTGTCGGTTTTCCAAGGGAATTCCTTTGCCCGTATCGCCTACAGTAATTTCCGCCATCTCGCCGCGCCGGCTCAGGACCAGCCTCAATTGCCCACCGCTCGGCATTGCCTCCGCGGCGTTCAGCACGAGATTCAACACCGCCTGCTTCAGCAGCGCGCGATCCACGTATACTTCCGGCACATCAATCGGCAGCAATTGCGCCAAATGGATATTGGATTTGTGAAGCTGCGGTCGCGCGACTTCCAGCACTTCCTTCAAAAGCTCCGCGAGCTGCGTTGGCTCCAGCCGGATGTCCATGGGCCGCGTGAAATCAAGGAAGCGCTTCACCACCGCGTCCAGCCGGTCGATTTCCTTGTCCAGCACTTGCACGGCCTGTTGCGACGCGCCATCGGCGTCTGCCGGCAGAGACTCCTTCAGGTTTTCCAGCCACAGTCGCATCGAATTCAGCGGATTTTTTACTTCATGTGCTACGCCCGCGGTGATGCGTCCCAGCGCCGCGAGGCGCTCGCTCACTTGCAGTTGGGTATTGATGCTTTCCAGCGAATCGAGGTCGCGCAACGTCACGAGCGCCCCCATGCGTTCGCCATCTTCCTGGATCGCTTGCACGCTGACGCTCACGCGCTTCGGCCCTCCAGTTGTGTCGAGTTCTACTTCTGCCGCGACTTCGTACAGCTCATCGCTTTCAATGTGCAGTGCATCGTGCAGCGGATGGCCGGGCGGAAAAATCTCCGACACGCGCCGTCCGAGAAACTGCCCCGCGGGCTCGCCAAGGAATTTTTCCGCGGCAGGACTGATCATCACCGCACGCGCGTCCCGCGTGAACAGCACCAACCCGTCCTCAAGCCCGGCCATCACAGAATTCATGTTTTCGCGCATGGTGCTGAAAATTTCGTGCACGCCGCGCAATTGTTGGCCGACCTGCATGATCTTGCGGCTCACCAGCCCGAGTTCGTCGCCGCTCTCTCCGATGCCTTTCAACTCCGGCGATGGAACGTCGTATTGCCCCGCGGAAATACGATCCAATTGCGCTGAGATGTCTTGCAGCGGCGCCAGAGTTGCCCTGCTGACGACCGCCGCAAGCAAGGTGGAAACCACCACGGCAAGCAGTGCAATCGTTCCGGAAGTCCAGAGACTGGGAGCGATCTCGTTCAGAAGCAATCCCACATTGAGTACCACGCGGACCTCTCCGAAGGGCTTGTCGCCATTGCTGAACGGAGAATCGAGTTCGAAAAGTTTTGAGGGCCCGGCCAGCACCTTCACTTGATGCAGGAAATTTCGCTGCACGAGCTGCGAGAGGGGTGTTCTTCTTGGCAGAAATGTCCCCGGCAGATTTTCATCGGTCGAGGCCAAGACCATTCCGTCAAGGTCCGTGATCGAAACCTCATAAATCAGAGGATTGTCCTTGGCGGCTTTGAGTCCTGTACGCAGTCCTTCGCTGATTTCGAAGGAGTGTCTGACAAAATCATGGATTTCCTCACGGGCGTCCGAGGCCGGCCGCAAGCCCTGTCGGCCAGCCTCGAGCAGCGCATGCTTCGCTTGGAAGAATACTTGCTTTGCCAGATCTTCCGCTCGCGTGTTGGTAGCGCTTAGCAGTTGCTCGAGCAGTTGCGCCGCGAAAACGCCAGACAAAACCGCCGCGACGAGCAATACCAGGCTCGTCATCACCAGCGTGAGTTTTGTCCGCAGCCGCAGCTGCATTCTGCGTCCCTACTCCGTTTCGGCGCGCTCGCCGCCGTATTCTTTCAGCTTGTTATGAAGCGTTTTCAGGCTGATGCCCAGCAGCTCCGCCGCGCGCGTCTTGTTGTTTCCCGTCGCACTCAGCGTTTGCAGGATCAGCTCGCGCTCCATCGCATCTACCGTCGTGCCCACGGGAAACTTGATCGCCGAAAGATCGCTCGGCCCTTTCGCCCCTGATTTTCCGAACTCTCCCGGGAGGCACGCGCGCGTAATCAAATCTTTCTCGCACATGATCGCCGCACGCTCAAGAACGTTTCGCAGCTCGCGAATATTTCCCGGCCAGGTGTGTCCCATGAAAATATCCAGAACTTCCGCTCCGATCCCGCGGACATGCTTCCCATGTTTGGCGTTGACATCGCGCAACATGTACTCGACTAGCATCGGGATATCGTCCTTGTGTTCTCTCAACGGCGGCAGGTGAATGTGAAACACGTTCAGCCGGAAGTAGAGATCCTGCCGCATTTGCCCGCTGCTCACCGCCTGCTCCGGTTCCTTATTGGTTGCGGCAAGTACGCGCACGTCCACTGGCGTCTCGCTCTTGCTCCCTAGCCGGCGTACTTTGCGGTCTTCCAGTACACGCAATAGCTTCGCCTGCGTCGGCGCCGGCATCTCGCCGATTTCATCCAGGAGCAGCGTTCCCGAATCTGCCAGCTCGAAGCAGCCGATGCGACGCTCGGCCGCGCCCGTAAACGCTCCACGCTCGTGTCCAAATATCTCGCTCTCCATCAAGGTCTCGGGAATGGCCGAACAATTAATCGCCACAAACGGCCCGTTTGCGCGCGGCGAAAGCTTGTGCAGCGTTCGCGCCACGATTTCTTTGCCCGATCCCGTCTCTCCTGTGATCAGCACCGATGCCGAACTCGGCGCTGCCGTCTCCACGATACGCATCACTTCCTGCATCGGCTTCGAGCCGCCGACAAGGTCGCCGAGCCGTCCCGTTTCGCGCAATTGTCGCTGCAACACCAGGAGTTGCCGCGCGTCGCGCGCCTTCCCCAGTGCCCGGTCCAGCAACGCGCGCAGTACAGGCCCTTTCAGCGGCTTTTCGATGTACCAGAACGCCCCGGCCTCGATCGCCGCCACTGCGCGCTCTTCGCTTCCTTTGCCAGTAATAATAATCGCCGGCACATCGTGGAGTTCCGGCCCCAGCTGCTTCAGCAGGTCCAACCCATTCATTCCGGGCAATTCCACGTCCGCGATTAGCGTGTCCGGCTGATAACTCGCAAATTTCGCCAGCGCTTCTTCCGCTGTTCCCACGCCCACAACGTCGCATCCCCAGCGCTGCAAAAGCTGTTCGTAGCCCTTCCGCGCATTGTCCTCGTCTTCGACAATCAGCACGCGATCCTTCCGCTCCACCATTTCCATTGCCCGCACTGCCGCCCGTGTTTCTTCCCCCATCGGTCTCAGCCTCTCTTCGGCATGTTCTTGCCTGCTGCTCAAAAAGTTCCTATGGACTGGGGGTCGGAGCTTCAGCTCCGACATAAAGTTACCGCTCTCAATCGGGCTTTAGCCCCTGAGGCACGGCATTTTCTCTCTTTCAGCGACCCGCCCACATGACTAGCGCACAAACTGTTCTGCTGGACCCTTCGACTCTAACAAGCCCTTCGCAGCTTGCCAAGTTTTCTGCGTTTCACTGCTCGTCCAAATCCCGGCCAAGTTGTGGAGGAACGCCGCCTCCAGGATGTAGACTAACTTGCAGGAGACGCCGCAATTATCCGTGCGTGTCCGCCGGGTGCACATGAACCAATCCCAACGAATCGCCGATTCTTATCGTGCCGCGACGATTAAGGCCGCGTGGTACGGCCCTTCGCTTGCCGAGTTGTTAAGGCAGGTTTCGCCTGAATTTGCGGTGACGCCGCCCATTCCAGGGACTCATTCAATTTCGGCGCTGCTTCAGCATTTGCTCCTTTGGAATGAAAGAATTCGAAATGTCTCCAACACCAATCCGCTCCCGCCTTGGCAGCCCGAAAAGGAATGGGCCGAACCGCCGATTCCCTGGGATGAACTCGTCGCCCGCTGGAACCAGAGTCGCGACCTGCTCGAAGAAAGGATTCGGGATTTTCCAATGGGAGATTTGTCGCAACAGGTTTTGGGGCGCAGCTATTCCTGCGAAACGATGTTCAATGGAATCGTGCAACACGCGATTTATCATTCCGGGCAGATCGCGATGGTTTTGAGCATGCTCCGGGCGCGCCCTTTGTAGTTCCTGCGGCGAAGCCGGGGTCACTGGACAGGTGGCGGAAGATCGCGAATTGCAATGGATATCACCCAATGAAACCGTCGTCCAGGCGACGAAGAAGACCGCAACCGATTTGCTATTGTAACGGTCGCTCTCCTGAGAAGTATGGCTTGGGAGCCCAGACTGGCGAACTGTTATCCTTGCCCTCACCGAAAACTGTCGGCCCTCGAATGTCGGACTCATTCCTTCACAAGATAAAGCGCCCGTTCCAGTTCCAATTCGAGCTTCGCACCTTTTGGAAGGTTCAGCTCATGGCCACGGCCGGATTCCATGAGATATGCCGTAAGCGCTCCCAGCGCAGCACCCTCCGCTGCTTCTTTCTTGTCTTTGTCCTTCACGCCTTTGACCGCGCCAATCGCGGCGCCTGCTGCTGCCGCTTGTGCCGCGTCCTGTTGTGTGCTACTCCGGCCCTCGATGAGTCCTTCCTTTTGCGGACCAGTTTTCACGCTGTGGTCGCCCGGCACGCTCACAACTTCGGCCACGATCGGCAGATCGCCAAACTTGGTGTGAATTTCATCAAACGTCAACCACAATTTCGCCCTGCCCGCCACGCCAGCCGGTTCGATGTGACTGATATGGCCGCGAACCTCTGCTCCCGCCGGCAAATAGATGCCGTTGCCCGCTTCTAGCGGTTCCAGCGTTTTCACTTTGAATCTCTCATTTTCCTTTGTGCCTTTGGTGCCCAATTCATCTTCAAGCCGCACCAGAAACTTGGTCCCCGGCACCACGGCATACGTTTCAATCGGCAGCCCATGCCGTTCGCCGTCCGCCTTCTGTCGCGCTTGCTCTGACGTTTGTGTTGACGCTTCTTGTGACGATTCCTGGCTCTGTTCCTGTGCCTTAGAGGCGATTCCTAATGCAAGCGCCATCGCGAAGACCGCTATCCCGCCAGACACACTGCTGATTTTCCTTCGTTTCATGGTCTCCTCCCGCGAAATGCTGAGCAGTTCAAGAAGGCAGGCGAAGGGCCAATCGGAGAGCCGCGGGAGACGCTGCAAAGGATTGAAAAACATGCACTTGGAGGTGCCGGCTGACGCTCAAGATTGTAGGCGCGGTTCCTGTCGGCCAATCCCACCATCGCTGCGCAAGGGGATTCCGACACTCTGACAGCTCAATCAGGCTTTCTCAGAAAACTCTGGCCGGCCCACGACCACTCCAGGGTACGCTTTCCGTTTACTCCGACTCCCGTTGGGGAGGCGGACCGACTCTTAGTTCTCTTCGAGGAAGCGCTGAATCCGGCGCAGGACAACGGCATACATTCCGGGAGTAACCCGGCCGGTCTGGGTGTTCTGCTGGCTGGGGTGATAAACGCCGAATAGTCTTGGCGAGCCAGCCGAAACGTCCGCTTCCGCGCCGTGCGCAAACTTATAGAGCGCCCGGGATGCTATCACGCCGCGCTGCTTCAAGATTTCGAGGTACGCGTCCCAGGCGATCTTTCCCAACCCTAGCACCACCTTGGGCTTCAATGTGTCCAACTCTCGTTCAAAATAGCCGCGGCAATTGGCGAGTTCCTTCGGCAGAGGCTTGTTTTCCGGAGGTGCGCACCGGCATGTCGCGCTGATGTATACATTCTGCAGCGCCAACCCATCGTCCCGGTGCAGGGAACTAGCCTGATTCGCGAAGCCCGCTTTGTGCAGCGCCGCATACAGAAAATCGCCCGAGCGGTCACCCGTGAACATCCGCCCCGTGCGATTCGCTCCGTGAGCCGCCGGAGCAAGTCCAATAATCAAAAGTTGAGCTTGCGCGTCACCGAATCCGGGGACCGGTTTTCCCCAGTACGTCCACTCGCGATAGGCTCGCCGCTTTTCCCGCGCCACTTTTTCGCGGTAACGCACCAACCGCGCACACTTCCGGCAAGCCATGATTTCTTCATTCAGAACGCGAAGCGTCAGGGATTCTTCGGGCATGAAGTTACGAGTCTTGGCGCCCCATCATCCGATTCAATTCGGCAAATGGGATGGCCCCGCTGAAAAGGGATTCGTATGTTCCTTTCTCCGTCAATTCTTTCCCAATCCTTCGAACGAGCCCGAGCGCAGCTCGCATCATCGCTGAACCTGCGCTGGCCCGCGCGACGCCGATCTTTTCCATTTCTCCAAGCGAGGGACAGCCAGCCGAAATCAAGATGTTGAGCGGCGCGCCGATCGCTTTCACCAGCTTCGCAATCGTGTCCCTGTCGCTGACTCCCGGCGCGAAAACGCAATCCGCCCCCGCCTGACGGTAGGCGCGCAGCCGCTCCACAGTTCGCTCGAATCGTGTAGTGGCTTCGCCGATCGGCATCAAGTAAACGTCCGTGCGCGCGTTCAAAACAAGCGGAACGCCAGCCGACGAAGCCGTTTCCTTGATGGTGCGAATCTTTTCCACTTGAAGCGGCGATGCCACATGCGAACTCTCGTCATCACCGGTCACATCTTCGAGGTTCATCCCGACGGCGCCCGCCGCAATCACCGCTTTCACGGTTTCCGTCATGTCCTTGGCCGTCGTGCCGTAGCCGGACTCCATATCCGCAGTCACCGGGACGCGAACGGCACACGCGATCCGCGACACGACCTCGAGCATCTCGTCCCGGGAAATACGCTGGCCGTCCGCGTACCCGAGCGAAAACGCGACTCCGGCGCTGCTGGTGGCAATCGCTGGATAACCAGCTTCCTCCAGAACTCTTGCGCTGGCCACATCCCAGGCATTCGGCAGCGCCAGAATTCGCGGCCCGGCATGCAATTTTCTGAGCCGCTCCGCTTTTTCGGCTTGTGCGGGAACGTCCATCGAAAACCTCCAGGAGAAAGATCCAGTAATGATTCCTGATTGAAAGCCTAAAGTTTGTCCGTGCCGGGCGAAACGGCCAATTTGGAGAGGCATTTCCCCCGGCTGGTTTTCGATGGGCGCTGCCGGCAGCGCAAGGCAGTTTCCTTCACTTCTTATTCAGAGCTTCTGCAAGAACGACGGCCTGGTTGTGCTCTTC
>Ga0137394_10003164_pt1 | contig 12338 bp, 11 predicted proteins | sample czobulk116metaG_FD_108278 | JGI IMG/M metagenome (GOLD analysis project Ga0137394, IMG submission 108278) | Vadose zone soil microbial communities from Angelo Coast Range Reserve, California, USA - czobulk1.16 metaG | ecosystem: Environmental > Terrestrial > Soil > Vadose zone | place: USA... | reverse complement strand
TGGTCCACGATTTCATGGGACGTTCTTACTCGTTCCAGGCATATGCGGACTGGCTGAACGGGAAGTGATCAGGGCGGACGAAGAATTGGTCCGACGGGAATCCAATCCTAAAAGACGATTCCCCATCTGAATCAAGGGAGCAGCCGATCACATGGTCCAGAAGTTAGCTTCTACGAAACCTTTTGCTCGGGACGAGAGGCAGCGCACACCGGATCCCCTTTCCACGCGGAAAAGTCCCGATTAAGCAGGACCTCAAGTTCCTCGATCTCGGGCCGAAACAGTTCGTACAACTTCAGCGTAGTCTCGGGCGCGATCTGGGCAAAGGGCGGACCACCGCCCAGGAAGAGTTTAATCAGGGGCGAACTCTTGATGGCGGTCACCACCCGGTCAAGGCGCCGCGCCTTGCACCAATTCGCCATAAACGTCGCTCCGCGGGTGCGGTAGTAGCTGCGCGGGTGGGTCATGTGCTCGGATCCGTGAACCCGGTGGATCTCCGACGGAGCCAGTTTGAACCGCGGCACCCCGATGAAGTCCGCCACCGAATCGACGAAGATTTGGGGATTTTGTCGAAGATCGTCATACACCATGGCCAAAATACGATCCTTCCCCACCGCATTCTGCCAGGTTTTGAGATGGCTGGCATAGCGACTCGATTCCATCAACTCCCGATCGCGCACCAGCGCCTCTTCGAAGCCCCACGGAATCATGCCGTAAGCGCGTTTCACGCGATATAGGGACACAACACGATCAATGGGATGGCGGAAAATGCATACCATCCGCGCAGTCGGAACCATCTGAACGATGCGCTCACGCGCCTTCGGCGACGCGAAGTATGTGGGCGCAACTTCGCCCATCATCCGATGGCCAAAGCGTTTTGGATAGTGCGCCCGATACCATTTCAGCCCGCGATGAAAGTGAACATCGAAGAAGCGGGTTTCTTTGGTGGAACTGGGCAGCAGCGTGTGCCTGCTCAACACTTCGTGCAGCCAACTCGTGCCGGTCCGTGGAGGGCCGATCAGGAAGAAGGAGGGGAGGGATTGTAGGGCCTCGGGTGCAGCGCAAGCCATCGCGCGAACCGCCCCCACCGCCCCTTGGCTCTGCATCGTTTCGATCTCCTGGATCGCGTACGGGCACCCGTGTGATTTTCGGCCAGAGAGGTGGTTCTTCGATGAAAGAATAACGGTAGGTGGTTGTTCCTAGATCGACGGTTGTGCAACCGCTTGCAGGTATTAACTTTAGCGCCAACAACTTGCCGGACGCTCAATGTGGCCGAAAAGCAGAGAGCTACGCGGCCGCAGTAGAGGGTACTGCAATCGGCAAACGCGCTTCGACGATCGTCCCTCCGCTATTGCAATCGATTTCCAGAGATCCGCCCAGTTGCCGCAGTCGTTCGCGCATCCCACGAATTCCCACGCCGGGCGTCGCCGACAATGCCATCTGATCCAATTGCTCGCCCGAAATTCCCACACCCTGGTCCTTCACTTGTAAGCGCACCTCGTGGCCAAAGCGGGTGAGGCAAATTCTTGCCGTCGGACTGCCGGAGTGCCGATGAATATTGGTCAGGCACTCCTGCACGGTACGAAAAATCCCGGTTTCCAGTTCGCGCGAGAGACGCCCGAAGTCCTCGCTAATCTCCAACTCGACTGCGATTTGGCTGCGTTGCGTGAATCCGTCGATGTACCAGCGCAGGGCTGAAACCAGGCCGGCTTCATCCAGCAGAGGCGGATGCAGCAGGTGAGAAATCGTGCGAACTTCCTTGTTCAGTTCCTGTACCAGTGCGGAACTGTCGGCGATCGTCTTGGTGGTTTGGCTCAGGCGCTTGATGTCGCCCTCAATCGCGGTCAAATTCATGGATAGCGCTGCCAGGGTCTGACCTACGCTGTCGTGCAGTTCGCGGGCAATTCGGCGTCTCTCGTCGTCCTGCAACTGCATCAGCCGGGCGGTAAGTTCGCGCAGACCTTGATTGGCGACGTCCAGTTCCACTGTGCGCTGTTTGACTTGATCTTCCAGATCTCCTTGGGCGCAGCGCAGCACGTGATTTTCACGGCGGCGCGACTCACCGAGGACCGCAATGATGCCTGCAGCTAGGACTAGCACAATCATGTCCAGCGCTTGCCGCGCGGTCATGATAGCAATCGTATGGACAGGAGGAAGGAACCAGTACTTCACCGCAGAGACGGCCACAACCGTGGCCAAAATGGTTGGCCCAAGGCCGCAGCACCAAGCCGCAAACGCTATTGCCGGGAAAATGGCAGCGTACGGCAAAGCATCGCCAAAGAGCAAGACCAGCATGTGAGCTACCGCCAGAGCGACTGCGGTGACCGACACGGCCACGACGTAGCGCCCAGTGGGATGCTTCAGAACCCTCATGAACAGTGTTGAGTCATTCGCCATGTTCTCGTACCTCAGTGGGAAGTTCCCACGGGCCCGAAAAGACGGAGTGGGAAGTTGGCGCTACGGCTTATTAACCCACACCTTGCAAAAAAGGTTGCGCGAAAATTGCGCACTCGACAAAAAGCACGATGCTGCAAGTCGAGACGCAGTGAAAAGGTGATCGTCACTCGTCACCCAAATGGTGATCCCTATTATCCCCGACATCGCCGGGAACGCGTCAAGCATTTTTGGTTAGTAGATTGTTAAAACTGCAGAAAAGTTGCGTTTTATACCACGAAGTATTTGGCTGCCGGATGGTGCACAACGATTGCCGAGGTCGATTGTTCCGGCTCCAGCAAGAATCCGCTGGTTAAGCGCACGCCCACGTTTTCTTCGGGATGCAGCAGTGCAAAGAGTTTGGTCTGGTCCTCCAGATTCGGACAAGCCGGGTATCCAAATGAATAGCGGGACCCACGATATTTCTGATGGAACAAATCGCGAATATGGGGCGAGTCTTCGCCCGCGATGCCCAACTCCTGGCGCATGGTGCGATGGTGATACTCCGCCAGCGCTTCCGCTGTTTCGACGCTAAGCCCATGGAAGTAAAGGTACTTGGTGTACTCACCACCCTCAAACAATCGCTGCGTCTCGACTGAAGCCTTAGCCCCTATGGTCACGAGGGACAAGCCGAGCGCATCCATCTTCCCGGAGGCCTTGGGCGCGAAGAAGTCTGAGATACAAAGCTTCCGGCCTTCCCGCTGACGAGGAAATGTGAACCTGAGCAATTCAGTCCGCTCATGGAGTGCGGGCACTCCTGCCCGGGTAGCCTCGCCGGGCTCGTACACGACGATGTCGTTCCCATCAGCCTGCGCAGGGAAATATCCATACACAACTTTGGGATCAAACAACCCACTCGCAACAATCTCTTCCTCAAGCCGGAGTTTGATCGGTCGGAACTTCTCCGCCACCAGCCGCAAATAGTCTTCCTGCGAAGCGGTCTTCAACTGCCACTGATTCTTGAACAGCGCGGTCTCATTGATATAGGGAAACAGCTCGCGCAAATCGAAATCCTTCCTTACCCGCACGCCCCAGAATGGCGGCGTCGGAATATCCGGAGAGTCTCCCACCAGCGCACTGCGTTCCGCAAATACCGGTCCGGTTTCTTCATCGACGGCAGCAGCCCTGGCATACTCCTTTACTGTCTTCCCTTCTGTCAGACGCGCGTCGCGCTGCCCGTTCGCAGCAATCAGGTCCTCCATGATGTGCAAGCCCGCAAACGCGTCGTCGGCATAGAACACGGCGTTTGCATATTCGCGTCGCAGGTCATCTTCCACGTACTTGCGCGTTAATGCCGCCCCACCGCAGATGACGGGATATTCCAGGCTTTGCCGCTCCAGATCCTGAATGACATACTTCATTTCCAGCGTCGATTTCACCAGCAATCCGCTGAGTCCAATCGCATCCGCCCGATGTTCCTGCGCCGCCTTGATGATCGAATCCCCCGGTTGCTTGATGCCGAGGTTGACGACTTTGTATCCGTTGTTCGAGAGAATGATGTCGACCAGATTCTTGCCGATGTCATGCACATCGCCCTTCACGGTCGCCAGCACGATCGTTCCCTTCTGTGAGCCGGACGCCTTCTTCATTTTCGGCTCGAGATAAGCGACCGCCTGCTTCATTACCCCGGCTGAGTCCAGAACCGACGGCAGCTGCATTTTGCGAGCACCGAACAATTCACCCACGGTCCTCATGCCCTCGAGCAGCACCGTGTTGATGATGTCGAGCGGCGTGTATTGCCCGAGCGCGATCTCCAGTAACTGCTCGAGCGATTGCTTGTGCGCCCCCTCGCCCACCGATTTCTCCCCGTTGATGATGGCGAACTTCAGCTTGTCTTCTAGCGACAAGGTTTCCAGGTGGGCGGTAGTCGACGCTTGCGCTTTTCCTTTCGACCCGGCGAAGTGATTCATGTAAACCTGCAGCGGGTCAGCGTTTGTGTCGTCGCGATGGATCAGCTTCCGCGCAAGCTCAACTTCTTCTTGAGGAATCTTGTATAGCGGGTAGATTTTGATGTAGTTCACAATGGCCATATCGAGGCCATTGTCAACCGCCTCATGCATGAACACGCTGTTCAACACGCGCCGCGGGTAGGCGTCCAGCCCGAAGGAAATATTGCTGACGCCGAGGATGGTCTTCACGTCCGGCAGTTCTTGCTTAATACGCCGGACCGCTTCGATCGTCTCCATCCCAGCCGAGCGGTACTCTTCCTGACCGGTTGAAATCGGTAGGGTCAGCGCGTCGAAAATCAGGTCTACGCCGCGAATCCCGTACTTCTTGGTGGCCAGTTCATAGATCCGCTTGGCGATGGCAACTTTCTTGTCGGCGGTGAGTGCCATGCCATCTTCGTCAATGGTGAGCGCAATCACGGCCGCGCCATAGCGCTTCGCCATGGGCAGCACCAACGACGTGCGCTTCTCGCCATCTTCCAGGTTGATCGAGTTGATGATCGCCTTCCCGGGAATTCGCTTGAGCGCTTCTTCCACCACGTCGGCCTCGGTGGAATCGACTAGGATGGGGGCGGGCACACGAGTCGCAACTCGCTCCAGAATCGATGTGATGTGACCTTTCTCGTCCTCGCCCACGATCGCGCAGCACAAGTCGAGCATGTGCGACCCCTCGTTCACCAGGTTCTTCGCGAGCGCCAGGATCTCGTCATACTTCTTGCCACGCACCAGATTGCGGAAATGTTCCACCCGCGTGGTGGTGTTCATCTCCTCGGCCACGATCAAGGGCTTCGGCTCAAGATCAAGAGGGACAGATGTGTAGGCGCTGGAAGCCGCGCCCACCGGCTTCACATCCCGCGCAGCGGGCTCCACGCCCGTGACCGCATCCACCACCGCCTTCAAATGATCGGGAGTCGTCCCGCAGCACCCGCCCACAACACGGACGCCGTAGTCCTGCACGAAGTGCCGGTGATACTCTGCCAGTTCCTTCGGGGTCAGTTTGAATACCGCAACTCCCCCTTCGTTGACGGGAAGCCCGGCATTGGGAAGAACTGAGATATCTCGAGTCGAATTCGCACCCAAATACCGGACGGCATCGTTCATCTCTGCCGGCCCCGTGGCGCAGTTCAATCCGATAATGTCGATGTCGAGCAGTTCCAGGGCAGTCAAGGCCGCACCGATTTCGGTACCCAGGAGCATAGTCCCGGAGTCTTGAAGCGTCACCTGCACTTGCAGCGGGAGACGCTTCCCCGTTTTCTGCATCGCGTCCAGTGCAGCAATGGTCGCGATCTTTGCCTGCAGCAGGTCCTGGCAGGTTTCGATCAGCAACAGATCGACTCCGCCCTCAAGCAGAGCCAGCGCCTGCTCGACATAGGTATCCAGCATCTGCTGATAAGTGATGTGCGCCAGCGAAGGCAGTTTCGTCGTCGGACCTATCGAGCCAGCCACAAATCTTGGTTTTTCTTTTGTTGAGAACTGCGTCGCGACCCCTTTTGCCAGCTTCGCGGCTGCTACGTTGATTTCGGCAACTCGATCCGCAAATCCGAACTCGCCCAGTACCAGGCCCATCCCATTGAATGTGTCCGTTTCAATGACGTCGCATCCAACCTGCAGAAAACTCGCGTGGATGTCGCGAATAATGTCCGGTCGGCTTAGCACGAGGATTTCGTTGCAGTTCTCTTTTCCCCAGTAGTCGTCCAAACTGGGATCGTGCTTGTGAATATTCGTCCCCATCGCGCCGTCGTAAACGAGTACGCGCTCCTTCACGATTTGGAGAAAGTCAGACATCAGTCGTCAGCTCTTCGTCCTTTAGCCGTTAGCGAGAAGCCAAGATTAGTCACGCTGGTTCAAATCCCAACCTTGTTGCGCTGACAGCCGACGACCAACAGCCATCAGCCAATACGCACAAACGCCGGCCCTCACAAGGACCGGCGTCAGACGTGAGACCAGAAATGTTGAACTCTTTAGCTCCCCTGGATGGGGAACGCCGGAGCGCCCCCCGCTACATCTGCGCTATTGAACACCGCGTTGGCTCCCATATGCGCGGGCGCCGCCGCCAGCATCTGCTCTTTGCGATAGATCAGGCCCGTCGCATTGAAAGAGGCGAGCTCAAAGCCGTGACCGTGCGTGATCGCGTCGGTCGGGCAAGCTTCCACGCAATACCCGCAAAAGATACATCGATTGTAATCGATGTTGTAGACCTCAGCATAGCGTTCGGCGCCGCTCACGCGATTCGTTTCGGTGTTCTCCGCAGCTTCGATGTAGATGCAATTCGAGGGGCACGCGGCGGCGCACAGAAAACAAGCCACGCATTTCTCCAGGCCATTTTCATCGCGCTGCAGGACATGCATCCCGCGGAAACGCTCCTGAAAACGGGCGCCTTTCAGCGGGCCGGGACCATCCGGATAGTTTTCGACCTGCGTGGGCTGAAACATTTCCCGAAAGGTAATGCTCATGCCTTTGGCGATGGCCTTGATGCTTTCCAGAACCGGCATACGAGTATCAGTATACCCAAAGGGAGCGTTTAGCGCTGATGCCCGGCTGCGAGCAACTTGGTCAGTTCGGATTGCGCGCAGCTCATAGCTCGCCGCTGGTAGCTTCTTTGTTGCCTATAACTTCTGTGGCACAGAATGCGTGGATACTCGGCATCCTTCGCGCGCCCCGTATCATCTAAGGGTACGTTCCGACCATTCAACCCTATGGCGCGACTCCTCGATAGCATCAATTGCCCACTCCATGTAAAACAACTCTCCGTCGCTCAACTGCAATTTCTTGCGGAAGAGATTCGCGAAGAGCTGATTACCGTCCTGTCAAAGAACGGCGGGCACCTCGGGCCGAACCTAGGCGTGGTGGAGCTGACACTCGCCATGCACTATGTCTTCGAAACGCCCAAAGACCACTTCGTGTTCGACGTGAGCCACCAGGCCTACGTACACAAGTTGCTGACCGGACGTCGGGAGCAATTTCACAGCATCCGCACACCTGGTGGTTTGAACGGCTTCATGTTGCGGAGCGAGAGTCCACACGATTGCTACGGCGCCGGGCACGCAGGGACCGCGCTTTCGGCTGCCCTCGGGATGGCGGTGGCACGCGATTGCATGGGTGGACAGGAACACGTCGTCGCGCTCGCGGGCGACGCGGCTTTCACCTGTGGAATCACCTACGAAGCCCTGAACAACATCGCCCACCACACGCGCCGGATGATCGTGGTGCTGAATGACAACGAATGGTCGATCGACAAGAACGTCGGCGCTATCGCGAGCTACCTGAATACGATCGTCACGAACCCGCGCTTTGACTACCTGCACGAGCAGGCCGGATGGTTCGTCGAGAAACTCGGCGGAAAGACCGCGCTGCACATGGCGCGCAAAGCCGAGGAGGCCGCCAAGAGTATTTTCTGGCCGAGCGTCATCTTCGAAGAACTGGGCCTCAAGTATTACGGACCAATCGACGGTCACGACATCGCGACGCTCATCAAGACATTTGAGTTTCTGAAAACCCAGAAACGGCCCGTGCTGCTGCATGTGCTGACTCAGAAAGGCAAAGGCTTTGAGCCGGCCCTGCAGAAGCAGAAAAAATTTCACGGCCTCGGCCCTTACGATCCGGAGACGGGAGAGACCAAGGCGCTCGGGCAGCGCACCTACTCGGAAGTGTTCGCCGACACGCTGGTGAAGCTGGCGACCATGAACAACAAAGTGGTCGCGATCACCGGTGCCATGCCGAACGGCACGGCGCTGGATCGTTTTCAGCCGCATCATCCGGACAAATACTTCGATGTGGGCATCGCCGAAGAACACGCAGTGATTTTCGCGGCGGGTCTCGCCAGCAAGGGCTTCAAGCCATTCTGCGCGATCTACTCAACGTTTCTGCAACGGTCGTTCGATCCGATCGTGCACGACGTTTGCCTGCAGAATCTGCCGGTAGTGTTCTGCATGGACCGAGGTAGCCTCTCAGGCGACGACGGTCCCACGCACCACGGCCTGTTCGACATCAGCTACCTGCGTGGCATTCCCAATATCGTGCACATGGTTCCAAAGGACGAGGACGAGCTCGCCGACATGCTCTTCACCGCCATGCAACATGACGGACCGATTGCGGTGCGGTACCCGCGAGGAGTTGGACCAGGCACTCCGGTGAAGGACGTCCCGCGAGCCATTCCGATCGGGCAAGCCGAGCTTCTGCAACACGGAGAGAACGATCGGGTAGCTATTTTCGCCCTGGGCGCGATGGTGCCGATGGGTCAGGAAATCGCGGCGAAACTGGAAGGGGAAGGAATTTCAAGCGCTGTGATCAATGCGCGCTTCACCAAGCCGGTCGATGTGGCGATGCTGGAATTCTACGCGCGCAGCGTCGCTGTAATCGTTACGCTCGAAGATCACGTGCTGAAGGGTGGATTCGGCAGCGCGGTTCTCGAGGAATTGAACGTTTTGGGGTTGCGCACGCCGGTAGTGCGGATCGGTTGGCCCGACCAATTCATCGAGCACGGAAAGCCCGACGCGCTGCGCGCGAAGTACGGGATCAGTGCAGATGCAGCGATGGAGAAACTGCGGCCTTATTGGGAGAGGATGCGGCTGTCCGGGGCAACGCAGGCTGTGAAATTGCCGGAATAGAGCTGGTCGCAATTGTATGGAATCCCAATTCCTCGTCACAGTGCGCGGGCCCGTTTCGGCCGGTTCCGTGGGTACAGGGAACACTGTATTGTGAGTGAGTAAATGGGCGTGTGACCATACGTCGCAGCCCCGCTGTCTGGGCGGTATCACCAAGACTTACATCGAGCCAACCCCGCTGCGGGATTGGATTTATGAAAAGTGCAACCCGGATTCTTCTGGTGGACGACTTTCCTGCCGTTCGTTCCGGGCTCCGGACGATGCTCGAGAGTCGGGGCGATTGGGAGGTCATCGGCGAGGCCGGGGATGGGGAACAAGGGCTGGCCCAGGCCAAGCGCTTTCAGCCAGACATCGCGGTGGTCGATATCGGGATGCCCAAGATGAACGGCCTGACGTTAACACGCGAAATTCGGCGTCTGTTGCCGAGGGTTGAGGTCTTGATTGTGACCGATCATGATTCCCGACACATGCGGAAAGAGGCGCAAGCAGCGGGAGCTCGCGGTTACGTTGTGAAATCGCAAGCGGGGTCGCATTTGCTCGCTGCAGTACAGGCGCTGAGCGAGCATCGAGTGTTCTTTATGTCCGATCTGGAGAGCTGAGTATTGCGGTATCGTCGTTGGTCTGGAGCTTTAATCCAATAGTAGGAGGTGTCGCTATGAAACCTATACGAGTGTTAGTTGCGGATGACCACGAGATCGTTCGTCATGGAATTCGTACCATCGTGCAGTCCTGTCCGAACTTCGAGGTGTGCGGAGAAGCCGCGGATGGGCGGCAGGCTGTGCAGATGGCTAGCCAGCTGCGGCCCGACATCGTAGTGATTGATATTGGGATGCCGCACTTGAACGGTCTGGACGCGACCCGGCAGATTGTTCAGGCCGATCCGAAGGTGAAGGTCCTGATTCTTACTATGCACGAGTCGGAGCAGATCGTTCGCGACGTGCTGACGGCGGGTGCCCGGGGCTATCTTCTCAAGACCGACGCCGGTCGGGACCTGGTTTCCGCGCTCGAGGCGCTCGCTGGCCGCAAGACATTCTTCACCTCGAAAGTCGCGGAAATGGTTCTTGGAACCTACCTCAATGGTGGGGCAGCGCGACCCTTATCAAAAGAAATCCTCACCGGGCGAGAGCGCGAAGTTGTGCAGCTGCTGGCGGAAGGCAAGAGCACGAAGGAGGTAGCGGTCGCTCTCGGCTTGAGCGTGAAGACAGCCGAGACGCATCGCTCGAACCTCATGCGGAAACTCGATATTCACTCGGTTAGCGAGCTGGTCCTGTACGCGGTCAAGAACAATATCGTGCACGTCCCGGTCGACCACGCCTGAGGTTCAGGCGCTCCCGGCCAGGGGTGTGGACGTGCGGACATGCCGGGCCGAGAGAAACGAATGACCTTAACGGAAATGCTAAACTCTCCCGCAGATTGGCGAAGGTATCATTGCGGTTTCTTTCCGGGCTTTAGGGAAGCTTGTCTTTGCTAGTAATTAACCTGCAGTGGTTTTTTCCTTGCGTCGGACGACTACTGGCTGACGACTGACCTGTGCTCTCCACAATTGTGCAAACAGTTGCGCTGGATACCATAGTAAGCTCTAGGAATCAACGACTTAGCTCTTCAAAGATGGTACGGAGCTTGCACTGTTCTCTATAGAGGAACGGCAGCCGAACGCGACGTCCGCCGGAAGGGCAATGCGGTTAGGCCATTGCCGGCAGACGGCCAACCGATTCCTCCGCGGAGACCCTCGCAATGAAGACCCTATTGTTTGTGGTGTGTATTCTGGCTGCGACTGCGGCATTCGGTCAATCAGCCTCAGTGATTTCCAGTCAGGTTTCTCCAATGTACGTTCCGGATCATCCCCAACATGCCTCGCAGCATGAGATGGCCGGAGAGCAGTCGATTCTGGAAACAAGTTGCAATCCTTCGGCACACGGTGAGCGTCCTTTGTGGGAATTTGCGGCCAGGCGAGTGGAGAAGCCGCTGGGCGATATCGCCCGCGAACTGAGAAAGCAGCGGGACTTCATCGCTACCAAGAAAGCTGGCAGCGTGATTGAGAACTAGCGTTTCGACGAGTCAAAACATTCCATTTCGCTCCATCAGTATGGTCGCGAACTAAAAAACCGGGCAGTCAGTGCAGTTTTCCCGCTACGGAATCTTTCCAGCGACGCAAGGATCCACTTGGCCCGGAATCAGCAAGAACTGGTTCAGCTCATCTACCTGATTGGGCTCACCCGCGGCGTTAGCCACGGGGTCATTGCTCAGCCAGAAACGGTTGAAGGTGACCAAGGAATTGGCCATCGAGTGATTGCGGAAGGTGTCTTGAGTTCCCCCGCAAGTGGTGATGCCAATGTCGACTTCGGGATGATCGGCCCGGTAGAAGGGCCCACCAGGCGTGATGTTCTGGTAGTGATCAAAGTTGTAGCCTTCGACCATTGCGACGTGGCAGGTGCGACAGCTACGCGCGTAGGTGTCTTGATAGAAGTTGTAGGCAGCCGTTCCCTGCCCGGGCCAACTCGGATCAATGTAAGTTTTGTTCAGGACTTTCCGGAAGCCAGGTTGGTTCGCGTACCAGCCGGCGATGAGATCTCTCTCTGCCTGAGGTGGGACCTGCATTTAGTACGTTCTGGTTGAGGTAATAAATCGCCTGCTCCTGGTCCTTCTGGCGCAACCCGAACTTGCTGGAGAATTCGAAGTCGCCCACGTCATACCACAGGAAGTGACCGCCCACGTCGGCGGCTCCGGTGCCGTCCTCCGGAAACTTACCGACGTAGTGATCTCCGCCGTGGCACACCACGCAGGTTCCGGGCACGAACTTTCGCGGCGTCCATCCAAATTGACGGAGGGCAGCAGTTGGCCGCTGGGACCGAAGATGAGGAAGCGGATGAACGGCTGGTGGTTGTTGACTCCGGGGCTGACCGTATAATCCATTGCGACGCAAGCAACCAGGTTCTTGTTGTGGAGAGCATTGTCGACGGCCGTATCAACTTCGGACTGTGGAGGATTGAAAAAGTCCGGAGGACCGAGGTGATTGCAGACCACCGCCCCGGTCTGATTGGGACCGTACGAGATCGACTGGTGCACGGGAGCGAGATTGAGATCAACCTTGTTAATGTACGCGGCCGCGAAGGTGGGAACTCCGCGCTTGGCGTATGGGCCGAATTTCACGGCGCGCTTCCAGTCGTCGAAGGCGATGGGCGCGATCAGACTACCGTCACGTCACAACCCTTCACCGCCCCGATGGCCTTGTAGTACTCGCAGGCGACGACTGGAAGCGCGCCGTGAAATTCGGCCCATACGCCAAGCGCAGAGTTCCCACCTTCGCGGCCGCGTACATTAACAAGGTTGATCTCAATCTCGCTCCCGTGCACCAGTC